>JACLAC010016310.1_pt1 | contig 25490 bp, 13 predicted proteins | sample 8027881 | NCBI WGS metagenome assembly JACLAC01 (sample SAMN15725517, study PRJNA655200) | protist metagenome | isolation source: fluorescence activated cell sorting (FACS) single amplified genomes of... | place: Spain: Blaines Bay Microbial Observatory, Mediterranean Sea | collected 2016-01-19 | reverse complement strand
GATATATGAAACAGTAAAAACATAACAGCCAATTTTCTTGTTTTAAAAAAAACATACTATATAATTTGTTCCTGAAACAGTAAAAATATTAATGATAAACTTGTGAATCTATTATTAATACTACGGTTGGTTGCGTTTGTTTATTACATAACGGTACCCGTACTATTATACCAGGTATCCGAAAGGGGGTAAGAAAAAAAAGGAACCCCGACGACATACACCACACACCACCCACAACAACCAACAACACGACGAAGAAGAAGAAGAAGAAAGAGAAGAAAAAAATAGAGAGAGAGGGAAGAAGAGGAGAGAGGAGAGGAGGAGAGAGAGAGAAGAAGAAGAAAATATTAATTATTATTATTATTGGACGACTAATAATAATAAATAATAATAATAATTTTTAAAAAATAGTTGAATCGCAGAAGAAAATGTGGGTGTGTATCTTTTCATACTTCGTATTTTAAATCTTCTATAATTCTTTCAACATTATCGTCGTTTTGTTGCTGCGGGTGTTCAATTTCGGGCAATATAGAAGGTTGGAAAAAACGGCACGACAAGAAGATACCCGGACTGGCCAAAACGATTTTTACAGTATTGCGATGAGTCAGTTCAACGAAATTGTACAACTTGAGTGGGAAAAGCCCATCTTCCCTGTTCCACTTCTCGATAGCCCCGGTGAATCAACGCAAACATATCGATACGAAACTGAGTCAGAAACGTACAACACTGGTGCCACCTCAGTGGTGCAAGCCACAAGGTACACGGGCGAAAACGTACGTGAAAGCGTAGCCTGCAAATTTGTTAATTGGGAGGCCCTGGGGACAACTGGCGGCGGAGAAGCCCTTACAAAACGGAAAAATCGACTTCTGGTTGAAATAAAGGCGTTGAAAGATTTAGGGGCAAGGCACCCGAGCGTTACGAGTATACTCGACGTGAGCGCGACTTTGAGCCCAACTCACTGCCGGATCGTTTACCCGTGGCACGGTGGGTCATTAAAAACGCACTTGCTTCAGATTGAAGGGCAAAAAATAGCGCAGCCGCAAGTTGTTTTGGGAGTATTTTTGAAACTTTTCGATGCGGTGGCGTTCATGCACTCAAACGGGTGGTGTCATCGAGACATTAAGCCCGAAAACATATGTGTAATACTGTACCCAGGAGAGGAATGGTACCGAAGTCATCCAGTCCTTATAGATTTTGACTATGCCGTTCGAACGTCACCGAGCAACAGTGGTCTTCGTAAACTAACTGGGGCAGTAGGCTCTGCAGGTTTCATCCCACCGGAGATGTTCACAGAGACCCAATACGATGGAAAAGCGGGAGACATGTGGAGCTGCGGCATGACACTTTTGGAGACCGTGTTTGGTTTATCTTTTTTTCAAGAAAGCGTCATAGACAACGGGCCATTTTCAAGATCAGCCATGAACGACATGGACATTTTTAAAGGCCGGACGAATCGGATGATTCGAGTAGTTCGAGACGCGTGCCAAGAGCTCATGGCGTCTGCCGGGGAACTCGCCGGCTGGCAAGAGATATGCGGCTATCTGCGAAGGCTTTTGTTGATTTCGCCCGGTCGACGTCCGACATCGAGCGAAATGGTTGCCCAAGCTCTTATAGACATTCGACTATGTACGCAGTGTTTCAAAGACCATTTAGGCTCCGACCACCACGACAATGTCTGCGGCTTAACGCGTATCGACTCGGCTGAACAGACCAAAAGAGGGCGTGAAGAGCAGAATCTATTCGACGCCGACTTAGTACTGACAAGTCACTTCAAGGGTATGTTCGAGAGTGTTGATTGTGGGCTGGCAGAGTTGCACGTTCATTTGGACGGGAGCTTGCGTCCAGAAACGTTTCTCGAATTGTACTCGCAGAAAGTCAAAAGTGGGGAAGGCAACTTATATACCTTCGAGTCAACAGATGATGTAGAAAAACACCTCGCTTTTAAAATCGGTTGGGACTTGCCGCGATGCCTCCAATCATTTGCAACAACACTGCTGGTCTTGCAAGATAAAGATGCGCTGGAGCGTGTAGCGTATGAAATATGCGAAGATTTATACCTGAAGTCGAACGTTACGTACGCGGAAGTTCGATATTGCCCTAGTCTGCACCGCCAGGAGGGGCTGGGTGATGATGACATTATCGATGCCGTATGTCGTGGTTTAAGCAGGGCTATGGAATCGTATCCACAGTGTTCATTTTACCAAATAGTTACTATACTGCGGGACTTCGGGGCTGAGGAGGCTATGGTAATGGCAAAATTAGCATGCAAGCATGGTTTGGACAAACTCGTGGTCGGAGTTGATCTGGCAGGAAATGAATATGACCATCCTCCAGAGAAATTCATCGAAGCGTTTGATTTTGTTCACGCCAACGGGCTTGGCATCACCATTCATGCAGGGGAAGGGAAGTCGGAGCAGGCTGAAAAGAACATCGTAACCGCCGTGGAACGACTGCACGCAACTAGGATAGGGCATGGGGTTGCAGCCCGCGCATCAGGCTCGTTGCAAAGCACACTATCAGCAAAAAATATTGCGATTGAAATATGCCCCTGCAGTAACGTGCACACAGGAAGCATCTCATCCATTTCGGACCACCCGGCCCGAGCATTTTTCGATGCTGGCATCACTATTGTACCATGCTGCGACAATTCACTGCTTAGCCAAACGACAACGCGAGGGGAATACCAAGCGCTAGCTAAAGCGTGTAATTTTACAAATGTGGAGCTGAAGACTGTCGCTGAAAAGTCGCACTCTGCAGGTTTTGGGCCGACAAAAGGAAATTGGGAGACATTTCAAGATAAGTCAATATAAAACTTTAGATTAATATCTCATTCGACAAGATCCTGATACCGATTAACGTGGAGTCCACCCACTGGTATTTAGGAGTGCTACAAAGACACCAGTCGGGCGAGTACCGGTTACAGACACACAACAATTGCAGCGGCCTAATAAATGAACAAGCAGAGAGCAATCTAAAAGCGATAGGAAAAGCATTATCGCGTCTAGCACGGCGATTGGGTGTAACCGATACACCAATTAAATACGAACACCGACGGAAGCTCAACCTTCTCGACGGTCATGGCAATAGTGAAATCACAGTACAGGACGGCAGATCCGGACAACCTAAAAACAAATACAGTCGCTGCCCCCTTACGGAATTCACCGATCGCCAAGACGTAGAGAAACTCGAGCCTCAGTCTAGCTCTCAGTCAAGCGAACCTATAGACTACGGAACACAGCCCGAGGTGGAGACACGTGATTATGAGGATTATGATTGGGTTCGGGGTCGTATGGTAACATATCATAGGAATGATAATGATGGTCTTGACCGATTTTGATTTTTATGAGTTTTATTAGTCACAGACACGAATTGACCTTGCAATTGAGATAATCTTGAGAGTCTTAAAACATACTATATAATTAGTGTTATTAATATCTCTAAATAACTGCATATATTTTGGTTTTTTAGAAGGTCATCTCTCTCTAGAGATTAATTCGTTAAAAGGAGGAACCAAATAACAGCCAATTTTTTGTTTTAAAGGCCGACAACAGAAGCCGCAACCGCCGATTATGCGCACCGACCCACACGACCCTCCCCCGACAACTCAACCCACAAATGATAATTCCTTGACTGATTTACAAGACAGAAAACGAGCACCTCTAAAGCATTCACGCTGCTGCTTGGAAAATCATACAGGGACTGTTTCATCTACGAGTATATTGATTAGTAGTATAATCACAGGAGCAGAGATAAATTCGCAGTACATGAAAGAACGTAAACCTTTAATGGACAAAAGAAGTAGATTCATTTTCATGGCCAATTTTTTGTTTTTAAAGGAGGAACTTTTTTTGTTTTTAAAAGAGGAACTTTTTTCTTGCACAGACATCACTCGCGGTCCCTCACAATTTCAGATTAATCTTTTCACGGATTGAGTCAATATCCATAGCCGACAACCCTAGTTCCGATAGTACCTTTAAAGCCTTTTGCACCTTGGACACCGGGTCGTTTCCCTCAATAACATATGAGAAATAAAAGTAACCAAAAGATGCCATCAGCATGTGGCAGTCAAATCGATCCAGCATCCCACCGTGGCCAGGAAAAAGTGAACCGAAATCCTTTGCCTTGATTGCCCGTTTGAAACCGCTCGCAAAGAACCCAGCAAACGGAGCAATTACGGAAGCAAAAAGTCCATACACTAAAGCATGGGATTGAACGGGTGACCAGCTAACATGTTTGCACAAAACATTTTCAAGGCCAGCGAGCCCCGCAATTCTACTGGCCATGGGGAACGCCTCTGGGCATACATTCGCGGGTCTGTACAGCTTTGCCCATTCACACGTCGGCGGGTGCATGGAAAACGACTCGACAAGAACCCCTCTAGGTTTGCATGTCATTACCGGTTGGATGTAAGGGATAGGCACCAACCCACTCTGGTAAAATGGGTCGAATGCTGGGTCGGATAAGAAGCGCGAGAATAGCACAGCGTGAATCATGGTAGCCAACGCCCCACCCAAGAAACCCTCCCACGTTTTCTTTGGGGACAATCGAATTAACGGTGTCTTCCCGAAAAGAAATCCGAAAATATACGCGAAGCAGTCGTTGCACACAATGAGGCTCATTGGGAACAGGACCCACATGATGCCGTTGAATAAGTTGGACACGTTTAAAGTTCCTTGAACTACAATCAGCAGTAAAGCGCAGTGGCAGGACGCAAACTGCTGAAACTGGTACCTGAACATTTTCTTATCGTCCAAACTTAGTACAAACGCCAAGATACCAACGACATATAGCGTATACGAAATTATTTCAAAATATTGCAGCCAGTCGTACATACTGAAACCAAGAGATTCCACGAAAGAGTCTCGCATCAGGTGCGGCTTCAACGCCTTGCCCCAGCTCCAGAACGAAAATATCAAGAACCAGTAGATATAAAAGTTGCGAAACATGGGGATTTTTGCTTCTTGTTTCGAGCTCGATAAAAGCTGTATCAGTTCAACGTAGCAAACAGTCTGGATCACAAACAGTGTCAACATACACCCGGCCTGACGCGTAAAGTAAAACATACTCAACGCATAGATTGTCATGATCCAGCTCCAAAAGACTCGAGTGCGCCACGATTTTTTTCGTTTCTCTTGTACTTCTACGTCGGTGCTCGTCGACACGTTGTCTCCTGACGATGAAGACGCTTTCGTGGCTTTGCGCGTGCTCACCGAGCGTTTGCTTTTTCTTCTGGCCGCCGGCATCTGTCTTTTCCTGCAGTGTTCTACTCGTTCCAATGTGCACGCGGGGATGGAGGGGACTTTACTTTCAAATGAAAATTTGGAGACAAAGCTTCGAATTATTCTTAAGTACTTCTTTATCAAGTTTGCGATCTAATCCTTTATTTTCGTGTTGATCACAATAAGTATAAATTTCGTGACTTACACTTTCGTACACACTGATTTCTATTTTTAAAAAGAATAATAATATATCTTCTAGAGTAGAAGAAGCCATTTTAAAAATTAAAAAAAAGAAGTATTATAATTAATACGAGGAGACGACTAATAATAATAATAAATTCTTCTCCTGATGATTGGCAATGATGAATGCGACGATGACGATGAGTAGTCACAAAATAAAGAAGAAGAGGAAGAAAAGAATTGATGGCGGTCTTTTACTTGGTACCAGGTACCAGTACCCCAGTTATTACCGGTACAGGTACCGGTACCGTACCTGCTGTACTGTGTTGGAATACCAGGTACCAGGGTAACAGTACTCTGTAGTGAGGGTTTTTCTTTTTTTTTGAATTAAAATTTATTTACATTAGTATAATTATTTTCAAGCCGCCGGTAAGGTTACTACTCAGGTTTCTAAATTAACTGCCACCACCGCCGCGGAAACGTTGCATTAGAAGCTTTCTACGTCCCTTTTTAATCTCTGCGACATCATATCCAAATCCCTTGATGGTTACTGAAAATTCACGAGATACTGTCAGGTCTTGTTTGCAGCCTTTCTTCAATTCTTGGCAGTTGGTAAAGGAGGTGCCCTTTGAGCCACCAGGGTACTTGCAGCACAAAAAGTCCGACTGGTATACAAACACCTTCAGGTTTACTGGGTCCTTAACAGACTTCTTTTGCATGCTACATATCTTCTTCGCGCTACCTTTCTTTGAGCAGTCATAGACTGCCTGGATCATCCCGGTGGGGTTATCATACCTCAACTCCTCTTCCTTAAAGAATTTTTCTTTGCCTTTAATTTCGAAAATGTATTGCACTTCTGTAACACCATCGGCCACTAGTTTCTTCGTCTTCCCGTTCAACCCTCCCACTTTCACATCAACCGAGTTGACACCGTTCAAGTTAGCATTATCCGTGTCCGTTACTTTCAGTGCTTTGTCAGACCCGCTTTTGACCAACGAGCTTTTTGCTATTGGAGCATCGACAGCTTTTTGGAGTTTCAGGATTTTGCCCCCAGGAACTTTTTTCTCCAAGTCTTTAATTTTTTTTTCCAGCTCCTGGACACGATCCGTACACGTTCTGTACTGTTTGCCCTCGCACGTGCCCTTCGTGTAACACCATGCTTCTCCACCCCCTGGGCGGCGGACATCACAACCGTAATAATAGAAGTGCTCATACCACCATTTCGCTTTGCATTTGCAATTACCATTCTTTCCCTTTCGCACTGCAGCGAGAAGTCTTCGCCCAGACTTCACCTTCGGCACCCCACCGGCCGCAGCCCCCGTGGCTTGCGGAGGCGGTGGCACTTCCTTGTTTCCAAACGTGACATCGCTAGGCGCAGTGGGGATGGGAACGTGGCGCTTAAGGAATGCCATTGCCACCTCCTTCGTAAAGCCTTCTTCGACAATAGTATTCTTCACCAGCGGGTATATTGTGTTCTTCACGAAATCGTGTCGTTCTTCGGGCGATTTCTCTGCTGGAACATGAGCCAGCCGGAGAAAACGTCTCACATCCGGTTCAGACAATTCCATATCCTGCGTGATCACTTTATGGTGCTTCCCGCTGGCGTGCACTTGCGCGTCTCGTGACAGTTCAATGGCATTGGTTGCCTCATGGCATTTCACAGGCTGTTTTAAACCTTCCACATGGCACATGCATACCGGGAACCTCTTCTTGTGCAGCTCGACTTTAATCCTCTTCACGATACCTTTTTTCAAAACGGACGCCTTCCCGATTGGCTTGTGCATGAAGTGCAAGATTTTCCCTTCATAAATTTGTTTACATAGGGCTCTTTCTTTGACTATTTTCTTTTCCATCCTCTCCTGGAACTCTTTCTCTCGTTTTTCCTTGCGCTTCTTCCGTTTCTCTCTCGATTCGGGGGTTAGGGCTATCTTGCCTATTTTTTTCCTCTTTTTGGCATCTTTCAAAAAGTTTGCAGCACCCATGTCTTTCAGTCCTTTGATTTGATCTTTAAAGTGCCCCTTTCCTCCAAGAAAATTACTCTCTGAGGAGCAGGTAAACGGAACCTTCAACCATGTTTTATTGACAGCGGCAATCGGGGCGCCTGACTCGCTTGAAGAGCCCGAGAACGAAAAGTGGCGGTGGGGAGCATAGGGTAATACGGTCCCCGAAAATACACCAAGCTTTGCAAACATTCTGTCGACTTTAGCGGACGCCCCTTTCCAAGTTCTGGTGTAGTCTTCGAACCACCCCTTTACCCGAAGAGCGATCTCGTTGCCTTCCAACTCTGCACTCATGTGGATCGTGTCACGAGCGATGTGCCGCTTCTTTGCTTCCTCTATGTACTTTTTCTTTGCCGCCGAGTCTTTGGCATCCGTAAGATCGATTTCCTCCATTGGCTTTGTTGAAATTATTACATTGTCGACAACGACACCCTGATGAATAACGAAAGGGAACTCTTCGTGCTCATCAACAAATATACCAGCTTCCAAGTGCACACCAGAATCTCTCAATGCGCAATTCAGGCCTTTGGAACCTTGGATACACCCAGGGGGCGGGAATGTATGGGGCTTTGGCGTCCATTGTTTGAAGCCATTAGATTCGCCAACTATGTCGGACATCCAACACTGGCTTTTGCCAAAGTTAGTCAGTCCACATGCATGCGTCTTACCGACAGACACGCTCACAAACCTTTCAGGGTAAGTTCCATACTTTGGGTCGTAAAACTGAGGGCCCCCATATTGATTGGAGCCGAAACACTGCGCAATACCCCAATTGGTCACGCCACATATCATGGTACCCCAGCCTACACCTACATCAATAAATCTTTGCCCAGTGCCTTTCATGGGGTGGACCGTGTGGTCAATAATTTTACGAGGCTTGTTGTACTTTCGCGATAGGCTATCGACAAATCTGTTGGTTTCGTTTCGTGTGAATATACACTTCAACGCGCCTTTCTCTAGTATAGCGCAAAACGCAGAACCTGCCATGCTAATTTTCACTATCTTTTGGCCTTCGTCAAAATTCTCGGGTATCGGAAAGTACTGGGCGCTCTCTTTGTCCGTAAAGCAAGTGACTTCGTTCGTGTCAGACACACCACAAGTCATGTGGTTGCCCGCAGAGATGGCCACGAACCGTTTGCCTTTGCCGGGTGCGGGCGACAGCAACTTGTTCCTGTTGATTTGCGCAATGTCTATTCCCCTGCACTCTATCTTACCCGATGCGGTCAAACCGCATGCCCCGAGTCCACCGCAGTCGAGGTCAACAAATTGACTCTTGTCTTGACTCTTCCACGGGTTGCGAACGTAATTGATAATGTTACTGCCAAAACAGTAAATTGTTCCGTTTACCTTCTTACTCCTACTAAGGCGAAGTCCACACGTGAAGTCGGGACCCGTACACATGCGAGAGAATTTTGCAGAAAGACTTCCCATCAGCAACCTTGGTCCGGAGCTGCGGAAATCTCGCAACCATTGGGCGCCCTGTGATGTCAGCCCGGGAACTTCTTCGCTGGGTTCACCATCCGCCCCAATGCAGTGTATTTGGCCATCGCTTGCCAGACCACAAGAATGGGATCGACCAAGACTTATCTGTACAAACTTGTCCCCTTTAGTCGGGGGAGCGTAATCATTGTTTTTTATGCCGCTGACGTACGCGCCCTGGCAGAAAATTTTCCCGTCCATTCCCAGTCCACAGGTCCTTTGGCGACTCAATGCGAGCTGGGCAAAGTCCACGGTCTTGCTATACTTTATTGGCTGGTAACTATTTACCTCGTTGTCCCACGAGTTGTCGCCCCAGCATTCCGCAGTCCCACCGTCTGTGAGGCCGCACGTATGGCCTATGTAAGGAGTTGCAGAACTGTTCGCAGTGTGGTAAGTGTACACCCGAACATACTTTGCGCCCTCAGCTTTTGGGATTTTCCTTCGCCCGTTGAACCCCAGCGATTTGTATGGATCATCTCGTTTCTTTTGCGCGCTGTAACATATGATTGATCCCACGTCGGTGAGGCCACATGTTTGTAAATGCGCCGAGCTGACATCGACAAATTTTGATGCACTTGGGTCGACTGCGCCTGGGAGAATTGACTCGGGAATGTGCGGGCCCACACCTGACCCGAAGCATTCCAGGTACCCGGTGTCAGTAAACCCACACGCATAATTTTCACCTGTGCTCACTTTTAAGTACTTCTCCCCATTTATAGGCACTCGAGGCTGGTGGTCGTTGCAAGTGGCCTTGCCACATAAACCCCAGCAATAAATAGCGCCCAAGACGCTTACCCCACATGCATAATTGACATTAGGCTGGCCAACACTAATTTGGACAAACCGTCCGTGGGCTTCGCTTTTGTCGATCGATGGCGGAGCGAACTCGCACCTAAATTTCCCGCACAACACAATGTTCGTGTGCGAAAGTGAGCACCACCTACCTTTGCCTTTCTTGTCGTGCTTTGACTTGCACTTGCATTGAAAGTGCGGAGAGTCTCTACATATATATTTCCCCTTATTCTTCAGCCATATACGGTTTTTTGACGTAATGCTATCCTCTCCGGTAGTGCCCCAGCATTCCGCGACACCATCGTCGGTCAAACCGCACGTCCACGGAAAGGCAGAGTCGGAGGCTGTGCTGACTTGCACAAATTTGCCTTTCGTAGGGAAAATAACAGAGGCGTTTTCAAACCCAAAGCATTCAACCGAGCCATCGTTCGTAATACCGCACACGTGGGTATTTCCTGCGCTTAGTCTGTCTAATGCTGGGGCTTTGGGGGCCGAAGGGTCCGTGATGAATCCCATCACACCGTCCATATCGTGGTGAATGACACCTTTGAGTTCTGCTTTATTTAGTATCTCGGACGGGCATCCATGCATCATGTTTGAGGCGGTCATGTACCACTCTGCAAACGGGTTATCTTTTGTTCTCAACGATTCTATTTTGTCTAACAGCGGTCGAAACCCCGGAAGTTTGCAGCTGTCGTCTTTTGCAGAAGCAAAGGCGCCTTCTGCTACACAGTTTTCAAACTTTGTCAACAATGCTTTCGCAGTCTCTGCCAGCTTTGCCCAATTCTTCGGTTTCCGACACCAGTATCGGCACACGCTTGCTTGGCCCTTCTTGTACTTGCACCATCCATTTCCGGGCACAAACTTCGTCAGCTTATTCTTTTCGCGCAGCACATCGCTCATAGTGTTGATTAGCTCTGCGAAAACGTACAGCAGGCCCCGGGATATATGCCGTGCTACTGCCCTGTCGAAAGGACACATTCGGTTGTATGTACGCCGCGGCAGGTCAAAACTTGCCCTCTGAGCACTAAGTTTCAATTTGGTGTCGTCGCCTTTGAACTGCCGGCAGAACATGTCCATTTTTTCGGTGGGAGTTTTTCCCCCACGCCCCACCAGCCCAGCTTCGTCAAGCCCACCATCGAGAAACCGAAGGACAGCTTCCCACAAGTATTTCGCGTCGCCACTTCCTGGCTGCTGAAAGTAAAATGATCTGTCTCCAAGAAAGCCTTTTGTGACGGATTCAGTAAAGTCTATGTGTTCGTATTTTTTCTGTTTACAAACCTCAACGTCATCTTTCTCTAGCACTACTGCCTTCGTGTTGGTTCCTTTTTCATTCAATCGTTCCAACCGGCACAACCCCTCCCCAAAGATGGAGTCTAAGTCGGCCGAGACAAGCTCTTTGGTTTCCGTGAAACACTGGTATCCCAAGTTGCACAGATCCGCTTGGCACTGGTCCCTGGCCTGCTTGCGGCAAATAAATGCATTTCGCAAAGCATCTTGCATGTCTGGGCCTTCCTCAAGGCCGTCTATATCAACATCGCAACGTCGTTCGCAAGACTCAAAACTTTTCGGCAATAATTCGGTTTTCGGATCCTCCAAACCCTTCAGTGCATACAAGGTAGAAGACGTTCTCTCTGCTGCTTGCGCAAAGCAAACCAGCAACGCGCTGAAAAACAATGCAGTGTGCGCCATGTTTATGCCAAATGCTGTATTATCACTAACCAGAGACCCGTAAATGCGACCTGTTTGAAATCCTAACTCTCTTTTCAGTCAGACATAATGTGTTGCATCATCGTCGGTAACCAATATCTAATTGTGTAATGAAAAAACAACAATTATTAGTTTGTACTATTTATTCTTCAGCTCACAACAGGAGGTATTAATTAATATTATTATGTACCCCCATTGTAATACGAACAATAACAATAATAATACCTCTCTTTTCCCAGAACAGACTATAATTCCAATAATGTAATAATATTATTAATAAAATTTTTAACCAGCCTCTCCTCTCCCCATCCCATCGCATCCCATCGCATCCCATCGCATCGCATCGCATCGCATCCCCCCCTATTTTTTCTGTCTCGTTCCTTCATCTTCTTCACGCCTCGTTTGGGTCGATTCATGGGTGAAAAATATCTACCACCGAAATATCGTTTCTCTGTATTTTTCTATGTGTATTATTTTCCTTATTTATGTAATGCGCTACACTACCTTAAACATTCAAGAAGAGATAAAAAGAAAAAAATAGTAAAAAAATCATCGAACCAACTGGCGGCGGCGGCGGCTGAAATTCTATATCTAACTTAATAGGGTATATATCAAGTACAAAGAATGGTATAATAAGGAAATATATCTATCCACTTTCTCCCTCCTCTGTGTCACCCGTCCGTCCCATCCGTGTTGTTTTGCTGTTTGTTGTACCAGTAAGCTGTGAGCTGTGATGAGGCACAATATGATCGTCGATCAAAAAGCAAATTTGTATAATTTGGGCAATGCCATTATTTTATTTCATATAGAGTGATGTCTACGTGTATATTCTTCCGTTGGTGAAGGGAACAGAGAGAAATTCGGTATGATTATGTGTTTTTATGTGTGTTACAAAGAGTGATTTATTACATGCATAAAATTGCACGGCACCGGTTTCGTGTTGGATACGTTTCTATTTCTTAGGCGAGTGCGAACGGGGCCCGTCATGGAAGGGTACACGTTTGAGGAGGAAGATTTTGACTTGACGGAGTATTTGAACAATGTGCTGGGGGGTATAGACTCTTCCTCTGGCGACGCTGAACCTACCACATCGGATTATAATAAGGCCATCAAAGCCTTGATTCTACGGCTTCAGTACGGCATGGAAGACACGAACGTGCAGCTGGAAGAGTTTATGGGGCAAGTTCTTTTGGCAACTCCAGGACTGGAAAGAGAAATGCTGCGGATCGAGAGGGAGTCCAAGACCTTGAAGGACCAAATGAAAGACGTCGTCTCCGAAATATCCAGCTTCGACTCCAACGACTCCGTAGTGGTGGATCACTTGCTTCGCTTGGACATAGTTAAACAAAACATGGAAAATTGCAAAAGTAAGATAAGCAAAAGTGCAAGTTGGAACAAAAATGTCCGAGCTTTGGAGGCCGCGATAGAAGAGCAAGAATTGAAGACTGCGGCGGAGAAGTATGTAATATTAAAAGATAGCATCGGTATGCTTGCAGACTTGCCAAGGGCAGAGGAGCGGCAAAATGCCATGTCATCGCTCCAAAACCGTCTGCAGGAAGCGCTTGTCCCAAGCGTGAAAGGTGCACTGAACGACGACTCCACCGAGCGATTCAAGTATTTCGTCAAAGTGCACGAGCTGCTGGGAGCCGAAATGGAGCTTGTTGAAATGTATGCCAAGAACTGCGCGTCCACCTTACGCGTTCAATGGGATATTTACGACAAGCACGCTGGGTTCAACCACTGGCTGCAAAAGTTCTACGAGTCGACCCTGAAAGCTTTGCACACGGAAGCACGACGCAGTAGCACGCTGTTCCCAAAGCATGTCCTGCCCGTCTTCGCCCGGGTAATTGTTGGCCTGTTCGAGCCACTGGCAGGAACGTTTCGTTCCCGCCTCGAAAAAAACTATAGTGATGACCTCTTTCTCTCGGTTGTATCTTTAACCATGTCGTTTCTTAGTGCGCTAGAGCTGCTGCTGGCAAGCATTTCTGAGAAAGCGAAAAAATCAGGGAATTTGCGTTTGACCTCCCTTGCCGCAATGGATACAGAAATGGAGCTAGCCCTTCTTACAATAGTTGAACCAATTGAAGAGAAGTTTGAGCGTTACGAAGATTCTGCGATCGCTGAACTTTTGAACCGTTTCGGCACCATTTCAAATTCAAAAGACGAGTTTTCGTCGCTGTCGACAGAGTGGGAAATCTCCCAATACCTTCGCGAAGTCAAGTTAGTCATGCCCTCTCTCGTGGGTCAGACGCGAACGTTCCTGGAGCAGTGCGTGCGTCTGACGGGGGGAACCGCGAGTGTTGAGCTGAGCAACGCAGTGGACGCTGCAATTTTGAAATTTTTCTCTCTGGTCAGCACGGTGCGGGCGAAAATTCACGATCTGGTTCTTAACTGCTTTGGTAAGAACGGTAGTTCTGGGTCTGGCGAGGATGAAGACGAGGTGCATGGATCAGACAGCGCACAGTTCTTTAATTTGCTGGACCTCTCTGTTCGACTTTTTGAATTCTCATGTTTCATTTATTCACGATGGATTCTGTCGCAAGATGAGCTGGGCTCGGCCCTTGTAGAATCGATTAAGAAAGTGCTCGGAACCTTTCAAGGCGAAAATCACAGGCGTATTTTGGGCAGGAAACCGAGCATAGCGGGGGAGGAGAAGACTTCGATGCGTTCCGGGGGTCGCTACTTAAAGCAGGATGAAAAACAGGTCGAAGAAATTTCTGCCGTCCTAGCACAGTACCGGCTGCGCAAAAGCAACCATTTGAGAAAGCGGCTTTCTGAATATTTGGTGCGGGTGAGCGAGGATGGGATCTCACCGTTTGAAGGGTCCGTCGCAACCCTCAAAGACCACGTTACAAACTCGTTGAAGCTTCTATACACGCTCTCACTGGAATCTATAAGAGCGCACCTTGAGGGTATACCGAGCATGCCAGAGTGGGCCGCAGTCGATGATGATGATGGGGGCGATGAGGACGGGGGCGATGGATATGACTTTTCTCTTGCAAACGGACCCCAAGAGTACGCAACCGTTGTAGGGGAGGGGATGCTGTCGTTGGTCCAGCGGCTAGGACAATATTCAGAGCTTACACCGTCCGAATCGGGAATTGTTCTACCGAAGGACATTGTTGAGCTGGCAAAGGAAGATTGGGACGTCCTGCTCACAGAATTGGGCTGGAGAAATACGAATTTCTCTTTCCAGTTTTTAGAAAGTTCGGTTAAGTCTACTGGGGCAAAGGAAGATGGCGACGAAGAAAGCCCATACGTGGACGCGTGGAGCACCACCATAGCGCTAGGGGCAATCTCGATGCTCGCGAACAACATTTTGAGGATCGATTACATATCCGCAAAGGGGGCGAAACAGCTTGCCCAAGACATAGACTACATCATGAACGTCCTGTCAGCGCTGGGGATGGAGATAGGCTTCCTGGTCGAACCCTTCCACGATCTTTTAGGCAAAACCGACGAAGAATTAGCCACGTTAGCCAGTTTCAATGATTCGGGCGGCGAAGTTCCGGAGGAATTATGCAGCGATCATGGCCTGCCCCTGCACAAACTGGCCCGTCGATTAGCAAAAGCAAGGGGTGTCATGACGACGGCCTTTTAAGGCGCGTGCCTCGAAGCTTGTCCGGGCGACTGGTACTTAAGAAATCTTTACGTATGAATTTTTGTGTAAGTCTTACCTGTAAAATAATTTTTGTACGCTCTTATTCCAGTGGTTATGCAGATTAGTAGCTAGCCCTGCAACTTCGTTTCTTTCATTTTTCTGTACATTTCTATTGACTCCTGCACCATCTGTTCACGCATAGCATCTTCCTCTGAAAATTCAAAATCGAAATTGTTGTCGCTTTTGTTCCGTTCCTTCGCAGCCGCTTTCTCATACTTTTCATCGTATTGCATGTCTTTCTTTTTCTGTTTCATCTCTGCGACTTGGTCGGCTTTGTCCTTCTTTTCTTTCTTTTTCCGTTCGTTTTCGCTCCATTTCGAAAACCGTTTTCGGGCCTTTTCGGCGCACTTCTGCATGGCTTTGTCGTCGTCCCTAATTGGCTCCACCGTTACAAGGCAGCCGAGCTCATCGAAGTCCGGGTCTTCGAATTCAAACTCGCCTGCAGTATCGCATATGTAATACCAGCTATCCCCTGGCGTCAAGGTTGGGGATACTGTCCCCTCCTTATCCTCAAACTTGAAAGCGCACTCGAAAAACCTATGGTCCGTGGGAACAATTACTTTCAAAATAGCGAACTGGGGCACGGTAATAGACTCTCTCGACTCTTTGAACTCAAAATTTTCAACCTGAAAATTAAACTGATAAGACCCATCGACCTTCTTGGCATCAATGCCGTCAACAGCATATGATATTTTTTTCTCCCCCTTTTCGCCCGGAGTGTGCGGCGCTGGTGGCTCTGCAAACGCCCTTCGTTTTATTGCTGCACGGTCAAAGACGGCCTCGTCCCCATCGTCCGACAGGGCGTTGCCCTTTTGGTCACTGTTCTCTTTTGCAGCAGAACTCATGCTTTCGATACAAATTATACTCTTGAAGATAATCTTCTATGTTTATAGATTATGTTCAAAGTTTGCCAAACTTTTAAGATGCTCTAAATTATTTCATGAATCGTTAAAGACTATATTTTGTCATGCATTTATAAATAGTTAATAAATTTTATTTAATTTGACTAAAACAATCAAGTAAGTGGTATTTTGTTAGTGTACTACGATGCTATTTCTTTAGTCGTCAGTTACCGACCAAAAAATAATAAAAAAGTAGTAATAATAATAATAATAAGAAGAAGAAGAAGAAGAAGAAGAAGAAGAAGCAAAAAAAATGATATTAAAAAATTTCAACTTCGTTCATCATAGTTCTTCGTTTGAATTCGAAAGATACATAACTACAGCACTGTGAATAATAAAATTAAAAAAACAATAGGAGAGATTCGGTAGTCTAATATAAAATAAAGCTATAATAAATAGACACTATATACTACTAAAATTAGTTTAAGAAGAAAGAAGAAAGAAGAAAGAAGAAGAAGGAGGAATAAAAAAAAATTAAAAAAATATGATGAAATAATAATAAAAATAATTTTCCCTTCTTCTTCCTTTTTTTCTTGCTGCTGCTGCTATAGAAGAGGTATTTAATATATAGAGAGAGGTACTAGACGACTATAATTTAAATTATTAATACATTCTTCTTCTTCTTCTTCTTCTTTGTTTATTTATTATTATTTTTTTATTATTTTTTTTTTGGTTCTTTTTTGTTGGTTGTGCCACCACACCACCACAAAAAAAAAATATATTATTATTATACGTTCGTTGTTTGTAGTAAAAAAAATAAAAAACAATCATGTATGTAGAAATGGAATGATTTATAAAGCAATACGACGAATAATTGATATGATTGAGAGAAAGGGACATAAACAAATTTAAACATTGGATTCTTTTTAAAGGCTAAATCTAGTGTTGAAAGAAAAAGAAAGAAAAAGAATTGCAGGCATACACGTTTTTTTGTTTGGTGTACGAACCAAGGAAACGTGTTTCTAGTTTTTTGTGTATATAGTACGTGGCAGTGTTCGTATTGAACGTATTGTTTGTTCGTTTTGGTATCGTAGACTTTGTTGGAATGGTGGGTTACAGTAAGTAGGTTGCGCTGCACAGATAATAGTCGTCGTATAAAAAAAAATCCTTCGATGGATCCCAATCGTGGACATGTGAGCGTTGAAGGGACGGTTGTCGAATGTTTGGGGGTTTTGTATTCTCCGGTATCATCGGCTGACGACCGCTCTCGCGCCGACAAATACTTGACAGAGTTCCAAGCTTCGCAGCTTGCTTGGCAAGCCTGCCGGAACTTGCTACTTCAGGACCAGTACTCGAGCAACCTTCACGCTGCTTACTTTGGTGCTACGACACTGCACATGAAATGCAGGCAGCATATCGAAGAGTTGGGCATCGAAGACAAAAAAGACCTCTGCTCTTCAATTCTCCAATTTTTGTTCAAGTGCAAGGTATTTAGTGTTCGGCGGCGAGCGTGTTTAGCGCACGTCTCGCTGTGCACGAGCATATACATTTCAGACAGAAGCGTTGGCCTTTCCTTCGAAACTCTTTGGGCGCTGCTAGAAGAAGCGGTTGCCCTTGATGGAGCCAGTGGCAGCAATGCAAACGCAATCAACGTGGCCCAGACGTTCGTTATTTGGCTCGGGGTAGCATTCGATGATACGCTGAACTGTCCAGCTACTTCAACCAACCATGTCCCTTGGCTTAACTACATGGGGTCAAAATCGAAGCAAGTGGTGCAGCTTTTGTCGCAATGTTTTTTACAAAACTGGGTCGAAAAAACCCAAATTTTTGAGTGCCTCAACACGTGGGTGTTGAATGGGAAAATAAACCCCATGGACCTGGCTTCGACGCCTTTGCTAAGCGCAAGTTTTTCTCCTGGAACGTACGAATTGATGGAGACCATAATCTACAAATTCTATCAATCGCCAGACCAAAGTGTCGCCCAGCACATTTTGAAATCAGTGTCTGAATTGCACCATTCACTGGTGCAGGGAAGTATTTCTAAGCGCAACGAAAACCACAAGATCCAGTGCTTTCTTGCGAGTGCTTTCTTCTCCATCATGGGCTCTTCGGGTTGGGCCAGAAAGGCTTCGCTGGATGACCTTCAGGGGTTAGAGCAGCAGGTGAGTGCGAGGATGGTGCATTTTTTCTACCGTTGTCTGACGGGATCCTTCGTGGATGGAACGGGTGGTCGAGCAAGCACTACGACCACGACACTGAACTACAAACTGTGCAGCCTCGCGCTGTCATTTTGGGAAGAATTTGGCGATAAGCCTGTAGTCGTGCAGTCCAGGCAGTTCCGACCCGAACAGTTTCTGCAGTCTCTTCATGCAGCATGCATGCTGAGCCATAAGGAAAGGTTGTCGTCATACAACGATGCCGAGGAAGATGAGGTCGAGCATTTTGAAGAGTTCAGGGCTCACGCGCGGCTTGCAACCCTCATGCTGGCGTTTACTTGGCCCGGCATGGACTATAACATCGTTCTTAACATAATGTTGCAGATTTTACAGGTATCGTCCTCATGGGAGCATGCTGAATCGGCAATTTGGTTGCTCTACGAACTGGACGATGCCATAAACGTCCAGGACGAAGACGAGTTCGAGGAGAAAAGTCCACCGAACCTGCTGGACGACACTGACGAGTCTGCTATCATTGGAGAAGGGTGGCCACAGCTGTACGCTATCATATCGTCGCTTGCAAAATTAGAGCGCGCCGAGGAGCCAATAAACCCCCGTCTGCTCATGTCCATTGCACAGCTCACAGAACGAACCGCGGCGTCCATCGTTCCCCACCTGCGCCACACCACTGTGAAATCGTTGGTATCCCTGGTGATGCGAGGCCTGTGGGACCCCGTCTCTAACTTTGCGTCCGTCAAGGCTCTTCAGCGGCTTGTGGGGGAGGGGCAAACTGTGGTGAAGTTGCTTATTCAATTCAATAGCCCAAACAATGTGTTGCAGCATGAAATGAATACTTTTCTCTCAAAAAATCATTTGATGCGCGACAACCTTGAACTGTACAAACCCTGCATCTCTGCCTTTGCGTCCATCGTCAAATGGTGCCCGTCGGAGACGTTAATGCTGGACTCGCTGACAAGGCTTCTGCAAGACCCATTTGAGACATTGTTGTCTCTTGGAACGCAGGATCCGGCCAGCCCCTTGCTGAAGTCCCAGCTGATCAACCAACTGGAAATAGTGTACTGTGTCATGTCGTCGCTGCCGTTTTCCCCCGATGAGATAGAGAACGATGGTTTAAGAAAACCGGAGCGCACGCAAGCGTACGCCTCGGCTCTCGACCAGATAGTTAATACGACCCATACCGCTCTCCAAGGCCTATCTTCCGGTACATTCTACAATATTGCGGGCGAGCAGTTCAGGAACAAAGTCGAACGGCTGGGTATCTCCATCAGCGTGTGCTCCATAAATGCGTCTGGTGGTATGTTTTTATCTCTCCAATCACTCCCGCTGGTGTTCGACAGCTTTGAAAGTAACAATATAGTAGAAGGCTGGTTGAGTTTGTTGCACATTTTGTCTGGCCAGTTGCACCGAGAACACGGTGCTCCTGAAAACAAGCTAGTCATGGGCCTGTACGAACGCTTAGGCCAGTCGATGATTCGACTAAGCAAGCACTTGTCTTCTTGGAACCCCAACCAGGTCATGGAAACGTGGAAAGAGGCCAAACTAATGCTTTGGCCGTCTATCGTATTTAGCACTATAGAGGAGCCTGATGAACCGGCCGATCGTGCCCCTTGGAATTTTTACATGAACTCTATTCCTGTGGCCGAAGCCGGGATGGCAATAATCTCGTCCGCAAACGTATCGGTAACCCTGGTGGTTGCCACCGTGCAGTCGGCCGAACAGCAAGGGCGTCGTGCCTCGCAAAGGGATGCCAAACGCCTGACAAAAATGCTACACAAATTTGTGCTTTATTTTGTGGAGCGGTTTGCAAGTAATTTGGGGGCGCAGCAGTCTTCGAACCTGTTGCTGCAGGTGGTGGGCGGCAGTTTCCACGAACTGTTGAATCCAAGTGTGTATGGAAGTACGAGCACTCTTGTTCAGAATGCAATCGCGGGCATGATCCTTGACTTTGTGTACAATTCCAACGAATTGCTCCGAAGTGTCAGCCGGCAATGTGCCGATGCCGTGGCCCTCTTTGGAACCCCCAACTTTGATTACAGCTCACTTTTGAAGGGTGGCCAAATAGGACCCGATGTTCGGAGGCAGTTGGTGAAAGCGCTGCGGCGCCGGGAGTGTTGACGTCTCCGGCATCTAAACGGGGAGGTTGGGGATAAAATTAAGAAAAACTTAAATTAATTACGAAGTACAATAACCATTTGTGAGAAAAAATGGTGTAATTGTTAAATTCTATCTTCTATCCGTGCGCGTACGAGTAAAAACAAAACAGTCGCGTGTACCACTCTCTTTTGCAAAAATCTTTCTTTCATCGCCGCTTAAACAGGTAGTGACTGACGTAATACTTCTCCCCACCCTCAAAATTGAAGAATTCTGAGCAAGCAATGAAAAATGTCCTCCAACGAGCCATCCACGCGTAGGCGTTTGATCCTTTGCCATAGTATTCCTCGAATAGCGTTTTCACCGCGCTTGAGTTCGCATCCATATTTTGCAGCCATGCTTCCAACGTCAGCGAATAATGCCGCCCGTTCACGGCCCACTTGTCTTGGAGACTGAAATCATCCTGGAAGTACAGAAGAAGATCATCGGAGGGCAAAGTACCGCCCTCGAAAAAATACTTTGTCATCCAGTCTGATTCGTCCTTGACGACGTAGTGGGTAGGTAGCAGTTGCGAGACAAATATGTGCACGAAAAGGTACCCTTCCGGTTTCAAGAGGACGGAGAGCTTCTTCAGCAAGCGTCCGTAATTTTTCATGTGCTCAAACATCTCTATGCTGATAAGTCGGTCAAAAGATCCAACCAAAGAAGAGTTGTTCGCGAAATCCACCGTCGATATATCTCCAGTCAAAATATTCACGTTCAGCAAGCCCCGTTTCTTGGCTTCGTCCATTATGTACTCCCGTTGCGTGTTTGAGTTGCTGAAGCCCACAACGGTACATTTTGGAAAGGTTTCGGCGAACCACAAGGTGACGGAGCCCCATCCGCATCCCACGTCCATAATGCGGAAAGAGTTGTCCTTCGTTATTTTTGCCCTGGACGCGTATACTTCAAGCATTCGAATCTCCGCTTCGTCCAAGTACTCCGCCGCCTGGCGAACAGTGGTATTCTCCGGGTAAAGCGCTGCGCTGTACTTTTGCCGCTTGCCTAAAACGAGGTTGAAAAACCTTGTGTCGACTTCGTAGTGCTGTTCGTTGGCCACAGCCGTTTGCTCTGCAATTGGCCGTTTCTTCAAATCGTCCACAAAGGCTTTCTTGGTGGCCAGCAGACCGTCGGCACCAACGTGCTCCTCTTCCCTTCCCCCGATCAGCTTGCGGCAACCCCACCGATTAATAAAGTCAGGTAGCAGCATACGGTCATGGAAGTACAAGCACGTTTTAACCAGTAAGGATTCCCCCGTTTTTGTGCCGAAGAGCAACGCTCCTACACCGACGGCTGCGACAGCAGTGTAGGCCAGGTTCGTCCTAGTACTTTCTGAGAGCTGCAGGTCCATGTGTTGTGACATCAAATTATACGTTTCCAAGGGGGTGAAACTTCGATTAGGACGAATGGTGTGCTTTTGCGAGTCTCGGGGGGAATCGTAATACAATCCAAGATTCCCTCTAATATTCTACATCGTACATATTGAGGTGGCGGTGGACACACAAGAATGAGAAAAGAAAACAACAAGAAGAAGAAGAAAACGTACGACGAAAACAACGAAAATGATTTATTTTAACATCCTTATAGCAAGTGAACATAAATACTAATGTCATTAAAGATTTCAGTGGTGTGGTGGCTCTCCACACTCGGTACTCTCAATTTAATTAAGGATATATATATAAAGATTATAGATGCTGTGTATATATAAAGTATGAATACGTTATCACTTTTTTAATTCTATTTATGGTTATAATTAATATCAATAAATGATTTCATCTAAATCCCTTTACACATATAGCCTTATCATACCAAAAGGGTCTTATACCAGTTATCCCTATAAACACATATCCTTAATTTTAGGTGGCTTATCTCGGAGACAATGATGATGATGTACGATGTAAATGTGTAAATGGTGGGGAATTTTTTACCACTTCTTTATTACACCACACAACCAGAGAACATTGTTGTTAGACTACAAAATAATAGGGTGGTTCCCCACCACTGCCACGACCGCCAACCGCCGAGCCGCCCATCTTCTTCTATCTCCGATTTTGAATGTTGAATGTTGGGTCGTAAGATCGATGTATACATTATATTACAGTACGAATAACATAATATATTCTCTCAGTGAAACATACACCCCGACACAAATAAGCGTTTTCCTATGTACAGTTAGTGAGTGCAGTTGTTTTTTAGTAAAGTTGCTGATTATCGTTCCAGTTCTACACCCAAACGGAGTTTAGCTTTTAACCCACTGGTTCAAAGATGCCATGCAAATGTACGAAGATGGGAGCTTGCAAAAAGTGCCCGTGCTCAAAGGCCGGGGCCTCCTGTACACCTGCGTGTGGCTGCCGTAAAGGACACAACTCCCTGTGTTTGAATTTTGACGAAGCGATCAAAGTGCGAAAAATGACAACTGGTGCAATCAAAAAGACTTTGGCTCAGAGCGGGTTGTCCCCGGTTGGAGTAAAGGATGAGCTCGTCATGCGCCTCGCAAAATATTTGCAGGAGCACAACGCCGGCAACTCCGAGGATAAAAAAGCGGCGGAGGACGCAGGAGCATCGAAGATTTCCCCAAAGATGCTCATCAAAAAGGTAACGGAGCTTGCCGATGAGCACGCGGCGCTTCTGTCTTTGTCCGGTGTCGTAATAACTGCCACGTCCAGCACGGCAACCATGCGGAAAGCGTATTTGAAACTTAGTCGGCACATCCATCCAGACAAGCACCAAGGCTCCGCAGAGGCGAAGGGTGCATTCCAGTGCCTTGTCGTCGCCTTCGAGACTTTGTCCAGCCCGCAAACAGACGACGACATCGATGCCAACAAGGGAAAGCGGCGAAAGGTGGAGCGCGTGCAGCGGTCCAACGATGGTTGTTACAAGACCAGAATTCACTGTCCGCGGTGCCACATCCGATGGGGCGCCGCACAGCTGGGATTGGAGAAACCTTCGTACAATTTTTTCATGCAAGCAATCAAACAGTACGTCTGCGGAAGATGCGCCTGCCAATTTGGGGCAATGACAGCAGACCATTATTGCCCCCGGTGCAACAATAAGTTCGATTACGATCCCGAAGATTACCACCGCAAAATATTGTGCGGAAATCCGAGTTGCAAAAAGGCGTTTGGGTTCTGGTATTTTGATTGCAGCGAGCGCCGTGAGCGGGAAGTGCGGATCGAGGCAAAAGAAATGCAAGAAAATGCTGCTCGAAAACGAGCCCAGCGGCAGAGGCGGGCAAACCGTTACACGCAGAGGGAACCCAGCCAAGCTTTTAAAAAGTCGCATGCTGAGAAACTGAACGACAACGAACGATTGTTCGTGAAAGGGTTAATTGAAGTTTGCCCTCGTTGTGGGATTACCCGCGCGGAACTGCCGCAAAAAGCAGCAAAGGGCGAGAAAATAGGCCCTGCCCGCGCGCACCTGATTGGTTGTAACGATGCCGCAAAGATCAAGAGCTACCAGGCCAAACTGCGACGCCTGGAGGCAGAAAGGCACAGCAAGCAGAGCAAACAGTCTGCCCAAGAGGACGCCATGATGTTGAAGACCTGGGAAATGAGCGGCCGGCAGGTGGGGCAACTTTGGATGCTGAACGAACGGATTCTTCGAAACCAGTGCGAATTGAACGGCCTTAGCACGGAGACGAAAACGAGTGACCCGAAGACAGAACTGATAGGGCGACTAGCAAAGCATTTGCGGCAAAAGAAAACCCTGCTGCTGACCAGCGGCGCGCACAAAGACGCGCTGGAGACGACGGATGTTGGCTACGATACCGCGGGGATTGGCGACGTGGACAATGAAGACTTGCCATCAAATTTGCACACGATGGAAACGGAGGAGCTGAAGGCAGTGTGTGCAAGTTATGGCATCAAATACGATAGCAAGAAAGACGGAAAGTACAGCCTCATCAATAAGCTTGAAAACGCCCGGTTCAAGGGCAACAAAGAGATGACCCTGATGTTGACGGGTAAAAAAGCGAACGGGGACCTTTTGCTGACGGACACCGCAGGTGCGTCGAGCAGCAAGGCTTCCGCAGCCCCCGCGAACGATGAAGTGGACGAGTGGGGCTATGGGGACGATGACCTGACGGACATCGATTTGTCCGCGTTGACAAAACCAAAGAAACAGGCGCCAACTGTTATAATCGAAAAACCCAAAGGATCGTCAAAAGACGACCCAATTGATGACATTGATTAAAATCTCAAATAATCATCTCCATTTAAGCTGACAAGAAATTTGCGCCAAACTCAGAACATCATTTTTAAAAATCGAAATTTCAAATTTTAGTGTGTGTAAAATAAATAAAATAATTACTTAAATAACAGCCAATTTTCTTGTTTCTTTTATAGAGAGGATAATTATCTTAACCTAAACAAATTACAATTTATTATGAATATGATATCATATCAGTATTTAGTAATGAAATGTTTATTAAGAGACATTTTTACTAACGTGACCTATGTGCGTTTAAAATATTTTATATTTAAATACAAAAAATGTATTATTGAAACAACGATTGGTATCAAGTGAGAGAGTCTTAAAGCATACTATTATAAAATACATGTGGTTTTATTTTTTATTGTGCTGACAAATTGTGGTAAGAATTCTTGCGCGTTTCATTGCAAGCGCTAGTTATCTTTTTTTGCCTTCTTCCTACTTTTTTTCCCGAGCCGCTTCACTTCCCCGTTCAGCATAACCAGCGTGGTATACATAGCGATCGAAAAGAGGGGCACAAAAATTACGGCCAACCATCCCAGATAAGGCCCTGGTTCCAGTACTATATCAATCAAGAGCTTGTCGTACCAAGGCGCACTCGCTGGCAAAACATCTGTCATTCTGCCGTACCAACCCTTCACCCTTTCTTCCCTCCCCACAGGTTGCTTTTCAATTCAGCACAATCTCGCGTGCTTAAGATTTAAAATCAACTAATCCTTACCATTGTTGACTTCTTAAATTTAAATTCATTCACTTTTTATAATCACTATATACATATATATATATATACATTAAACGTTTTAATATACTAACATTACCATACATTGTTTTTTTCGTTTATATATATATGACATAAGTATTTTGTTACTCCGGACGGACTGACTTTTTTATTTTTTTTTTTTGAAGGAAGTTCTTCTTCTCTTGAGAACAAATTATATACTGGAATTTAGGTATACTACATAGATAGTACTTCAATATAATATATTAATAATAGATAAAATTATTCCAATTATACATTTATTAATGTATTTAACATATTTGTCTATAATAATAACAAAGAAGAAGAAGGCAATAAAATCATCTGGAAGGGA
>JACLAC010020477.1_pt1 | contig 25522 bp, 23 predicted proteins | sample 8027881 | NCBI WGS metagenome assembly JACLAC01 (sample SAMN15725517, study PRJNA655200) | protist metagenome | isolation source: fluorescence activated cell sorting (FACS) single amplified genomes of... | place: Spain: Blaines Bay Microbial Observatory, Mediterranean Sea | collected 2016-01-19 | reverse complement strand
GAAAAAGCAAAATTGGTTGTATTAAAAAATTTATGTGAAAAATATGATATTGTTAATGAAAGCAAAAAAAAAATAAAAAAGAAAGAGTATCAAGATTTAATTTTTAAAGAATTGGATACTTTTTATTTAGAATTTGTAACATCAACAAAAACATCCTCTATTAATTTAGCAACATATGGAAAAAGATTAAAAAAAGGATTCGAAGAATTATTTCAAAATGAAAAAATAGATATAGTTATTATTGAAAATCAAATTGGACCTTTAGCTTTAAGAATGAAAACATTGCAAGGTATGATAATGCAACACTTTATTGAAAAGGATTGTTTAAATGTAGAAGAAATTTCTGCAGCTAATAAATTAAAAGATTTCGTTAATAAAAAAACTACCTATGCTGAAAGGAAAAAATTAAGTATTTCAATTACTAATTCAATGCTTTTAGAAAATCATAAAATAAATAATTGGTTAAGTTTATTTTTAGCACATACTAAAAAGGATGATTTAGCAGATTCATTTCTTCAAGGATTGTGGTATATTAAGCATAAATTATAATATACATAAAAAAATATATTATTATGCGTCTTACTTAAAATTAAAAGTTCTATTAAAAACATAATGAATGAAGTTATAAATATTCAACCAATGGCATCGCCACAATTAAGTACAGCCAATGAAGGTGATTCTGGAACTATTAAATTAAATAATCTACCTCCTTTAGACACTGGTGGTAAAAAATCTGTTAATTTTGGACCCGGTATTGAAATGTTAATGAATGAAAAGAGAAGATCTTCTTCTCCGAAATCTGATATTAATTTAAATGATTTAGAATCTTTAGACAATAATATTGATTTAGGTGCACCCTCTTCTGGAATATCTAGAAAAGAAGCCAGAAAAAGTATATTTAATACAATGCCATCAAATTCAATGGCACCGTCCTCTTTACCAAAAAAATCTCCAGAAGAAGTTAATAAAATCAAAATTAACATTGAAGAAATTCCAAATGCAGGACCAAGTATAAATAATTTAGGAAAAGCTACAAGTAATGATGAAAATAAAGAAAAAACTTGGGATGGTTTTAAAAAATTCAATGATATTCCTGTTGACCCTGCAAAAAATATACCAATGAAACCCCAAATGTCAAAAGATGAAGAATTAAGAGAAAAATTAAAAATATTAAGAAAACTAGAAAGATTGGAGAAGAAAGGTATCGAATTAACAAAAAAATATACAATGGATAGCCCATTAGCTGAAATGCAAGGGGAATTTGAAATGATTAAAAGTGAAAAGGAAAAAAGCAACTCAGTTAAATTTCAAGGTAAAATGTTAATGGCGGCAGTTTCTGCAATTGAATTTCTCAATGCAAAATTTGACCCATTTGATATTAAATTGGATGGTTGGGGCGAATCTGTTAATGAAAATTTAGATGATTATGATGATGTTTTTGGTGAATTGCATGAAAAATATGGAGGTAAAACTAAAATGGCACCAGAACTCAAATTATTATTTATGTTGGGAGGAAGTGCAGCAATGCTTCATATGACAAATACAATGTTTAAATCTTCTATGCCTGGAATGGATGATATCATGAGGCAAAATCCAGAGCTTATGCAACAATTTACTCAAGCTGCAGTAAATACTATGAGTAAAGAAAATCCCGGATTTGGCGGTTTCATGTCGGGTGTTATGGGAGGAAATCCCGCGCCAATGCCTCCACAAGGAAGTCCACCAGGTCCTCCGCCTGAAATGCGAAGACGACCTCCAATGATGTCAAAAAATCAGTCCATGAGCAGACCAGATGTTGGCATGGCAAGAGGTATTGCTCAATTTGACGATGCTATTAATATGGAAGAAAAATTTCAACCAATTAGTGGAAAAAAATCATCTAGAAGAGGAAGACCAGAAATGCGAGGACCCGGAGATATTAATGACATCTTATCTGGTTTAAAAAAAACAAAACGAGTAAATATTCAGAAACCTGATAGTAAAAGTACCATTAGCGTCGAAGATTTGAAAAATATGGATTCCACTGGTTTAGATGTCCCAAGAAAATCCAAAAGAAAACCGCGATCTGAAAGAAACACGATTAGTTTGAATCTTTAATTTTTACTATCATCTTTCATAGCTTCTTTTACTTCAACAATATTTGAAACCTCTTTTTTAATATTAATACAATTTTTATTCCTCTCAGCATCTTGAGCGCCACCCATAGTTTCGGCGCACATTTTTTGCCAAATATGAGTTAATTCGTCATTATCTAAAAAATTAGGGTGTTTATCTTCCCATTCTCTAATTTTTAAAATCTGTTTATGCGTTATCTTTGCTATCGAATTATTAATTTTTGTATGTTGTTTATCTTTTTCCCATTTATCTTCTTCTTTTATGTAAAATTGCATTCTCTTTTTATCACTACAATGAATAGGACGTTCTTTTGGGTCCATATCCTGCAATTGTTTAACAAAAATATTACTTATACCTTTCACATATCCATGTTGTTGTGTATACATTAAATCTTCCAAAGATATTTTTACTTTATCAACAAAATCAGTTAAATTCATTGCATCTTTACATTCATTATTTAAATACATATTAATTGTCATTTTGTTATTACAATTAGTATTTACACTTGCAGGTCTTTCTGCAATTTTCAACATAGCGTCCGTTAATTTTGGAAGCAATGCAAGTAATTTATCATTTGTCGTTTCATTTTTATTTTGAATTACAGTTATATTTTCATTCGTACATGTTTTTTTATGATTTATTAGATTCAGTTTTGTACTAAATGTTAAATTGCAATCCTCACAACAAAACAATACCATGTTTTTGATACACTTCTTTTTGTGCCTCCATAAAGTAGTGCGGTTATTAAAGGAACACGCACAATTTGTACAAATATAATGTAGTGTAGCGGCATTTTTTTTTGTTACATTGGCTTTTTTTTGCGTTACATTTTTTAGATTATTTTGGTGTTTTTTTGTTAAAAAATGAGTTTCTAAGTTTGATTTTTTATTACTGTGAAAGTCACATATTTCGCACGTATATTTTTTATGGCATTTTTTCAGTGTTATTTGTTGTTTCACTTTTTCGGCTTGTTTTTGTTTCATTTTATATAAATGTAACAAAAAAAATGCCTAAATTGTTTTTGAAAAAATCTTAAAAAAAACGATGTAGTGGGGATTTTTTAATCATTTTATTTTTTTTACTTACATAATGTAGAATAGAATTCGTGCATGCAGAAAAATGAGTTGAAAAAAATACTGAAAAACCTATTTTGGACATTTTAAAAATGTCCTGATCCAAATTTTTACCCTTTTTATTTATCAAAAAAACGTGAGATCACTTTTTTTAGTGCTTTTTTTTAAGTAATTACATTATTGCTAATATCAATATTTTTTTTAATTTTTTTTTTCTTTTGATGCATGTAATATTTTATACATTTATGAAGATATTTTTCATCACCACGCACAATAAACTCTGTTTTCACTAATCTATCATTATTTGATTTTCTAATATGAAATAATACACTATCTCGTTCTTCAAAAATAAACGCCATATAAATAATATTGTTATTTTATATATGGTATTAGGGTATTTACTTTATGAAACAGTGGATTTAGGAGTTCATGCTATAAAACTTACCTATAATGGTGTAAGAGGTGCATATTATTGGTGGTATAATGAGGATTATCCTGAAGTTGTAAGGGAAAAACGTACTATGGATGATGTTGAAAAATTAATTAAAAAAGTAGAAAAATTAGAAAACTTATTGGAAAATAAAAAAGAAACTGCAAATGAAAACAAAGAAACTATAAATGAAAACAAAGAAATAGAATAAATTGATATAAATATATAATTAAAATGTTATATAATCATGGATAAATTCGTAATAAGAAAAAACGGTAAACCTACTTCTAATAAACAACCTATAAATATATATACTGATGGAGCATGTTCAAATAACGGAAAACCTAACGCAAAAGCTGGATTTGGTGTTTGGTTTGGAGAAAATGACGCAAGAAACATTAGTCATCCAGTTCCAGAAAATGGTAGACAAACAAATAATGTGGCAGAATTATTAGCCATTGTAAGCGCATTAACAGCTGTTAGAGATGATATTGAAGAGCGACGAGAAGTGCATATTTATACTGATTCCGAGTACTCATTAAGATGCTGCACCAGTTATGGTGAAAAAATGTATAAAAAAGGATGGAAAAAGGGAGGTAAAGACATTCCAAATAGAGAAATTGTCGAAGTCGTATATGATTTTTGCAGAAAATATCCAAATATTAATTTTCATCATGTTGCAGCTCATACTGGTTTACAAGATGAACACTCTATTGGAAATGACCATGCCGATAGATTAGCAAATTTAGCCATTGGAGTTGAAAGCTGTCCTTATAATACTCATGCCAAATCTTCAAAATTATATTTAAATGTGCCATTTTCAGAAAAAGATGAAGCTAAAAAAATGGGTGCAAAATGGGATTTAAAAAAAAAGAAATGGTTTATAGAAAGTAAAAATAGACATAAATTGCAAATGCTTGGTCGTTGGGGATAATATTAATAAATTTAACTATTAATTTTATTTAAAAATTGATTTTTTGATTATAGTATATAATTACTATAATCAAAATGACAGAACAAGAACGCACCGTACAGAATGTATTTGATGATGAAAGAAAAAACAGAAATCGTATAGAAGACATAGAGGAAGAATTAGAAATGATAATAGAATTAAAAAAAGAATTAAAAGAATGTAAAAAAAAAGCAAAAGTATTGAAAACAGAGAGAGAAACTCTTAAAGTTGATTTATTAAAAGAAAAAAAACTAGAATGGATTGAATGTGATTTGAATGAGTGGAGGAAATATGTAGAAGAAAACGAAGATGACCCAGTAAAATATTATATTTATCGTTATGATGGTGGTATTCGTCAACAAGGATTCTATAAAGGTGAATTTAAATTAAATTTGAAAGATGAAGAACATTTCCAAGAATATTTCGATGATTACTTCTACTATGGATATCCAAATTATCAAGATGTAAATCATCCAAATCACGACGGTAGTGAATGTTATTTGGCTTTTGGAGGTGGTTCAGCAGGTGTTACATCATTTGAGTGGAATGACTAATTTATAACTTGTTTTAAATTATTTAAATGTATTATAAGACAATCTAATGAATTCTTTATATTCGAAATAGTATTTATAGTAGTTGCTGGTATAGTTTCATTATATTTAACATTATTTCTTAATTTATTAAAATATATTTTTAATATGCGAAGGTTTCGTGCACGTATCATATTATTTTTTAATATTGTAAAATATTTTTTTGCAATATTAATAATATTAGTATTAATTTCCATAATTTTATTATCAAGTTTTTGCATTCGTTTTTTATAAACTATATCATAAGTTTGTATATCATTGCGATTTCTTGCACTTGTAGAAGAAGATGGCCATTTTCTACCTATTCGTTGAACATCTATTTGAATATTCTTATAAAATAAGTCAGAATCCGTTAATGGTTTGTACATATTATATTTACGCAATGTCCAATTTTTTTTCCATAGGCAGTAATCAAAAGTTGTATGAGTTCTTGAACCAATTGAAATACCAAATCCCATATGATGAGGCACAGCATTTAAATATTTCAAATCATGTTTAATTGCTTCTATAAAATTTCCGGCAGTTTGAAAAGGTTTTAATACATTTCTTATATTTCTTAATGCTTCGCGTTGGAAGCCATTAATTCTTTTATTATTACCGAACCATGGTCCCTGCCACTTTTCAAATTCAATATCTGGCCAACATATTATTGGGGCTTGCCATGTTAAATACTCATATCGACTCTTAGGTCTCGCGGGAATAGAATCTCCCAACGTAAAACAAAATCCAGGTCCTTCAAATAAAATCTGAAACAACTGATAATCGTATTTACCTCTATTAATCCACATTAATAAATCGGGATGTATTGTTATTCTCCAATGAAGATAGGTGAAATAACATATACTTTGATGTTTAAATTTTCCATATTTTTTAGGATTACACACAACTTGAATAGCCCCTTCGCCTGCCCACCCATATAGACGCCAAAAAGGATTCGCATGATGACGAAACGGATTTTTTGATAACATACAGAAATAATTATAATATTTTTAAAATTTTATAATTATAAATCAATTTTAAATTATTAACAACTATTGAAAATGATAGTTCCAATGGGAGTATTATTAACTGATAAACTGTTTCCATTATAAAAAACATCCGGGGGACATGGACATGCCCCGTGTGTACGCAAGAATGCGTTCAAACAATCTCCTTTGGAAGAAGTTAAATCTATCTTATCATCTGTTAAATTATATAATTCATTATTACATTGAGATTTTTGTCCAAAAACATCAATACTTACATTCATTTTTTCTTTATTTAAAGTAACATTTAATGAATTACCAATAATATTTCCACAAAATTTTCCTGGTATAGTGCCGCTAGATAAAGTAAACATTGAAAACATAAGAAATAATAGTTTCATATGTTTGAATATATATTGGTCGCTTTAATATTTTTATTTATATTATTTTTTTAAAATTGTTATTTTTGCAATGATACAATAAAAATGATACAAGACCTAGTATTACATCTAATAATAATGGCATATAACTATTCTTATTTTTGTTTATTGCCAAATAAGCAAATATTAAATATAATAAAGCATGTACGGGTCTTAAATGGTTCCACCATATTTTTTGTCCAAATGTTTCACCGCCCTTTTTTCTATAACCTTTAAAATAAATATATAAAAAACCAGAAGCAGGAATTAACGCTAAAAATCCCAAATAAGGCAAATATTTTTTATTTATTTTCTGAGCAATAATCACAAATAAATATCGTACAGAAATACAACCAAAAAGAAAAAGTAAAAATCTTTTTTGAATATTATTCATTATAATAATAAATTATTTTTTATTTCTCGTTCTTCTTTTCTTTCTTCTCCTGCGACTTTTTCTTTTCCTGCGTGTTTTTTTTCTCTTACGCGTTTTTCTTTTTTTGCGTTTTCTCCTGCCTCCTTTTGAAGAATGACTCAGAAATTCAAATGATTCACTTGATGCTGGAAGCAATATTAAATTTTCATCTTTATTAATCAACGAAACAAAATTTTCATAATGAATAGCCCCCAACATAACTATAACCAAATTAGGTGGAGAAGGACTGTTCATTCTCATATTAATTGCATGTAATAAATTCATTTCTCTAATATTATTTATACTACCCATTAATGGGGGAGAGGGTGGGTGTGGGACTCCTTCCGGTTCATATAATGCTATAAAATCATGAAGATTATTTGCTTTAAGTGCTGCAATTGCAAGTGATAATTTATGAGAAAGTTCAGTATAACCTGGTATTGTATCATGTGTTAATAATATTTCATTAAATAATTCTAATAGTTCAATTAATATTTCAATATATCTTCTAGAATTAGTAAATTTTAATTTTAATCCACCTGTTTTTAAATTATTTAGTAATGCTATAAATTTATCAATATACTCTAACTTAAATATTTTCATCTTTATTTCATTTAATTTATCAATTATTAAAGTAAATCCAGATGTATAGTATTCATCAACATTTTTAATTCCACCATCGGTATAAAATTGTTTATATGAGGCTTCATCGGAAAAGCGGAAAAGATTGGTTACATTTCCAAATAATAATGATAATGAATTTACTAAATAATCTGGATTTGTAGGTAAAGTAGTAATTTTCAAAAACTGTCCCGCCATTTTTTTATTATCTAGTTCTTCAACAATCATATTTTCTTCCATATAATCTACCATTTTCTTTACTCGTATGGTTCTTTCAGGCATTTGCTGTATTTGGCGTTTCATGCTCATTATCATAGTTTCAATACAAGGATTGATAAAGTCACCTTCATTAACAACTAGTATACGAACTTCTCCGCCCCCTTCTCGACGAATAGTTTGAATTGTTTTTCCCATCAACCTATTATTGAAGAGAATACATTGTCGATTAAGATGTTGTTCAACAAGAAGCAATACCGGTATTTGTAATCTAGATATAGAACCTGAACCCAAGTCCTTACTTTCCCCTCCACCTTCACCAGAACCAGAATTTTTCTTTTTCCCTTTTGATAAATTACAATTTGTACATTCTACAGGTTTCTCCTCCATTTATATATTAAATAGAAAATTTAATATAAAATTATCTTTTTTTAGTTCTCTTTTTTCTTCTCCTGCGACTTTTTCTTTTCTTGCGCGTTTTTTTTCTCTTACGCGTTTTTCTTTTTCTTCTTTTTCTTTTTCCTCCCACATATAATGATTTATTTACTATTACGTCGTGTGATGGGTCTAATGCATCTTCTTTATAAGCCCAAACAGATATACAATCATTCTCATCAGGAGTATTTGCCTTCCTGCATATTGGACATGTTAAATTTCCATTCATAACATCCTCCGCGCCTTTTGCTTCACAATAAAGGTCTATACAATCATTATGGAATTGATGTCCACAATCAAATTGATATACTATTTTACTATTTAACGGTTCCCAACATAATGCACATTTATCTTCTTTTATGTCTATTTTTTTTACCCAGTTTCCTTCTCCACCTTTTTGTTTTTTTCTTCCACCTGTTTTTCTTTTTCTACTGTTTTTTGCCCCACCTTTATTTGTTTTTCTTGCTAACAATCTTTCATAACTTTGTCTACATGCCCATAATACAAACGTTCCTCCTTCTAGTTGTTTTGAAATAAAGTCCACTAAATCAGATAATGTAATAGTTAAAGGACTGTTATAATAAAACAATGGGTTTTGACTATCAAATTTCGCTCTTACAGGGTGGATAAATTTTATACTCTCTCCTCTCTGATTCTTTTCAGGTAAATTTTCAAAATTAATATACACCATTGTTCCACTTTTCGCAAATACTAAAAATGGTTCATCTATTACTCTAGTCAAATTATTATCCCGCATACTGTCGCCGCTTTTATGTATATGAATACTTACTTTGTCATTTGTGTCACAATATCCATCTGCACATCCAAATTCTCCACGTTTTTCCAAATCCTTCATATATCCATCTAAATCTTTTTCAATATTTTGACTTGCAGATATAATGCCAAGAATATCATTTATAGGTGGTCCATCTTCATCATAAACACAACCATTTTCTTCTTTCAAAGTTATAATATTTATATTGTCTGGTATTGTAAAATCATCAAAATCCCATTGGCTACCATCAACATCTTCTTTTTTTTTCGAATCTACCATGTCGCCAGATGCATTAATTATTCCAAATATATTGCTCATATATATATATATATACATTGAAAATTATTTGATATAAAGTTCTACTTTCTTCTTTTCTTTTTCAATGTACGCCTTCTTCTTTTCTTCTTTTTTTTCAATGTACGTTTTCTTCCACCAGACCATCCTGCCATATTTTGTCTTTTGACCTGTCTGCTATTTCTCATATTCATATCCATTAAAGCTGGGAAAATTTGTTGAGGTGCCATTGCGCCTCCAACATGTGTTCTAAAATAATTTCTCCAAGGAGCTGCCGGCCATGCTGGAACATCATTTGGTCTTGCTCTTTTCATATTATTACTTGGCCAAACTTCGGTAGGAAATTTATTTGCTTCTGGACCAACAAACAATTCTTTATTTTGATTCCATGGTGTGGCTTCTAAAAATAACAAACTAAATATATTATCCCACCCATATCCTCCCATAGCACTCACACTAGAATATGGATTATTATATTGATTTGTTCTATAATTATCATAAAATAATATCCAAGCTCGACTCATTGCTTCTCCTCTTCTCACAGCCAAATTATTAGTACCACGTGGACCAAATTGAATTCCTTGTCCACCCAATGGCGCCGCTGGTGCCGGTACTGCATTAAAAGCAGGCAGTTTAAATTGTCCTCTTTGCTGCACAGGAGTCAATCCATCTCCAAGCACTCCCCCTAATGGTGGGAAAAAAGGTTGCACCGGTGCTGGTACCGCTAATCTAGTTACTTGAGCTAATTTTCGTAATATATATTTTTGACGAAGATAAATGTAATCTGCATATATTGGAAAACCTGGTATTGGAAATGGATGTGCTAAAATCATCCATTCTGCCCACTTTTTTGCTTCTTTTTTATAAAAATTATTTGCTTTGACTTGTTGCCATGTTACATTATGTCTTGCTGGTACAGCAGCGCCGGGATTTTCTGCTGGTGCAGGCGCTACTGGTCCCCAAGGAGCGGTAATTGGATTTGTTTCGACCGGTATTGCAAATTGTGTATTGCCATTTCTATTGATAACCCATCTACCATAATTACTGCCCGCTGGAGGAGTAGGTAATTCAGGATAAGAACGATATGGTTCTAATATAGGACTAGGCCATTTAAACTCTCTATTTGCGTTTCCATAATCATGATAAAGCGCATATTCGTATAAATTAAACATTTCGCGGATTTGTGGTCGAGTTAATCTTGTCAAACGTGGCAATTTACCTCTAATTCTTAAACCTCTAAGATTGGCCGCAGCATTTATAACAGGTGCTGGTATAGGAGGTGCTACGGCATTTAATTCGGCAGCATTTGCATTTAACATATTTTCTATTCTTTTAAACAAAATTTCAACCATTTTTGGTTTTAAAGACATTCCAAATGGTGCAAATGGGATTGTAGATGGAACATTAATTCCAGCGGCATTATATCTGGCAAAACAATTAGCCAAGTTAGGTGAATTAGCACTATTTAATGGTGGTCCAACAGGTCCAACTGCAACTGGTGCGCCATAATGTTGAATATAATTTACTATTTTAAAAGTTGCTGGCACACCTGGTTGTAAAGTCCAAGGATCAAAAGGAAATCGCGTTGCTGCTGCGGCAGTAATATTTGGCCAACCAGCATCAATACCTGCATTGAAATTCATTGCTTGTCTACAATAATATTCTTGCTCCCAATAAGCAATAGCTTTTGTTTTGTTTTCAGCAAACAAACGTAAATTTGTTGCACTAATAGCACCATTCTTTGCCTTTTTCATTTTTTTATCAAATTTCATTTTTGCTGAATCGCGAAAAATACCAGTTTGACTCCAAATATCATGAAAGGCATCTCTTATATTTTTCATTTTTTTATCACACTTAGATGTTTTATTGGCATCACTGTCATCTATATTTGTTGCTGTGGTTGTTGGTAAAGCTCGTGCTGGTTCAATAGTATTTCTATCTTTAATCCATTTGCCAATTAATCTCACATGTGTAACAACATATAAATAAGGGTCTCCTGCAATATTTCCTCTTGTGACTGGTTTTTTTGGATTATGTGTAATATAAAATTTAAATCTATCTTGTTTATTATTATCTGAAACTAAATAGCGCATTTTTTTAGGTAAAAATTCTAATGAGTAAGAACTAATGCGAAAAATTTTATCTTGATGCATTTGGTCTGGATATAATGGATTGGGAAAAGCTAATTCATTGCCTTCATGAAATAAACTTGGTAATTTTTCATCAATCTCTTTTGCAATGCGCATCCATTCTTCGTTTTTTTTATTTCTTGGTCTCCCGTATGGTGGAGTTTTTTCTGTTCTTTTTAAAGTTGGATATTCTACACCTGCTGGCAAATCTTGAACTGTTTGTTTTGGCGTCCTTTCTCCTTGTCTTTGTCTTGATTGCTGCGTTGTTAATTTTGATGAATAAAATATAGAATGTTTTCCTGTAAGATTTGTGGTAAGTTTAATTAACCATTCATATGTATCTTGGTTTTTTCTAGCGCGACCTAATTCACTTCTTGCGCTTGTTTGTCTATTAATAACTCTGCTGTTTAAATTTTCACGTAAACGCTTAATTATTTTTTTCGTTTGTTTTTTTCTAGTAACAGCTCTAGCTTGTTCTAACAAACCCATTGGTTCTGCTGGCGGGTCTTGTGGTAATGCCGCTGCTCCTACTGGTCTTGCATCTAAATCAACTTGAGTTGTGGGTTTAGGTAGATTATTTAATAATTTTTTAAAATCTTTTCTAGATAAAGACGGGGCAGTTGGTAATTTTTCGGTTGCTTTATTATTTGTACCATTTCTATATATTTTTCCATAAGTAAAGGGGGGAGGCAAAGGATTTCCATCACCGCGTATTACTTCTTGTTGTCTTTGCGCTGCTTCTCTTATTAAATCATCTCTATTTGCAATATCAGCCGCTGGTTCTTCCGGCAATAAATTATAAAAAAGATTTGATGCCATTATACTTATATATAACTGTCATTTTAATATGAAAGTTATATCAAATTAGTTATGATAACGCATGAATGCCTCTTTTTTTTTCTGTTTTTTTAATTTTGATAATGTTTTAATAGCTTCTTCTGCTTCCACTGGTGATATATAACCATCATTATTTGTATCTAAAGCTTTTGCATAATTTCTTAAATATCCTGGAATAACACAATAAGTACTATCTTCATTTAATAAATGGTCTGCCATAGTTATAAAAGCAGCTGTTAATAATATCGCATATACGATATCACGTGTAGCAGACCACATTATTGCAAAAATTAAGAATTGTCTACCTAATGAATTTTTTATATACTGTTCTTGTGATTTACTTAATTTAATTGTGATATATTTAGAAACAATATTCAACATAATCACCATTGCTCCGATAAATAATGGGTGTGTATTTAATGAATGTAATCTATATCTTATGCCGTCTAAAAACGGCATAGGGCTTTGTTGAAATTTTTTTAATCCTTTTACCATATTAATATAAAAAGAGATTTAAATTTTATAACCATTTATTTGATAATTTCGTTAAATAATTATTTATATTGTTGTAATGTTTTGTACCATTATAGGTAACATTTTTGTGAAAATGATTTTTGACGGCAGTTAAAGAATATTTTTTTTCAGCACCTCTTAATGTTCTCATTGATTCATATATTGGTTTTTGAAATGATAAAGCAAAAACTATAACCAAAAATAAAAATAAATATAATTTATTCATATATATATTTTTAATAAATTATTTTAAAAAGATAATCCTCCTCCGTTATTTGTTTGTCCGTTAGCTTGTTGAGACGCAGCATTTTTTGAATTCAATGCATTTATTTTTACCATGCGATCACGACTAATTTGGTCAGTACCAGTTACAGGAAAATCGGCAGGTTGCAGTTTACCATTAATATTAGTCATTCTTTCCTTTCCACCACTGTCGTGTTTCTTATTATCTTTACGACTAACATTGCATGCTGTCCTGCATTCTTCTTTTTCTGCAGGGCAATTATCACAATCTATCATATTTTCTTTAAAATTTTCTTTATTTGATTCTTGTAATACAATAAAAATAACAGCTGCCAACAATCCTGCATTAATTCCAAATTGTTTAGCAATTATTGCAATTAATAATACCATTAAAAATTTTCCTAAAGTGTTATCCACAATTTTAAGTAAGAAATGTGGTTTCTCATAAATAAATACTGCCAATAATGCTGCTAATCCTAATTCAACATATGTTTTCATCCTATATACATTAAATAATATATTTTTTAGGAACATTTATTAAAAAATTATCTCTTTTCATTATAAGTATGGCTAGTGCTCTTGGATTTTCATTTATAAGTGATGAATCAGAAAAAAAAATAGAAAGTAAAATAGAAAATAAAGTAAAAAAACGTTGTAGAACACTTCGAAAAAAGAGCAAAAACAAAAAATCATCATCAAAAATTAATAATTTGCTAAATAGTTTATCTGTTTATCAAAATAAACAGGAAAATGATGATGATGAATTGGAAAATTTTGTTCCATTGGAAGAAAAGACAGAACAATTTGAGAATGAACAAATATTTTCTGAACAACCAGAAAGCAATACACCTGAAACTATTGAAAATATGAATCCATCTCCAGTTGAAGGATTTTCACAATTAAACAGTGTATCAGCGCAAGATTATTACAAACAATATATTCCTTATTATAACAAAGTTAATAATGATTCATCAGTTACCAATCAAGATGATTTAATGAAAAAATTAAATTATATGATAACGTTGTTAGAGGAGCAGCAAGATGAGAAAACAGAAAATGTTACAGAAGAATTGGTTTTATATTTGTTTTTAGGCGTTTTTGTCATATTTGTCGTAGATTCTTTTGCAAGAGCTGGAAAATATACTAGATAATTAAAATAAGTTTTAAATAATTTATTTTAATTTACTACACACTGATTTTCGAATATCATTTAGAAGTTTTCTATTCATCTTAAATATATTAATTAATTAGAAAAACATCTGAAGGATAAAACGGTCTATATGCAAAATTATATAAAAAATATGCCATTGGACATTTCCACAAAACAGGATATTTTTCATTTAAATACTTTAAAAGGTCTGTATTATTAGATATATTTTCCATTAATAAAACATCTATTGGATATGTTTTATTTATTAATACAATTGTATTGCGAAATGATTTAATGTAAACATCATAATAACCTATTTTATAATACGAAGCAATACATTCAATGCTTTGTTTTTTATCATATGATGTAAATGGTGTTCTATAAATATATACCCCCACCGGCACTGTGTCTTCCAATATCATACAAATAAATAATAATTTTTTAGAAACTAAATGTTTAATATGAGCAAGTTCAGGTGTGATAAAACATTTGAAATTATTTTTAATCTCTCCAAAAAAGTGTGCAAACATAGAAAAATTGGCATCATTTATTAATTGACAAATAAAATTATTAGGTATATCTAAATTTGGATGTTTTAAATTTTTAAGAGGGAAAGCATATGCTGTATAAACAGTTAAGGGGACAATAAAATTAATTATTCCTTCTCTTTTAAAAAGGAAAACAGGATTAGCATTTTGTTTTCTACAATCAAGATAATGCGAGTATATTATTTTCTGAGCATGCCCTTTTTTTCTTTCTTTTTTGTGAATACAAAGAAAATCAACATAATTTACATTTAATTTCTGCCCATTCAATATTCCATTAAGAGGTCTAGAAGTCATGGCTGAAATTAATTTTTCACAAGTATTGAAAGATAATTTACCATGATTTGGTATTGTATTTAGTGTTGTCTGGAGAGAAAGAAAACAATTATTATTATGGCCTTCAAAATAATCAAATATGGCATGTTTAGGTGGATTATATTTTTCTTTTTTATTAGCTAAAAAATGAGTTTTTATCAATAAATAGAATAGTTCTTTTTTTTCAGTTGAAAAATCTTGGAAAGGTTTTGTAATGATTTTACCGTCATAAAATTTTGTAATAGGTGGAATATCATGTTGTATAATACCACAAGGCCATAACCAATAATATAAATTATACAAATGAAAAACAGGTTGAACAGACCAAAAACGAAATTTTATTTTTATAAAAGCAAAAAATAACAAATATATAACTATTAAACTTAATAATATGTACAAAATCATACATATTATTATTAATAATTTTAAGAATTTTTAACATAAATCAACGAGGTTTTTTAAAAATATATAAATATTGATATTCGTATTGAACTGGAACCATATCAATTTTCCCTTCAACAATGAAACCACATTCTTTAGCCAACGAAATAATATATTTTCTTGTTGGCATTTCCATTTTATGAATATTTTGGCGAATATGTTTTGTTTTATCATCCTTAAATATTTCTTCAAATGTAGCTTTATCGTTTTCTTTATCCAGTTTAAAATCACCTCTATATCTGAAATCTTTAAATTTTACCAATGAATTAGTAATGCGTTTTTTAGCATATCTTTGTGCGGATATCATTTGCAAAGGGTCAGCGCTATTTAAAATAGGGTCAAATTTTTCTCTATCTACTAAATGTACTGTTAAATAACCTCCAGGTCTTAACCAATCATAACAATTATTAAGGAATTGCTTTTTGTCTTTGATGTAGTATAAAGTAAAGTATAAACAAGTTATATGGCTAAAACTATTTGCCGGATATAACATGAATTCTAGAGCATTACCTTGTTTGAATTTTAAATTAGGATTTGATTTTTTACATTTATTAATCATACTAGGAGATAAATCAAGACCTACTGCATTAAATCCCTTTTTATTGAATTCAGCAACATGTTTTCCAGTTCCACAACCAATATCTAAAATTAAACTTTGTTTTGTAGGATTTGTTAAATGTATTATTTCTTTTACTTCATATTCATTTTTAATTTTATCATGTACTAAATCATCATAAATATTAGCATAAAAATTATCGTATATTGCAGGACCTTGTTTCATTACAAACTTTTTCTCTTGTGCGAAATTTTCAATTCTTGGAGAATACTTATTTGCAATTACACATGATACTAATATAACAAGTACAATAATACTGAGACGAAACCATATTGATAATTTATTGAATTGTTTTAAAAATCGTTTCATTTGTTTTAATAATTTATTTAACATAATATTATATGTATTATTAGTATATTTTTTATATTTTTACTAATATAATGAATGATAGTGAAATTTCAGACAAAAGAAGTAGTAAAGAATTTAAAGGTATTACATTTTCGGGGTATAAAAAATCGGATGCAAAAAAAGAATTACTAAAGTCCTTTGCAAATGGGAAAATAGAACCAGCTTGTTATTGGAGTGCGGAATTTATTTGCGCTGGTCATTTTGTTGAAATATGGGAAATTATATTAGAATTTATTGGTAAAAGTATACATTTAGGAAATCCAAAATTGCCAATTTATATCGAATCAAGGTATGAAAATTTTAAAAATATCGTCGGAAATGGTTATTTAGATAATGAATTGGCTATGAGAAATAATAAAAAGATAAGAATGTTGTTTGCTGAAATAATGGCAGTTATTTGTTTGTCTAGGAAAAAACACCCTTTGTCTAAAGTACAATTTGATAAGAATGATTTTAATATGACAAATTTATCTCAAAAATTAAAAGCACCTAATGTTTCTTTCGCGCAAAGATTTTTTAAAAAAGAAGACCCGAATGAATTTTTTATAGCGGTGAATGAATTAGGTTATCATTTATCTAAGGCAACTTATAATGGTGCTATGGCGTGTTATTGGGTAGAATGGTTATTAGAATATGAAGGAATGTTAAAAAAGCAAAAAAAGAAAATACAAATAGGAAGAAGAGCATATGTTCCTGTTGATACAAAACAACAAATGGATATTGTTTGGTTAATATGGGATATTTTACTTTATGAAGGAGGAAATAAAACAAACGGACATTTAAAAATAGTGAAATCATTATTAAGTATATTTTGCATACGATGGTCACCGGGTGTTAAAAAAAGAAGAAGGTGGTTAATATATTTTGCTATTTCTATTATAACGGAAATATTAAATCCAAATATCAAGTTATTTACAAATAAAGAACAAATAGAATATATTAAACAAAAAATAGATGTAATTTACCGTCAAATCAAAAAAAATGAAAAAAAACCCGCTACAGATTATTTATTCAACAATTCATTTACAAAAAATACGAAAAATTTAGAAAAAACAATTGCAAAACTAGATAAAATGTCACAATTAGGATATATTCCCAGAAATAAATAACTTAAAGTATTAATAATCATATATTACAATGAATGAGGATTCTGATAAATCTAAACATTATCTCGCGCACAATGTGAAAAGATCTGCAAAACTACGCTTACTATCAAATGAAAAAAACAAATTTGAACTTAAAAAACTTAAATTAATTAATTTATCTTTATATCCCCCGCCAAATTGGTCAATTAAAGATGTTGGGAATTGGTTAATAAAAATAGAGTTTTCGCAGTATATAAATATATTTAAAAATAATTTAATTGATGGAACGATACTTTTTGACATGGAATATGAAGATATCAAAAATATAATTAATTGTCATGAGGATAGTTTAATTATTTTAGATTACATTCATCGGGAAAAGGCACTTCAATTGTATTATATTAATAATACATTAATACAAATCATAAATACAGACAGAATAGAATACAATGCTAATGCTAAGCTAAAGTCAAATAGAAAAGAAATATTTGATACCAAAAAAGAGATACAAAATATCGAGCAGCAGTTAAAGAATGCCAAGTACCAGTTAGAGAATGCCAATGAAAAGTTAAAGGTAAAGGAGAAAGAAGAAAAGAAAGCAAATATTAATTTGAAAAAAGTGTCGGAAGAGTGTACAAATTATAAAATGAAACTACACTCTCGGCAAGCTCGCTCCATAGTCCCGCCACATGGAGGATTCATGGAATTGATGGAAAAACAATTCAAAGATACCATGATTGCGGCGCAGCTATCGACGCAAGACGCAACAGAATCTCAACGCATTTTAAAAGATAACCTTTATCTCATGGATGATGGAGAGAGAGATACGCTCGAAAAAGCGATTAATATTTTTCCTTATAATGCTGTGAAAAAATGGACAGAACTCTTTTCTTTGAATGAGTCAGATGAGAAAAAAATGCATATTAATAAATTTTCGTCACAAAAGTCCGCTGCTTTAGATAAATTAATACTATATACTGAAAAGATAATTACACACTCCAAAATATTATCATATTCGGAAAAGTCACAAATTGCTCAAAAAATATGTATCATTAAAAATCCAGAAATGGTACAACCAGATATATTAAATGTAATATTTACCGAAATATTAAAAGTAATTTATAATTTAGTATCTAAAGAAAAAGATATTTTAACCCCTTTGGAAATAGAAGATTTACAAAATAATATTAATGTTTTTAAAGATTAAAAATTTAAAATATTATATAAAAAAACTCTTTCATCATCACACCATGATTTGTTAATTGTCCAATATATTATTTTTAAATTAAACCCATTTGATGATTCGTATAAATATGAAAGAGGAATAATTTTGTCTTTTATTTTTTGTGATAACTTTATATATTTCGTATCATATATTTTCCCTATTGTCCCATTAGAAATATCTATAAATCGAATTTTTTCAGGATACACACTAGGTCTACCAGTTATTATATTATCATCGTCACATCTATAATTTTTTTGTTTCCAACGATATAAAGTATAATAAATACGTAAAGGCGTTTTTATAAATTGCATTCTTTTATGGCGAATTATTGATATTAATTCTTTATCTAAAAAATAACTTTTTGCCCCAACATATTGCCAAATATGCCATAAAATATTAGATGGGAACATTTATATAGTATTATATTAAATTGTATTTTTAAATATTATGAATCATATTATTTTTCTTTAAATAATATAATTTATTTATTCTTTGATATTTTTAAATATAAACAATGCGTTGACAATATGTTGGTTAGCACACGAATAAGTAAATGCACTCTGTCCCGGGTTCGCGCTTTCATAATCCGATGTTAATGTGACAACGTTATTATCCAAATAGGCACCACCACCTATCGCGATTCCCTCAACAGATTGCGAAACCTCAGTGCTTCCCCCCTGATATCCTCCATTGGGTGGCATCATTGGTCCAATACGAATATAACCACGCCCATTATTAGCACGTATCCCACCCGTCGATGTCGCCGATTTCCATTTTGACATAGGAATTCTTGTCACTATATTTCCATCTTGATCTTCCCGTGTATAATTATCATGAAATGTGCCGTCATCATTGGGTTCAAATCCAAAGAATTTAAGTAAAGCTGTTTTTGATGGTTTCCAATTCTTACCCATATCTGTTATGGCTTTATCTTTTGTTCCATTTAAAGGTAAATTGTAAAAATCATTATCATCGTTCTGACCGTCGAAGTCTGTATTACCGGACGCTGGTCTGTCCGCACTATCTGCAGAGTTGGCGCTGGTGGCGGACGATACTTGTTTTACGGCACTTTTGTGATACCATAAATTATGTGTACCGGTATTTCCAGAGACCGCAGCACCTCCCCCGTTCACCGGATCACGAGGGTTTGGTTGATATGCCATAATTAAATGCATTTCTTTAGTTCCTAATCCCGTACCCTGACTCGTAATACCCTGCTCTTTACCGTTTTGTCCAACGTACCATTGTACATTTGGCCAACCTCCAGTGCCAGTATAATCGACCGATACTCCACCCATGTGCGCATCAGCAATACCATTGGGTTGTGGAAATATAGGATGTTGAAATTTTCCAACAACGCCATTGACATTATTACTCGTAGATATATTTGCTAAATGTGTATCTTCATGCGAATTAATAAATTCATGAAATTTTGTAAAAGTGGCCGCAGCACTGTCGTCCGTTGAGTCGATTTGAGGCATAACAAATGAAAATCCGTTAAATTTGGCGCTGTCCGAATTCACAAATCTTGTCAATGTCATTGTTCCATTTTCTCCATCATATTCAAAAATAATATCAGCTGAAGCCCGGTCATTAATTCTATTGTCCACAGGCCCTTCACTCCCACCACCAATCCATAACTCATGAAGTGGTTCTTTTACAATATTAATAATCTTCCTCCTTGTTGAAATATTTTCACCAATATCAGTAAATGTGAAGGTTACTTCATATACATCTCCTACATTATCAGATGCGATTGCATTGGCTTCCTGACTATTCTTTTTCAACGTTGTTTTCATTGTACCAAATGACCAATTATCATTTGTGACAACAGGCCTGCTATCAGGGAAGGTGTTGAAGTTTTGGTCAAGCTTGAACAAACTTGTCATATCACGTTCACTAATATTAATTGATGAAAAACTTGTCATATCAAACGACTCAAATCCAGAACCTACCTCAATCTCCACGGGGTCGGTTGTATGAACAAATTCCAACTGTGCTGGAGTGGTATCAGATACAGTTATATCTTTAGTGGCCTGACTTGACATTCCGCTATGATTATATACATCTGTAACAGTTAAACGATACCTATATAAACTATTTGGTAAGGACGCATCAGATAAAAACGACTTAATCATATTCAACGTAGTGTCTTCGGCGACCAACGATGGGATACCACCAATAACAATAAATAAATCATGTTTTTTGGATAAGTCACTCGTCCTCCAATATTCATCTGTTACTGTCGCAGTTAATTGATTGATATCAAATGTTGTCCCCGGGTGCTGGATAATAGTATTATTATCATTAAAAATTATTTTAGGCGGGAATTTATCTACAAAATTTAATTTTCTTTTGGCTATATGTAAAGCTTTCTCTTTGTCCGCGTCACTGAGGGATGGCGTGTCAGATACATCTGCCTCATCATCTTTATTAAATAAAAAATAATGCATTTCTACACTTGTCGGCTTTTGTCGGTCGCCAACGGTTTCAAATTCGCCCAAAGTGTTCTCCGTTTTTACTAAATATTTTGATCCGTCCAATAACGCATTATTATTGTTTCTATCGACAACTTGATAACCAGGGTCTTGATACAATAGAGTACCAGCAAAACCGTCGCCGGTTAAATTCGCTGCCGCCGTGGCGTTTTCAGCTGCTAGCGGCCATGTTACAATATGTTTATTATCATTATCCGTTTCGGCAGTACTATTATTAGAACCAATAACTTCACCATCTGCTCCAAACAATTGAATTATTGGGTCAACTTGTCTGTCTTTTGAATCTGAAAATCCAGCTCGTCTAGATATAATATATTTATTATTATACGCATGATTGAAGGAGTTAACTCCTCGTTGTCTTTTCCAACTTCTTCCTCCAGAGGAGGCACCTGGTTTTGGTTTTTTTCCCATTATATTTTATGTAAATATTTTTTTTATTACAATTATTTATATGAACGCGTGTAGAATTTCTATTTATTTAGCATATGCTATGGCAACTTATTGTATTTCCTCTATTTATTACCTAATAAGAACGCGATATGTTGGTACACCATTTAAAAATTCACTTACGCCTAAACAAATAAAAATTAAAAAAGAATCTGCGGGGGTACGAAGAAATATATTTTACCAAGGTATAATTGGCGCATCAGTTATTTTATTTTTTTTCAAACCATTTGCAAAGTGTATTTAATAATTATATTTTTAAATAATTATTAAAACTAATTTACTGCCCAACAATAACTGATTATTGAGAAATACCGACATCCGAAGGACTTACACAAAAGTGGGCCCAACAAACAAATCGTCCATATCTATTGGGGCGGTAGAGTTGGAACTCTTTACACTTGCTGTACTGAAATTTTGCCTGGCTAACAAGATAACGGCGCCCCAATAATAATTTACACCATCAACCATCACCGTGTTCTCGCCGCCATACGTCAGTAATGGCTCTCCTTCCTGCCATGGTTTTCCAGTCATATCCTTTATGTCAACTATGGTAATTGGATGAGTTTCTGGGACATTTAATGTAATTTCTTGGCTGATATTTATTTTAAATTTTTTAGTACTATCATACTCTGTATCGCCATTAAATAAATAAAAATTCCCTCCTGATTGTGAATTATAGATTGTCACCCCGTCTTGAAGTTCTACAACATTATTAGGCATATCCTGAATAGTAATACGAATTGTATGCCTCGCTTCCACACTGCCAACGGTTGCTACTATGCTCATTACACTTGAGAATTTTCCGGAGGCGGGGAATGTCTTGAAACTTAACACCCCGTCATCACTTATTTCATAGAGGTCTTTATCGTCAGGACTGGTGGACTTTGACCACGTAACATTATCAATAATGTCGCCATCAACATATTTAGCAGTAAATTGGTGAACATATGTCATCTTTCTAAAGATGCTCACAGTACTGTCACCGTAGTCATCTAGAGATATTCCAACAATCTCAATATCACCCCCACCACCGCCACTACCATCTCCGCCACTACCATCTCCGCCACTACCATCTCCGCCACTACCATCTCCGCTGTTTTTTATTACTGTTATACTTTTGTACGCATACTCCTCATCGTTATGGTTTGCTATTACTGTTACATAATATGGATACTGTAGCACGTTCAACAATTGACCATCCTTTACCTTCAACTCCATTGTTTGTCCGTCTGGACTTGCGTTACTTATTTCAAATTTGTCACTGTCAACAGAATTCAGATGAATGGAGGACGATAAAGACCAGGTAGTTGGAATTTTATTACTATTCATTTGGCAAGGTAAATTATTAATTAATATTTCATTGTCTTGGTTTGAACAAGTATCTGAAATAGTTAAACTTTTATTCAATGGATGTAAACCAGTATATATCTTAATATGTACTGTTTGGTCGCTTCTAATCATTTTACTAAATTTATCAAAGCGTTTTGCACAAACAGCGACCGTAATTACATCACCCTCTTCGACGTCATCAAGCATACCGGGTACCACTCGCAATGTCCCGTCCACCATCTCGAATGGGCTACCGATGTCTCGTATGAAGAATAATGCGAGGTTTGAATCCATTGTCTCCCCTCTTGAATTTTTTGCAGAAAATGTTAAAACTGTTTGCTGTGACTTTTTAAGAAGAATGTATGAATCTGAGGCACCAGGTATTTTCTCTTCGCTATCCCAGCTTGTTGTACCACCAACAATTAATGGTACTTCAGATTTCATTATTGTAATGTTTAATTCAACAACATTACTATCTACATTATGACGATTATTTGCCATAACAAAATATTTTCCACTCATACTATCAATATTTTTAGTCAACATCTCATTCAAAATCATATCGGAATTTTTTAAACTTACATCCATCCAATCGCTCAGCTCTCCTCCTTTACCAATATCAAAGAAAAAATCTGGAGTGTGGATAGGGACTCCGACGGTTGTTGTTGGTACATCTGCGAAACTTTGTGGCATGGGTTTATTTTCGTAAACCGCTGTCTGTTTTAGAAACCAGGCCTTCAGTTCACTCCATAGACCTTCTTCTTCTGCTTCCTTATAAGTTATATCTCGATTGGCTTCTTCGTAGATTATGGGCAACTTCTTCAATCCCATCTTAAATGCTCGCCATAATACAAGCGGCGAATTATGTTCACCGTCAGCTCCCCATAAATATTCCCATTTAGTATAATTATTACCAAAGTTACGCTCAATAATTCTTTTTTCCGCGCATCTCTCAGAAAACGTAAATCCAGCATCATCTTTACTCATGCTCGTCATGTTGGTACTAATGTTGCATAAATACCATCTCGGTCCAAAATAGGGCACGGTAAGCCACCAGTTATCATTTATTAAATCTTTGTTATCCTCGATTTCCACCTCTGTTAGTCCTTCCGTCGGAAAATCACCCGTTGGGAGAGGGGTGAAGGAGCTAGTGTCACCCATATCATTTGCGTTATGTATACCATTTGGATCCTTAGGACTTTCAAATGGATTTCCATACCAAAACACGTCGGACAAACCCGCCAAATCGCTTGTGGAATTTTGAAATTGACCTAATATGATTGGTTTGACAATGCCCTCTGAATCGAAACCAACCATATCTTCTAAAACTATAATTATATCTGTACCAGATTGCAATGGATGATACCTGGGTTGAAATGTTATGTCAGGTTTGGGCAAAGATTTTCGTATGTTCCAAAGATAAGGTACTTTTATTGCGTTGTGTTGTCTCGTCGTCCATCCGATTCCAGGAAGGGACCCTTGCCACTCGAATTCTAGCCAGTCCGCATTATTACTCGATGGTTCCCTCTGCTGTACTGCGACTTCAAAATCCACCCTGCTCACCTTCTCATGCGGAGTGCGGAATTTATCTCCAAATTGCCGATAATAATATATGTCATTATAAACGGTGGTCCAGACCGAGTTTTTTACAGTGGAGAAGGAATAGTATCGATGCAATGCTCCGCGCTTGGAAGGTTCCCAAAATTCCATACTTCGCAAAACATTATTCTCTCCCATCAGCTCGGGGTACTTACGCCACCACCGCTGCTGGGCTTCAGAATCTAGGTTGGATTGCCTGTCTGAACTGCGAACTATTTCAGTGCTAAATCGATTTGCCCCCATATTTGACAATTGTACTATTACTTCTTCGTTGAGAATACCCCTGTTTTTCAGCCGCTTTGCATAATCGTCGACGGCCAAATCGCTTTTATAGGAGGTCCTGTGGCGGTCAAGAACTTGGTACGTGTTGAAGAGAAGTCCTTCTAAACCAAGGCGCCCTCGCTGGAACTTTATTTTAGGTATATTCCATACTTTATTACTGTATTCAAGAGTTCCTGTCTGCTCATTAATGTTCATAAGCTCTATATCTGCATATGCTCCTTCCTTTCTCCATCTGGCCCTGCTGTTCTTGAGTTTTTTCTGCATAGACCACTTGGCATCCCAAGACCGACCATTGGGACGTGAAGTTCCCCCGGAGCTCCAACTATAATCATGAATCACTTTATTATAACTTATTATATTATTGCTCTCGGGTGCGTATGGCTGGTGCAGAGACGTCTCTTGGACACAGTTATACTGCCTCGACCCCACAGGACCAACACCATTGATTTTCCATTTTTCCTTCTTTATCGTATCGGTCCTGTTTGGGGATGGGTCGTCATCACAACATCCATTTAAATTTAAAAAAATATTTAATAACTCTGCTAAAATATTATGAAACATTATATTATAAATAAATATAATATTTTAATATATATAATGCACTTTTATAAATTTGTATTAAT
>JACLAC010011890.1_pt1 | contig 25545 bp, 36 predicted proteins | sample 8027881 | NCBI WGS metagenome assembly JACLAC01 (sample SAMN15725517, study PRJNA655200) | protist metagenome | isolation source: fluorescence activated cell sorting (FACS) single amplified genomes of... | place: Spain: Blaines Bay Microbial Observatory, Mediterranean Sea | collected 2016-01-19 | reverse complement strand
AGAAGTATGATGATGGCTCTATTAGTGAAGAGTGATGCAGCGAGAACGAAAGGTAGTGAGCTCTAATGAGTAATGAATAGTGATATACGCAGATAATGAGCAGAAGGAGCGAGACCTACTGACGGTGGCCTACGGCAAACTATGAGAGGCATACTAGTAAGGAAGAAAATGAGAAGTAGAGGAAATGAGAGGGAGAGCAATGAGAAATAAAGTGAGAGTGAGAGATGAAGGCATAGTCATAGATATCTATTGCTGACTTCAGTCAGCTATCTTAGTAGAGACTACTTACGGGGTTTGTAGTAGCCAGGTAATGACCTTCTGGCTCGAGATCGGCACTTTTCGGGGCGATTCACTTCTCAAAGCTGGCTTGTTCCTTGAGAAGTTTGGCTTTCTCGACGGCGCAAGGAAACACGTGAGCCTGGTGTGCGTGGACAGCTTTCGGTACGACCCGCGACACTTTGCGCAGTTAGGCACCGCTTAGATGGATTCCCATTCCGGTACCTCGACGACTAAAGGTAGTCGCGACAGTGAGAGTGATGAAGTAGTCGCTGGTAACCTCAACTCACCGAACGCACGGGACGCCATGCAGCTTCGCAAGGCCACGAGCGGACGTATAGGCGCTGAACAATAGGATATGTACTGAGACTTTGTGTAATAACGTGAACTGAGTCTAGTAGCGACGCAGTTAAGTAAGCCATCTTTCCGATGCGCACGACAAGCCTGCAGGGTCTGCAGTTCCTGCACGACTTTATCAACTTGAACAGCGTCACGAATGAACACCCACAGAAAGAGAGACCGCACGGCCCGGACGTGATCTACCTCGACTGATCACATCTAAAGGGCGAAACCCTCATTGAATTGAAATATGCGTGGAAGCTGTTAAGACCTGGTGGAGTGTTGTTCGGTGACGACTTCGGGTTGACGAGCGTCAAGTACGACCTGCTGCGTTTTGTCGATATGCTTAACGCGAACCGAGGGAAGCAGGTCGTACTTGACACGCAGGATGCGAGACGCCCCAAGCGCGCCCGCATCTGGCAAGAGGTCGCAGGCGGGCACTTCGAAAACTAATATCGAAGATCCACATGTGTTCGACCGCCTTGATCTGTCCTGGTACGAGGACGAGCGCATCTCCTCGTTCGAATAGTAACGGACTATGACGATTAGTTCCATGAGTTGTGCGGCGAGGTCTGTATGTGATACGGAAAAGCGGGCAGTGGGTGATGCGGAAGGAGTCAGACCCAAGTAGGAGTACAACGACAACTATGAAGGACGAAGTTGACCAAGACATCCGCGCAGGGCCGAACGACTGCTTCTACTACGACGGGGCATATGACAACGAGGCAATCAACAACTGCTGCGGCGCCTACTACGAATGGCTGGGTAAACGGGAGAACAAGGAGACTATAGAGAATGATCATGGAAGTGGAAATAGTGAGGTGGAAATGGTGATGGAAATAGACCCACTCGCGGACTTCCAGAGTCCGAACCCAGTGTGCTTCGACGAGTTTTTTTCGCCGGACGTGTGCTGCTGATGATGTTGAACTTGAAGTAACATACTGTATGAAATTGAGCTGTAACTTGATTGTCGATAGTGACCACCCTTCTTCAGACTGTCTTCACTGTTAATATTCGATCCTGCATAAAACTATTCTTGAAATTGAGGTTGACATGAATTTATTTTTTTAGTCGATGATTTTTCGATGACTTGTTCCTACTTCTTCATACATTTCTCGTTATCCATCCATGTAGGTGTTTCCGAGTTGCGATGTAACTACTATAACTATCAACCATTATTTTTCAAACAAAAAAGAAAAACAGGAGCAGATCCAGATTTATTAGTGTAGCTAAGTGCGTATGGTAAACGCTCGGACCATCAAATAGGGGACCAACAGTAACCAGTAACTGTAGTACACGTACTGTGTTGTCAGTGTCACTAAAATACAAATTCAAGTTTATTTATTTTATTAATTCCAATCTTGCAAAATAAAAATATTAGTTGTAGTAGTACGTTGAGTTTTCGCAATTTTTTGACAACAAAAAATGATCATGAAGCTGAAAACCAATAGCAAGAAGAGCGCAGGAGCAGGAATGAATAGTTACGTTCTACCACTGCTGCTGCGGCTGCTGGTGTCGATGCCTGGTAGGGGCAGTGCACTGCGGTTGCGTAGTGACACTTTCTTGGCGGCTGCAGTGCAGCGCGCGGCTCACGTGCACGCGCGAGCACAACCTATACCATTTGCAAAAGCTGAAGGCGATGGTATACGTATAGAACCTCTGCACATACCGAGATACACTTCAGAGGAGCGTATAAGCGGCTGAGCTACACATCAGGCGTCGCCTTTTCGAAGCCCGGCGGCAATAAGTGCCGAGTGGACTCGCAGTGTACCTGAGCGCGCTTTAGACGGCAGCGAGGCCGCAACTACTCAGAGTGGCGACCGCCAGGCTGAGCGCGAAGCCGACCAGGCCGCTGCACAGGGATGAATTGGGATCACTTACAGCCACCTGAGCGCGTTCGCCGAGGCGGGCGTCCAGATTTCCGACTCTCACGACGCTCGAAGCGTGCACGACGCTCTGCAAAAGCTGGCGGGCACGTCCAAAGACTTGCGGACCGCGGCCATCCGAGAGAGCTGGCGAGTCGCCGCAGGCGCATTCGCCGAGGCCCTCAAGCTGCTGGATCAAGAGCTGTACTCTAAATCTTGGGATCTGACGAATACTGTGGGATCTGACGAATACTGTGAGCAGAGTCTGCGCCGCGCGAAAGAGCACTTCGCGGTCACCGCTGCAAATCCGTCACGAGCGCTACTTGAGGCGCGCTCTCTTCTGGATGGCTATAAGAAGCTGAAAGACATCACTCGCAGCCTATACCGGAGCCATGTTTTGGCGTCTCTAGCGCAGCCCGTACCTGCACGCCTCGATCTCGTTAACTGTAAAAAGTACGATCTCGAGAACATGTTCTACGCTAGATCTCGTGAACATATTCGAAATCGATGAAAGTTCTTCCAAGAGCAGAAGGAAAATCAGGAGGCGGGTGAGGTATCAAACACCACCGCGTTGCGTCGCAGACACTACGCGGGAGCAGGTCGCGCACTCTGGCACGCAGCGCTCGCGCTGCCGGAGCTTGGGGAAGAGTGGTTTATGGACAAGCAGTTCTTCCGGACGCTGCTCGAGCTCGGCGACAGGAGCTATCACGCGGACAACTGGTGGGGCTCGAGCCAGGCCTTTCGGGCACTCGTCTTGCACAACCCGCGAGCTTCGTTTTCAGCTGTTGGGCGCACGGACGCTTTCACCGCCTCGGTGAAAGATGTCTTGCTCGCGGTAATGAATAAGGACTTAATGAGTGAGAGACATTATAGCACATGATTCAACCGTTGTTTGTGTGATATTTAATTGTGTTTTCATGTCTTTCGCTCGTAGTTTAGTTCATTTGCAGCAGCAACCACATCATAGTTTGACATTGAGCTACGTCCGACCGCCGCAGGCGGTAGTTTGTGCCAAGAAGGGCCCGCCGCAGGACGGGATCCCCGACTTATATATAAGACACATATGATAGCCGCCCGACACATAAGAGACAGCGCCTTGGGCGGCGCAATCGACATTCTGAGATGCAGAATGCACATGCCAATTTCCGGTCCGTGGCGGGAAGACCTCCAAATCAGAGAATGGCAAGCTACATTGAGCGACGTAGGGAAAGGTGGATATCCACATCCTATTAATGATAGTGATGATTGGATGATAGAGGCGGCACAAAGACTGCAAAAGTTGCCTATCATCAGAAAACAAGTAACAGGTGCGCGGTAGGCGATGCCAGAAGTACAAGAGTGAGGACAGTCATCATTGTAACCATAAAGTGCCACCTGGAAGAAATAACATGTTATGAATGATATAGATGTTTCTTGTGTTTTGAGCGTTTGCTCTTTCCATTTCATCAATAACTGATGAGATGTTTCTTAAATAAATCATCAATATCGATAAAACATGAATGGATTAAAAATGAAAATGAACATTTGTTTATGAAATTTTTTTTGTTACGACACTGAAATCTACTATTAATTATAGTGCTGCTTATATAAGATAAGAACACTTCTCTACTAGTAGTTTTATGGGGGTACGATGAACTTCATCACCTTATCTGTTTGTATGGGACCAAGTCCAAGGAAGATTGTGATTGACAATGATGAAGATGATCTAAAAAATTTCTTTTCTCTCCAGCCCCACCCCGAGCCAAAGCTGGAATCTGCGCGGGGACGGGACAAAGTATTTGTATATTAAGTTTAAGTACATTAAGTAGTAGTAGAAGCAAGTAAATTAGTACTAGGTAGAGTCGACGTATAGGTACTGCTCGTACTGTAGTACTTTAATTCGAATATTACTTACAATACTACAACAACTCCTACTAGTAGATCTAAAACGCACTACGTGAATAACAGGAAGAGTAAGAATACAAGATGGGCAAAACCGACGTGGACCACGACTTCACGCAGGACACCGACACTGACGTGGACCACGACTTCACGCAGGAAGGCGGTGGCGGTGGCGGTGCAGGAGAGTCGTAGGATAGCGACACGAGCGTTCGTTTCAAGGCCATGGCAGAGAAGGACATCTAGTAAGGAGAGGAGAGAGTAGTGAGAAGATCAAGTAGTGAAAAAGATTAATAAGATATAGTGAGTAATGAAGAGGAAAAACTGAAGAAGGGGTGAGTGTGATGATGATGATCGCTGAAGAAGTAGAACAAGAATAGAGGTGGGCTGGAGGAAGAAGTTGCGCAGCAGCACACGGACAACGTGTGACTGTACATGAGCGGCAAGTGAGACAAGAAAAAAGCGTTTCGTTATTAGTAAGCTGTGCAAGATTCGGCTGGTGCAAGCCACGTACAACAAGATAAAAGAGCAGTAGTGAGGAGTAGAAATTGTCTGTTGATAAGTATATGAGCGAGGTGAAGGGGTTTAAGACGTTCGAGGACTTTTTGTTGAGTTGTAAGCGGTTTGGTATCTTCTCCTCACCGCGGCACCTGCACGAACTGGGCAGTGGCTACGTGCTGTATTTCGACTTTCTCAAGTACTGTTTCTTTCTGATCCTCATCTACTTCCTCTTCGTCGGCCTGCCTATCATCACATTAGTCTAGCACCCGGGAAACGACATCAAGAGCGATCGGTACCGCCGGATAGAGCAGAATTTGCTGGCGTGGCAGGACTTACCGGTGGTGACTGAAACGTGGGTCGGCCGACTGGTCGAACGGTACGCGGACCGCGAGGTGGAAGACCCGGACGCCATCATTCCCGAGCGGCAGAAGCTGCTACCAATAAGTCCCTACTACATGACCCTGGGCAACTTCGGCCCGGAGGGACTTGGGCGGGATGACGGGTAGTAAGAGAGATGGCGGCGGCGCCACACCTCAGGACTTGGGATTAGATGGGTTGGTCAACTCGAACGAGTACACAAAAAGTAGAATCAATAATCATCACCAAATCGGGATCCGGAAATACGCGTTCGAGTACGTATTAATCTCTTATTGCTGCTAGATGGGCTTCGGCCTCTGGGTCTTCATCGTCTACTCGAGAAGACAAGAGAGGATAGATAATTTTTGCGACGAGATGGCGATCCACCCGAATGATTATTAGTATCATGATTGAGAACCTGCCATAAGAAGGTGATTTGGCGCATAACGAGGAGTGATTGAAGAAGTTTTTCATCAAAAATGGTTTGTGTGAAGAAGAGATGTAGTGACACTGATATTGTAAAGGTGGTGTTGTGATGGGATATCTCCAAGTTCATCAAGTACCAGAAGCTGCAGGAGAAATTATAGTTGAAACACTTTGTGTTGCAGAAAATGGGGGTATAGTGACGACGACCCACGGATGGTGAAGATCAAGAAAGAGTTCTCGCACACGGTAAAGGACATTACAAGGCTCTTAAAAATCGAGGTGAGGTATTAGGCATAGCATCAGATTTGAGTGAGACACGGCGTGGACGCGCAGACACTGTTGGAGCACATGGAGCAGATGGACAAGTGAGAGGAAAAGAGGTTAAAGGAAGAAGGCAAGCTTTAGGGCAACTCATTCTGAAGTTCCTGAAGTGAAACGGACTTCGAGTCGTCGCCGGATAACTCACCATAGAATTCTCCGAAGCACACCGATGCGGAGGCGTGATGAAGTCCCAGCGAAAACGAAAAGGAAAAGGAAAACACTAATGACGCGTCTGACCCCGAGAAAAAGAAGACGAGTGGAGAGTGACCTGCTCGCCACTCTGAGTTTATGCAGCACGGCGGCGGCTTGGACGGAATGGATCCCGAAATGAAGGCGAGACTGGACAAACAAGAGAAAGAGCGGAAGGCAAAGAAGGCAGCGTAGTGAGAAGAAAAGAAAGTGAGAGAAGTGAGAAGAGGAGAAGTGAGAGAAGCAAAGAGAAAAAGACAGATAGAAAGGGTTGCAGCCAACGGGCTGCTGAATCGTCGTGTTCTAGTGACGCGACGGTGCAGGGCAAGGTACTGAAAAGGTGGGACACTGGCCTGTCACGGATGGTGCACTTTATCGCGGAGTACGTGCCGTTTTGGTAGTGACTAGTAGGCTATTAAAAGGCTTTCTGGACAACTACAAGACGGGCGATGAGTTTGCGGTCTATGGTAATCATTTGCTTAAGGTGACGCGGGCGCCGAACCCGAGGTGAGACTTATTCGTGCATAACTATTTGACATTTATGTAACTTTTTAAGTTTTCTTACTGACAGCGTTCAATAAATAATTCACGAATTTAGTGACGTAGTGCATATTTGAACTTAGACAAACGCTTTCATAAATTTCCGCTTCTGGTAAGAAAGCTTCACACTTGAATCAAAAATTTATGAAAATTAATGAAAATTTCTGCACGCATGCTTTTAGTGTAAAAATGATAAGATGATTTTATTTTTTATGTAAGTTTTTTGTTACCAGCTGCGTTCAAAAAATTCATAAAATATTCACGCCAGTGAATTTTTACTGTTAGATAAGACATTCAGAGATTATCGCGGCTGGTAAGAAAAAATGTGCAATCAATAACTTTTCGTGAAAAGTGATTAAAAATTTACGCCACTCCAGTGACGTGAATTGGGAAGACTTCGGACACCGACCGGCGGTGCGGACGCGCAAGAACATGAAGACGACGGTCTAGATGATGTTTGTGCTGCTGTTTTGTGAGCTGTTTATTGGAAAAAACGCTAATCTGACGCTTATATGCAACCAGTCATATTGGTGCTGCCCTACGTGTTTGACGGTTCCATGTATACATATGTATACTAGCGATAACAGCACCAGCCAGAAGAAGCGCAATAACTCTATAAGATTCAGGTAGTTAAATAAGCGAGGAATAATTTTAATTTGTGAACTCGCCGTTGTAAGCTGAAGCTCAACTACAAAAAAAAAACATTTTTTCCCCTCCTACGCTACACATCAATAACTTTCTCTCTCCATCACTTACCAGGCCTCGTCTCCTCGCTCCTCGCCTTCTACTTCGTGCGCCCCTACAAGGCGGAGGCCGGCAAGCTCTCGCCGGAAGACCGCTAGTAACGACCCCGGGAATTTTCTGTATTTGCTGTAGATCACCAACATCCCCGCGGCCGTGTCCTGAGCGATGAACGAGGTGATCAAGATCTAGAGCAAGAAGAACGCGTAGACAGAGCTGCACCTGACGGAGAGTGGACAAGAGTAGTAGCTGCAGCGTGATGATGGCGACAGGGCTGGTGCTGAACACACTGATGCTGCAGATGCTGGTCTTTTCCTTCTCCACGCCCGGCTACTCCTGGTACCACTACGGCGGACTCTGTGATACGCTGCTGATGGTGCTGGTGATCAACGCCACGGTGAGCGTGATCGTGCCCTGATTCGACCCGATCTACGTCTAATAAAAGACTCGTGTAGTAAGATCGTCGAGATCAAGGGCGTGAATGTGCCTCAGGACAAGCTGAACTTGCTGTATAGATAGTAGCGAGCTGGACATGCCGTTACGATACGCCACGTGATAGTAAGGTCGTCGTCTAAAGCGTGTGCGCGATGCCGTTAGTGCCCTGGTCGCTGGTGATCGGGCTGTTCGGCATCATGCTGCAGTATTTCTGCGATAAATGACTGATCAAGTACCACTACAGCCGGCCGACGATCATGACGAACAAGCTGACCTAGTGAGCGCATGCACAACATCAACAAGTGCTTTATGCTCCTCTTCCTGCCGTTCTGCGTATGGTACTTCGTGGAGCCGGCGACAGCACTTCACGAAAGGTGGAAGATGCAGTACGCGTGCTGGATCTTCTTTTGACTTGGAGTTGTTGTGTGTATAATCCCGCCTCAGTCCCTGTACAGGGGGAGGGTGGTGACGGCGCTGCTGGGAAGTACGGAGGGGAAGGACGCGAGCTGAGATGTGAGTTGCAGTCCTTACTTTTGATTATTTATCGGATAGGTGGGAGCTGTTTCCAAAGAAGTTAAGGTGCTTTAATGAGGAGGGTGCCTATCTCCAAACCAAAATTACATCATACTACCACCGAGAGACCATTACATCAGTATAAATTTTCTCAACTAACCCTTATACTCTATATGATACTGAGCGCCCTGGTATTTAGGTGTTTTCCAAACGCTTAAGTACCGTGTCGCGAAAATTATGATTTTAGTGCATGATACTCACGAATTGGACACAACATCTTAGAAATAACTTTTTATAGTGATTTTTAGCTAAGATTATAATTAAGGTGCAGTAATCTTCCCGAACGGCCTATTAATAAAGGTCCTGCCGATAGTGGCGTGATAGTTTGGGATGTATTCATATGTGACTGAGGTGGTGAATTTAGTCTAGACCAGGTGGTCCCAATCCGTGCTAGGCAACCAATACAGCGAGCGAGCGAGCAGGAGGGTCTTTACCGGACTTTGACATATCATTCACTATAATCCTTGCTTGATTTCATTTTCAACATTGGTTAACCGCATCACAAAAACTTCTCACCGCATCACATATGAAACTTTTTTGCATCAGGTCGACTACTTCCACGCGCAGTTCCTCTGGCAGAAGAACATGAAGTACCACAAATCTCACCCGATATACTAGTAGCCTCCCAGACAGGCTGAATCCTGAGAACATCGGTCCCGACGAGTGCGCCGTGTAGTGACGGCGTGACCGACGGCACTGGTCGCGGCAAGAACAAGGTCGCAGATCCGCAGTAGTAGGCAGTTTCTGCTCGACATCATCAACGAGTAGTAACTCGTGAGTGGATGTGGCTGCGTAATAATGGCGAGGACATCGAGAAGTTCGACGTGATGCACCACGACAAAAGACACAAGCACGGAGTGGTTGGGAAACTGGGAGAACCTGTGTCTAAGTAGGACTAGTAAGTGAGCGCATGAGGGTGCTGCACTGCAGGTGATGGGTTAGTGAGAGCATTCGGTGAGGGGAGGACTTTGAAGGAAGCGAAATGCTGTGAAGGGAAAGGAGAGAGCGGGAGGCGAGGGGGAAGGAGGAGATGGACAGGTACAAGCAAAAGAACAAGCAGATATTGGAGCGCGGCACCTCGCACGCATCCATACAGCAGGAGTCAAAAGGCGACCAGCTGATGGACTGAAAGATGGAGAAGAAATATTGAGGGTACGAGGCGCTATAGTGAACAATGATGAACGGAGATGGATTAGTAAGGGAAAGTGATACGAAAACTAGAGGCAAAACGACCCGAAGCTGCAGAAATACCCTGTGTTCGTGAGCAGGGACAGCACGACCAAGAAAATGGAGCTGCACGACCATTTGGAAAAGGGGTTTCATATCGAGGACGAGAATACGCATCTGTACGGGGTTGATCCGTAGTAGGTTGAATGACGAGCATTAGTAAGCGCAACTTCGAGGCCGAGTAGTAAGCAACAGGACTGAGAAGATGCTGACGCAGGTGATAATTTGAAGAAGAAGGGGGGTGATAACTTTAAGCTTAAGTAGTAATATTGAAGAGGTCGCAGTCGGCAAGAACGGTAAGGTAAAAAAGGGCGGTAGATAATAAAAGGATGTAATGAAGAGCGAGAAAAGGAACACGCGAAGAACATGTGATGAGGCATCGATGGAGATGGTGGGTTTGAGTAAAAAGCCCAGCAGCTGGCGATGACGAAACCCATTCCGACGCAAAGCCAGAGATGAGAGATGGCGGATAACAACATCGGTAAAATCCTGAACAAGGAAAAGGATGGCAAGCCAACTGGTCGGAAGAGCAAGGTCGGCGGCGCGACTAACAAGGAAGTCGCTGTGGGCGTGAATGTGAAAGGGAAGGATAAATCGAAGTCCATCGAGGACGGCAGCAGCGACCCATCCATGCTCAACTGAACCACAACTGACGACGGGGGTGGCGGAGGTGGTGCGCGCGATGGCCGGTTGCTGCGCGAGGAAAAGACCGTTCTCAGAGCTGACAATCCCAAGCAGCCCGATCGCGACCCAAATTGAAAGGGCTGAAAGCCGGGCATCCAGCGCCTGCCCTCGGCGTGACACGTTGGCGACGCGAACAAACAGTGGGAGGAGCAGATCAAGAGCACGCCGAAAGAGCAGCTCGATGGCACGAGACAGAGCCGAGTGCTGATCTTCGCGGACGAGCACGACGGAAAGCCCCGGCAGAGTATACGCAAGAGTCCGAGCCAGAGTCCGGCGAGGACCCCTGAACCTAAGTCAGCGTCGCCTCGGACCGTGGCCTCGCCCAGAGACGTTAAAAGTAGTCCTCGCAGTCCCCGCGGCAACCCGGACCCGGGGGGCACTCCGCATGATGATGTGCATTACGACTTCACTGGATCCCCGGACTCGGGCGCTGGCGGCGACACCGGTGGCGCAACAGCGGGGAGACGGAACTCGAAGGAAGTGAAGCGAGGCAACTCGAAAGAGCGACTCAATTCGAAAGAAGTGCAGCTGCAGCGAGGCAACTCCAAGGATTGAAGTTGAAGTTGAACACCTCAGCCCAAGCCCAAGGAGCCTCCCGTCGTCGGTGGCGAGATACGCCTGGACAAGTTCGTCGACGGCTTCAACAGCGACGAAGATCATCCGAGTCAGCAGAAGGGAGATGCTGGCGGAGGTGGCCTACATTTAGCTTCACCGAGAGGCGGTGGTGGGGGTGGTGACTGGCCGGCTGCGAGTCCGAATCCGTCGCCGATGCCGAGTCCGCGTGGCGGCGAAGGGGAAGGCGGCAAGGAGAAGGAAAAAGACGACAAACAGATGGGGAAGAAGAAAAAGAAGGGCGGACACAAGAAGAAAGGCGGTAAGAAGAACAGTGACATCGGCAGCGACGGGAGTGACCGTGACGACCCCCACGACTCGCCGCGTGTGGGTGGAGACGGCGCTGACTTCGCGGTGGCAGGCGTGGCAGGGACGCCGGCGAAAGCCGCGGCAAAAAAAGGCAAGCACCACCATAAAGGCGATAAAAAGAAGAAGGGGAAGACGCATCAGGCGGATTAATGTTATGCTCATGATGAGTATTTGAGCATGTTGAAATGTTTCTGTGGTGATATCCTAGCTCCAAAGCGAGCTATGGCTATTTGTGTGTGAAATTATATTTTCCTTCGCAGATATTAATTCAATTAGAATTCAAACTCGAAATTTGATTCGGATACTGAAGTTGATCTGAAGGTGAAGTTCTTGATGAAAATAAGTATTCAGCTGCTAGGAGTGTTGTTGAAGTGTGTCTGTCGGTCTGTCGGTTCTTGAGTGCGCGTAGTGGTAGTTATGGTGTGATCTATAGATAAACTGATGTCCTACTGGGAAAGCTACATTAACATTTACTAGCCGCGGAAAGGAAGCTACATTTATATTCCAGGTTTGTATGCACATGCGCGAGGACAGCGGCCTCCTTCGGCTAATCATAGGCTAATGAAACTGCGCTAGATATACTCTACTAATGCACAGCGTGACCGTTGTTGTCAAAAACTAAATCTAAAAAGCTCAATAAACTACAACTTCAACTACATAAAATAAAAATATTAAATAATAAAGTCTAATTTCGAAGTCATGGCCCGCCCTTCGCAGGAAACCGACGCTGTCATAAACGTGGACTCAGTGTCGCAGCAGCTCGATCCTCCGCCGTGAGGCGATACCGAGTGATGAGTCATCTGAGTCTGACCTAATGCTAATACCTGATAGTAATGGACAGGGACAGCGCGCGCGCCCTTCCGACGGCGCACGCGCCATCACCAGTGCTGGCGTCGGCATGCTCAAGAAGGGCTTCATCGGTAAAAAAAGGTAGACGATAGAGGGCAAGGGCGGCTAGAAGGAGCACTTCGAGATCGTGAAGATACGGCGCGTGCAACACAGCTTTGAGTAGTTGAGGTAGTGAGTAATGAAAGCCTGAAGATTCCACTGGACGAGCACATGTAGTGACAAGGGGTTCGAGCGTTTCGAGGACTTCATCCTGTGATGCCGGAAGTTCAGTTTCTGGGACGACACGACCGAACTTGGGGAGCTCGGGTGCGGGTACGTGCTCTACTACGACTTTTTGAAGTAGATGATGTGCCTCCTGCTCATCTACTTCGTCCTCCAGCTCCCGATCATGTTCTTCGTCACGCGACCCAATTAGTGAGACGGAAGCGAAATTGAAGAAGTGGCAGAGCCAGGACGACGAACAGGCCGGGTGGGTCGAGGGCTCCGTGGAGAACGAAGGCGACCAGGACCGCGAGTGAGCCAGCCGCTACTACTACTCGATCGGCAACGTGGGGCCAGGCGGTTTAAGTGGTTCCAACCTGTTCCTCGTCATCGTCGTGTACTTCCTAATTGCAGTAGTGAGTCAACTATTCATCATTTTCTACGCCGTGCGGCAGAAAGACATCGACAACTGGGTCGACGAATGAAGCTTGAACGGCAATGACTACGCAGTGCTGGTTAGAAACTTACCGAGAGAAGGCACTGCGGGCGTGGAAGAGGAGAAGATCAGGGAGTTCTTCGAGCAGCACGCGCTGCCGGGGGGTGACCGGTAGTGAGGTGGTAAAAGTGGTGATCGCGTGGGATATTAAAAGATTCAGGAAGTACAAGGTGTTGCAGAAGAAGATCTAGTAAGCGGTACTTTGCGCTGCAAAAGCTGGGACTGGAGGGTGGAGAGAACCACCCACAGGTGAAGCAGGTTCGAGAAGAGTTCCGCGATATCACGGTGGAGATAAGGACGATGATGTAGTAACGCCATTTGAGCGGCGTACGACTGCAATGATGTGCATCACAGTGGATAGTGATGTGTCGCCTACGTCGTGAGAGGGCAGGATGTCACTGCGGTCGCAGGCCTCGATAGAGTGAGCGAAACAGGAACAAGAAACATTGCGAAACAGTAGGGCTTCGTGACGGCACGGTGACACGCCGCAGTCGCAGTAGCTGGCGATGAGTCAGCAGATGGGAAGAGACGAGCAGCAGCAGAGGCAGAGGAGACAGATGAGTCAGGGTGAGAACAATAGGGAAGGTAGTCACCGTGCTGCGGAGCCTGAACGTGAGGCCTCGCCTGAACTCGATGTTGTTGTGAGTCCGCACTGCGTGCCTTACTCTGCTGAAGAAACTCCCAGAGAGGGACAGCACTTGATGTGAGACAGAGACACTGCCAACGGTGCTAGTTCTGGTGCAGGAGCAGGAGCAGGAGCAGGAGTAGGCGCCGACAGGAAATCACCCAGCAACGGGAACGGCAAGGGGTTCATCGGTGTCTCCCCCGCGCCTGACAAGAAGAGAAGCGGCTACGCGGGAGGTGAGCGTGACGGAACGGGATCGAGAGCCGAGAAGGCCGAGAAGAAGAGCAAGAGCGGTGGGGGTGGCCACCGCAACGTGAACAAGTCGCGCTAGTGAGATGATCATAAATACACCTGAATATAAAGCCATGACGACCGAGAAGAAAAGGGAGTACTTCGACGACGGCGCCATCAAAAGCAGCGGTGCTTAGATTGTCATCTTCCAGAACCAGTGAGTGCACCGAGACTGCCTCGAGCACTGGGACAGTGTGTGGATCAAGATCGCGCACTTCATCCGCCGAACTCTACTAGTCGATATCTGAATCGATCTCCTTCTCTAGTTCAATTGGCACGACTATGTGCTCCCGCACCAACGCTACGATACTACTACATCTCCCGGTCTCTCGCTTCGGGGTCTTCCTTCGTTCTGGTCTCGTTGTGAAACCGCATTTCTAATCAGCCCGCCATGTACTGCCGGTAGTAGACGTCGTGCATCAGGTCGTCGGTCCAGTTATTAGCTACTACTTATTAAAAGCTATTATCTCCTATTAGATTTGCGCAGCAAATAGCGATTTCTGTCAACTTCTATTGGAATCCAGATCCTGCTTCGGAACGGACTCTACCCATCGACCGTCCTCTTTTCTGTGGTAGCCGAGCTTAGACGGTGCGTCGGAGGAGTATTGCTCTTTGCGATACAGCTACTCTTCGTCCTGCTGTTGCTTCACCTGTTGTCAATGCCAAGCCTGCGCCCGAAGCACTTCACGAGCTCAGTTTAGCACGGCGTCTGATTCATGCAGCCCCAGCTGCGCTTATGTGTGGGTGGAGAGGCGATTCTGTAACTCGCTTCACGGTTAAAAGTCAAAGTGATTGATGTTGAAGCTCGTGAATTTTTCGTCCTATCCTGGATATGGTGTATTATCTTCATCTTCTCCCGAATTGAACAGTAGCTGCAGCAATTGCGGCTCGCAGAAGCGTCAGTCGCGTCAGCACAGCACTACCCACAAGTCACTTTCGTCATAATGAAGAGTGGTCGATTGTTTCAGTGTCTGCGAACTAGAACTCGAACTCTCGAAGCTCGATGAACTTGAACTCGACGCACTCGATTATGATCCGAAGAAGAAGTCGGGTCTATAGGAAGTGTGCTACGGCTAGAGCGGTCACTCCGTATATGTACCAGCGTCACCGTGGTTCCCGTCTCATCGTCATCTCAGATCGAAGTCATAGAGTTCTCCGACCAGAACGTCCTTGATCACGAGGGCGTCTGCTGATGCTGCGCTCGGAGTGACGACTGCAGATGCAGTGGAAGCAACAGCACCGGCTGCCAGCGCGCTCGTGCGAAGCATCTTATATAATTATTTTCCAACAAGTGCAAGTTCGAAGTTGTTTTTTTAATCGAACTTTTACAACAAATTTGTCTCTCGCGCTCTCAATATATAGCTTAAGCTAAACAGCCACACGTGAGCGTCGCTTAATAGTTAATAGTTAGATGTTAGACTTTTCATCGCCAAAACCTTGTACCTTGTCCCATATCCAGTAACTTTAATGCCCATAATTAAAATATGAGGTAGAGGCAGTAGAACGGGAGGGTCCAAACTCGAACTATAAACCAGTACATAGATTAAAGCATCGATTTCGATCTCGTTTTTTTCCGTCTCCATCCTTTCCATCTGCGAGCTACGTGCCTAGCACAGCGATTTGAAGCACGCTGCGTAAGTCCAGAGCACTCAGCCTGCATTTTCCTGTATTTCGAAACACACCACCGATGCTTGCTATACATCAACATCAACACTGGCCGATTATATTGGAAATTCAAATACCCTCAGCATGTTTCCGCCTCTTCGTCTTCGAGCGCAATCTGATTCTACTTTCACATATCTATCCCAACATTAACTTCGAAGTAGCCTATTTTCCAATTTCCAACGTACTCGTACTTCCACGGAAAATATCGATACTTACAACTTCGGAAAATCTGTACTAGTACATAACAAAATTTCAGATGTCAACTTCTTCAATGTACAACAATTTTATCGAACGGTTTCGACCTACAACAAATATTTTCATCCTACTTAACCCTTAGTGTACAACTTCAGTCTTGACAGTGACTTACCTAACTAGTGATGCGGATCATGAATGATCCATACGAAGCACCACCGCAGGTACAGTCACGGAAACTCAATACCAATAAAATGTCTCTCCCTCGTAACCCTCCAGCTAGTGCAAGTAGAACTACTTAGACTGACCGTGACCCGTACACGTGCTACGTTAACACGTTTACATAATCTTGTTCAGCTGCACCGAGATGATCGGGTACAGGAAAAACGAGATGCCCGTCGTCATGCCCACCTGCACGCCGCGCGGCACCGTCCCTGCGAAGAACTGGGCGGGCCCCTCGTTCTTCAGCATCTGCGCCGCGCAGTCGAAGGTCCCCTTATATCTGCTAGAGCCTTCGCCCTGCATGCGCGACTTCACGTTGTCCTGCGGCTGCGTCAGGCAGACGGATCCGAAGCCGGCCAGCGTGCCCGAGGCGCCGTTGTACACCGGATGCTTCGCGAGGCTGTCGTCGTAGCCGGTGATGGCGCCGTGGATGACCTGCTGCAGCGGCATCCGCACCGCCTGGTTGGTGGCCTGCTTGATAATCGTCGGGAACGCCCCCTTGTACAGACCGGCAGGGCCCTCGGACTTGAGGATCTTGGACACGCAGTCGCCCAGTCCGTTGTAGAGCTTCGTGCCCAGCCGCATGTCGTCGGTCATGCGCGTCTTCACCGTCTCGACCGGGGTCACCGCACACACCGCCTCACACACGCCCGCACCCATGCCTGCGAAGAAGTTGTTCATCTTGGTGATCTTGCCCTGCTCGTCTCGCAGGTAAAAACTGATGTTGGTGTAGCCGCCCCACCGAAACATCTGCTGGAAGCCGGCGCCGGGGATGCGCACCGACGCGCCGCGGAACACGCCCAGCGGGCCGTGGTTCTTCACCGTCTTGCTCAGCACGTCGATCATGCCCGTGTACTCCGGGTTAGTCTTGGACTGCAGCTGCAGCTGCGTCTTAGCGAACTCGGTGGGGTAGGTGAGGCAAGCCTGCGTGCCGCCGGTCATGAACCCCTTGATGATGGTCTTGAAACCGCTCTCCTTCTTGTCGACGAAGGCCATCTTGTGTTAGTGCTATCTAGTAATATAATAAATACTTAAGGTTAAGAGGTACTACTACTATCTCCTTCCCCTGCTGCTGTGTAGTTGATAGTGGTACTGGTATTTACATTTTGAGAATGAAGTAACAAGAGCACGTCGACGGAATGTGATCGATAACGAATTATGTGAGGACGAACGCGATTATGTCCCACGACCTACTCAGATACGACGCATAACGACACAATTGCCAATGACTCCTGATGTTGTAGACTCAACCTGTAGTTTCATCAAGTTCAAGATCATATCTCAGAATTTTTGATTTTCACAACGAACTTCGGTGCCGACACCTAAAACAGCCTCTCAGGCGCAAAAGCCTTCAGATTCACGCTCTTAGCTTCACCGTACAGGACCATCTCCGCGATCGCCAGGCCACTTACCGCGCTCCACAGGATGCCCCAGCAGTTGTGTCCGCTGTTGATGTAGAGGTTCGCTACCTTCCCGCCGCGTCCACCGCTACTCGTTCCGTCTTGCAGTGAGTACCGTCCCATCACCGGCAGCGAATCACGCGCGCACGGGCGAAGGCATGCCTGCGTCTCGTACGTCCAGTTCCTCATCTCTTTCTCTCCCATCGCCTAAAGCCCAACCATCCCCGTGAACACCTCGTGCGCGAACCCGCACCGCTCTACGTTACTACGGCTCACTATACCTTCGCTGCGGTTTCACTAGACACCTCCTTCGCGCAACTCGGTGTCACCCAGTTCTGGCGAGCCACCCAGTCCGCACAAGTAGACTTGCGCGTCCATACCTGCGGCAGCCGCGGGCTGAGTGTTTTTGTCTGCCTTCGGATCAGCTGGTGTCGCTGGCCGGGGATAGACCTCGAGGTGACAGTCGAACTGTGGATCGTCCTCACAAAAGAGCACTGCGGGCTGCCCGCTCTTCTCAACAACATCACAACCCGTGTATACGACTGATGATGACTTGATTCCGCCCATCCGAATGGCAGGTCACTTGATTCACTGCGTGGAAGCGTCGTCCAGATTGACCACCTTGATCCATTTGTGAAGCTGGCTCGTCCAGGCGCCAGTGGCAACGATCACGTGGTGTGCGAATAACACGTTGTTGCCGTGGTCCAGTTCAACGCCTTTCGCGCGATAAGGTCCGCCAACGTCTTTTCCGACCAGGATGCTGGTGCACTTGCCGATCACCACCCGCGCACCGCTCCTTCATAAGAACGCTTCCGTCAGTAGTTTGGGAGTCACCTGTCCGCAATTGTCGTCATTCTTCTTACTAAGCGCAATTCGTGCCGTCCAGCCAGGGTAAGCCACCTGATTTGCTGGAACCCCGTCGACCAGTGTTTGCGCAGTAGCTGACGGCGTACATCGGGATGCGACGGAAGCCGCACCCATACACATTCTCAGCGCCTGCGTTCCGAATCGACGCCTCCTCCTTGCAGAACTCCTCAATAAGGTCGAAACCCTTAGTATGCAACTGTCACGTCGCGCCGGATCCCCAATCTCTGCCGAGAAACCCGCCAGCCTTGCCGCTGCTGCTGCACGCGACACCCTCTTGCTCTACAATGGTGATCTTCAACCCGCCAGCCTTGCCGCTGCTGCCTTTATTGCTGACGTGAAGCATGCGCAGATAGTGCGCAGTGGCACAGCCGAGGATGCCGCCGCCGATGATGACGACTTCAGTGGCGGCTGGGGAAGCGGAGACGTCCATTGTGTCTGTGGCTCCTTGGTCCTTTGGCATTATTATTGACCTTGACTTTCACTTGGAATAAAATTGAATCGTTTCCCACTCTACCTGATTTCTCTTATTAAGGTATCGTTATTGTACAATGACAAGTGGTTCACAAGATTACGAGGCGAAAAGAGATCAGATTCAGAACACAAGCTAAAAGAAAGCTTGAACGCATGCACATGCGAAAGAAAAGCAATCAGACGTAAAGCTGGCATCCGGTTTAACAGATAGGACCCAAGTTTGAATCAGAATCAATAATCAATCTTTGTATTCGACTTGTATCTTTGTTTACTGCCTCTGCCCTTTGGCATATACACGACGTGCTGCAGAGTATTTTCGTGTTGGTTAAACAATGGTCACGGTGAAACATAGACATACTTAAATTTTCGACATAAAAAGACATAATTAATCATCTTTCACTGCTCACAACTGAGTGCAGTGCCGGCTTACCCTCCTACCTTACCACAGGAAGTCGAACTGCAGCGCCGGGTTGCTCAGATCCTCCGCCCGCGTGCAGCTCATCATGTGCACGTCGATCACCTTGGCCCTTTGGCCGTGCTGCCCCCACAAGCTGTGCCCGTTGTCCCCGTCCGGGTCGTGAAAACCGAGGCACACCCCGGTGAGTTGCTCCAGCTGTCGCTCACTCAAACCCGAGATGATTTCTCAGTCAGAGAGACCACCACTTAGACCACTTGTCAATCATGATCATGAAGTCGCCGACACGTCCTTGAATTGACTCACCAGCCGTCCGCCGATGAAATCACTAATCACTATCACGTGCTGCGGTGTTTCTGCAGCGGGGGCTTTGATAGCGACGTGAACTGCCACAGCTGGTTTTTGTTCGCAATGTTCGTGTCGCAATTATATAAAATGGGACTGCTACTAAGGCTGATTACTAAGGTGCATTCCCTCTGTCCAGACACATCGCGAAGTGCGTGTTGATGATGCGCGTGTTGTTGTTGATGAAGCCCCACTTCTGGTTGGCGTTCCAGGGCTCGCACGCCCGCAAATGCACTGTGGGGTTACTAAATGTGCGAAACTGGCGTCGCCGGGTGCACACCACTCCGGTCAACGGTCGGCTCCCAACTTTCGAGACACAAACCACTGCGTACATGGCGTATGTGGTGGTGCGTCTCCACGATCAAGCCGTGCTTTTCGAACACGTCGTGAAACGTCTGCAGCCACCACCGGAAGTTCATGCAGTTGTACTTATGTCTAAACACAACGCGCTCAGTCAGGTCGTTGCCGAGATTGAGGTGCTTTATGGCCGGCTGCGTCTCCAGGAACACGTCCGAGTAGTAGTCGTCAAGCCACACGTACCCCTACCTACTAGTGGTTCCTCGGCAGCGTGTTCACACTCACCTTGCCAGGTGGCTGCGGCCTGTAGAAAATATGCCCGACTTCACTACGTCCGCTCCACTATCAATTCGCCGCCGCACATCCAGACGCGGAGGGACTGCTCGATATTTTCGCCACCCCACTCCTTCATGCCGTCGTCGTAGCCGCCGACCTCGTCCCAGTAGCGCTTGTGCATGAGGAGGAGGCCACCGGAGAGAATGGGCACTTCGTCCTTGCCGTCGTCGAACCTGGGAGTGGAGCGGGGATACTAATACTTTAGTTTAGGGAAAAAAATATTTTTTAGAAGTATAATATCGTAGACACGAATCTACGAGTTTGTAGGGAAAAATTTTTTCTACTTTCGATGAAAAAGGTATCGAGACGATTAGTTCTTTTGACAAGTACATTTAGATTGTGTACGGTTAGCCCCCCCCCATTCAAGCACCTGCAAAACATACAATACTCATACACAAGAACCAACTACGCCACCCAACTACTAAGACTAAGTACTCACCAGTCGAAGTGGAAGTTCCACTTGAACATCATCTTCCTGCCTACCGGCCCCTTCTTACTAGAAGTTGTCGTCTATATCAGGTATGCTCGGCACGATGATCCGCTTGTAATTATCGTGGCTTCTCCATAGCAGCTGTTCACTACCAGTTCTCGAAAGGTCGGCAGTGGCCGTCGAGGAAGAACAGGTGCGTCCCCTTACTACGCGTTGCCGCCTTGAATCTTACTACCGTATCAAGCCCTGTCTATGCTCGTTGCGGATTACTTTGATTGCTCTCCGCTGGAGTGGCGTGAGATAACCAAGCATGCCGAAGCCCTGCTCGAAGGCCTTACTAGGGAATAAGAGCTAGACGCCGTCGCTTAGTTCTTCAGGTCGATCAGGATCAGGATCATGTCGTCGATCTCTTCTACTTCGCGTTCTGTCGAAAGTGCCACGCCAGCTTCTTCAGGTCGATCATGTCGTTGATCTCTTCCTTCACCTTCAGCGGCCGCAGTTTCTTGCTGTTACTAGTCCGGCCCGCCGCTGCTGCCGATTGCGCGTCTACTACAAGTTGTACAGCGCCTTACTAAATGCGGCGCTTACTACCAAAACCGACTGCTCTAGATGTCCTGCACCTGCCTACTACCGCAGTTGTTCGTCCTGGTCCCCGCCTCAGCCTCACACCGCATGCGTGTCACTAGCTCAAAAACCGCTCACTACATGCACTGGCTGCTACTAGAAGTGGGGTTTCTTACTAGCACTTGGCTATCAGCTCACTACTCACTATTTCGTCAGCCAGTTCCCTCATTTGACCACCGTGTTCACGTGGTCACTATCATCACTTCAGTTCCTTGTGTTCGAGCTCACTACCGGCTCGCCTAGTTAAGACTACTCTGGTCCAGGTTCTGCCCGGTCTTAACCATGTAGTATTCTGAAAACACTGACGGGTCTACGTTACTACAGCTACAACGCCTACTCCTTGAGCTACAACTCCTCCCTACTAGGTCAGGTAATCGAGCTTGATACCTAATTTTTCGAACCTACTAGCATTCCTGTTCGCTCAACGACACGACCGTGTTCTTCACCTTGCTGTTGCTCAGCTATCCCGCCGGCGCTCAGTCACTAGAAGCCCACTCAGTCACTAGTCGAGCTTTTTCCAGGGCACGTTACTAGTTTCCGTAGACCTGGGGATTGCTACTAGTGCTTGCCGCTGACATCCACGAAGGTGTTCCAGAAGGGGCTTCCATTGGGGTCCTGGCCTCTTTCACTAGGCATTTGCGTAGGTGTCGATGACATCTCTACTAGACCACGTGATATCTACTAAAGCCGCGCTCAATGAAGGGCGCGATGTGGTTGGTGCTCTCGTCGTCGATCACGATCACCTCGTAGAGGAGGTTGGGTGGGGTTTATTCGAAGATGTACTTAAGCGTTTTCACGATGTAGTCGTCTTCGTACTTGGCTGGTATGATCACGCTAATTCCCACCCCTTTGAAGATGTCGTGCGCGATAGGACGCGGAAACAGGCGAAAGAAGCGCCTATTATCCATCAACTCAGTTACTACACGAGAGCTTGGTTGGTGAAACGAGACACACGTTTACTACTCGTAGTTACTATTTCTTCTACTCAAACGTCTAGGTGTTAGAGTACGCACCACCAGCATCACCACCGTTCGCGTTCTGCTCGCTCTACAGCGTATACTCACCATACGCTCTTTCCTCGTCGACGAGGGACTGGAAGTACTGATCTTTCTTCAGCTCGAACTTGCTGCGAGGCTGCCACTGCCAGATTGAGCGCTCGAAGTCGCGCGCTTGGACGGCGGCCGGCTTCATGCTCGAGCTCGAAGTGCCGTCATCAGCTGCAGATGAAGATGATGATGTAGTGCCGTCGAAGAAGTTTATCTCGAGCACTCGATTTAGCTCGTCTTCATCATCTCCGTCATCAGCATCTGCTTCTTCATGAGCTACCAATACATCAATGTTTTCAACGGCGGCGCCATCGAGAGAGCGACTCGTACTTGTTCTCGTCGGTACAGTAACACCATACCCAGATCTAAGTCGAGTTGTTGCAGGATGCATGTAGCCTCGCACATTGTCAGCTCGCAGGTCGGCTTCTGATCCCCAAAACTCTGCGTTTTCTCGCTGCAGAAGCTGTACCTGAGTAGTGTCGTCGAACTTTGAGCCTCATGCACCGAGGAGTAATTTGGTGTTCTGACTACTTGAGGTTGAGCCGATCGACGAACCACCACCACCACCGCCAAGTCGATACAGCTGCTCCTGCTTCTTCAAAAACGCCCACGGAGACTGCTCGTCTAGATGTGGTTTGAAGTCACTAACTCAGGTTTGATAGCAGAAATCCTCAAATTGCCAGCTGTCCCAACACCTATGAGTGCAAGAGAGGCCGCTTGCGTGGCGGTCACATGAAGGTTTCAAACACGTAGAGACATGGCACGCTATTACCACATAGTTAGTGAAAATTTGAACAGGAAGATCAGCGAGTCGAATAGTGTGAACGTGCGTCATCACCTATTACTGAAGCGCTCTTCTGAAATCGTTGGCGGCCTTTCTGCCTCTACTAAGCTCATGCACTTGGCGCAAAGGCACTCGCCATGTCCTCAATTTCACTTCACGGCCGCCCGTATATGTGATTGATGTCGCTGCTCAGTGCTCAGTCACTGATGCCGACCGTGCTCAGCCGTCGGTAACTGCTGCTGAAGCCCGTATACGCACCAGTCTTATCGTCCTGCTCATCGAGGTCATTAGGTTGGTAGTGCATCTCTATTACGTGCCCACGGTGTCGTAGTCGCAAAAAACGACGAACCACAGATAGAGGACCAGTAAAAGGATGTGTCTACTAGGTGGTTGTTCAGGGAAGCCAGCGCAGAAAGAAGTCCCGAGCAAGCTCACTAGCGATTGAACATATAGGGCGGTATGAAGTTGACTTCTCTACTAGTGCACGTCTCTGCGTTCCTTCGACCGCTGTTCCGCCATCCTTCATAACGAGTCTCCTCGACCGCCTCACCCTCACACGGACACGCCTAGATTCTGTAACACGCTCGACTGTTTGTCTCTTTCACGTTGCGACATTCACTTAGCACTCATCTACCTCGCTTTCGCCGCTGCGTCTTTAGAAGGCGACGCGTAATTGTTGCGATTCTAGTAGCTATCATCGTCGTTGTTTTCATTGAAGTCGTCCATCTCCAACGACATTGAGCTCTCGATTCACAACTCGATGTCTCACGGCGAAATATTGCCGTCATCACTACTCGCTCCACCATTTCCATTATAGTCATTACCACGCATCTAGGCCGAGAGTTTCTTCTGTCTTTCGCGCTCGTACGGATTGTTTCATGAGTTTCTCGCCGTCGAACTAGAGGACCCACCACGCTGCTCCCTGCCACCTGAGTGTGTATGACTCTGATTGTACCGACTCGGATCATAGTAGGCATTGGGACTCGTGTCTTGCTCTTGACCGAAACTTTAGCTGTCCTCCGAGTAAACCGTCGACCGATTGTACGCTTATGCTCAAGCGCCTCGGTTGTGGAAGGCACCATTAGCACTTTAGTGATACGTGTCTATACTTCAACTTCAACTTCCGCCGACCGACCCCGGTCGCGATCCTAAGCCTGAGTCGGAAGTCAGCGTTGAACTCTTGGAGTTGGAGTTGTTTTTGAAATTGTTGATGCTTTGCGACTGTCTTTGTCACTGTCATTGTCACTGTTAATTGTGCAGTGCCCCGTTCTGGTCTAGCTGGTCTTCGTAGTTGAAGTCAGATCACGAGTTCGGGTTAGATCACGAGTTGGAAGGCTTGGAGTTCGATCACGAGTTGGATGAGCTGCTGCTGCTGCTAGAGCTAGAGGCGAGAACCGATCCGTTACCGTTCTATGTGTATCCAACCTAAACTTCGGGGCACTTGACTCAATTGAACCTACCCGGATTGAACGTCTACGTTTAATCACTATTGGTCTACACCTTCGGCTATGCGTCAGACTCCTTGCTGCTATTGAACGTTTCACCAGGATACTGCTCTCGGCTCATGCTGTAGCTGTCTTCTCTGTCAGCGTTACCGTTGCCCGTTTTAGCGTCACCCTCAGTTGCACTCGTTCCCGCTCAGTGTCGATAGTTATCCACTTGGAACTCATCGTCACCCGAGCTGTCAACGCTTTCACTTGCACCTCACGCTTCGTCTTACCCTTCATCATCGAGATCAACACCCTCGTCGTCCACGTCCACATCCTCGTCCTCGTCGTCCTCTTCTTCGATCACCGACAGATTGTTCATGTTTACGCCTTCGTCTTCATCCTCGTCCTCCGTAAACTCGATCTCCTCTTGCACCTGCGCCTCAACGCGACGCATGTTGTCTGACTCACGTTCACGGGCCATGTGGTTGGTCTAAGCCTACGCCTGAGCCTGCGTCTGAGCGGATACGAGGTTTATGTTCATCTTACTTACTTACGCTATTTTGGTGCCGCCTGTGGGTCAAGCGGATGATGTTGATGAGAGTTTGTGTGCATTTGCACGAGCGAATGAGATTTAGAACATCTGAGATGTTAACCAGAATCGCTCCCAAAAAGTTTCATTTCCATGCCCACTCATAGACGCGAATAATCGTACGTAGAAGTAGATGCACTGTTCACATCCATACAATGAATTGGTTTCTATTCAATACAGAGACAGACAAATTGTGAAAGTTACTTGTAATTACACGATTAAAGGTAGAAACGTCGGATAAATCAATCCGCATACTGAGTCTGAGAAGTTCAGCTCAATCCTCTGTATATTAAGTTTAAGTCCGAAGACTCATCGATTTAGTTTTGCTTTTGAAACACGACTCCGACTCAAAAAAGAAAGGTCACCACATCAAGTGCTGCATCTAACTACTAGAATTACTTCTCAAAATATACGTCTTAATCAATCATCGCCACCTGATGTACTATATATGCATAACTCTATGCCTCCATTTTCCTTTCAACCCCGATCAACGACTTTTTTATCCTTACGTAGTCGTTTACGCACACGCTGCCTTGCTCTTACGGTAGTTCTTCAAAGCGAAGTACCTGTGCAGCTTCGAACTCAAAGCACTCAGCATTATCTGCACGTCCAACCACAGCGTGTTCATTACATCGTCCTCTCTCATTCCGAAGTAGATGCTGCCTAGGATCCGCTTACTAGAGGTATTCTCACGATA
>JACLAC010002039.1_pt1 | contig 25551 bp, 27 predicted proteins | sample 8027881 | NCBI WGS metagenome assembly JACLAC01 (sample SAMN15725517, study PRJNA655200) | protist metagenome | isolation source: fluorescence activated cell sorting (FACS) single amplified genomes of... | place: Spain: Blaines Bay Microbial Observatory, Mediterranean Sea | collected 2016-01-19 | reverse complement strand
AAAGATCTTTATGTTTTAATCCCAGTATCAACGGAGCTTAAATTATGAATATAACAGAATTGACTGAACACCAGATCCGAAATTGGCCAGCGGAGAGAGTAAAGGTCTTTGTCGATTCTGGAGAATATGATCCCTTGGATCTTTCACCTTTACAAACCGAAGTCAAGGAATTAGGAGCATGTGATTACCGCAGTAATTGCGAGCGCTATGCTGTTTTGCGCTTTCGGAGTATTGATGAACTGATCGTATCAATGAGCCATGAACGAAAATTGTTTGAAGAGAAACTTGAACAGCTCAAAGCTTACAAAACTGTCCAAATCATTGTGGAGGCGGACTATGAAAAATTTGCTACTGGCAAGTACGATCGAGACATGCATCTAATGGCCGCAAAAGCAACAATTACCAGTTGGGAGATACAGTATGATGTACATGTCAATTTTGTGGGTAACCGACAATTTGCTGAAGATGAGGCCTACCGATTTTTCTACTACAGTAACCGTCAGGATTTGAGAGAAAAGGCAGGTTATGCTAACGCTTAACAACTTTTAAGGATATCAATGCAGAAAAAATTAAGTGCAGCAAGCAACAAAGCAGCCGTCTTGAGACTCCATTCAGAAGGTCTCAGCCAGCGTAAAATCGCCATGGTGCTGAACATATCAAAGACCAGAGTCACTCAGATCCTGGCTCAACAACCAAAGCAAGGTAGGCAGGGTGGTCAGTCCAGGAGGGACAACCAACTGACCAGAGTTATTTCACGAATGCCCAATATTCAGATGGATATTGAAAAGAAGGTTACTGAATCAGCAGCCAATGCGGCAATACAGGTTTTGGCTGATGAGCGTGAAGCTCAGAGGAAGCAAGTACTCGACGATCTGCAATTCATCAGAAACTGGTCCTTAGTGACTGCGGAGCGGGTACAGCGCCGAGAGGTGGACGTGGATTACTTGCAGGTGGAGCTGACGACACTGAAAACCTTGGCTGCAGTGCTTCACGAAAACAATCGTCAAAGAATTGATTTGTTTGGATTAACCCAAACCAAACAAATACAAAACGATGAATTGTTTAGCTTCGATCCGGTAGATGCAGCTCGACGCGGAGGTCTCAAGATTTAAGAAAGGTGAAAAAAGATCAGGTCGATCGATGTAGGTTTTAGAATACGTCTAATCGATTGAGTCTCGGAAAACCACGACCGCTCAGACCAAATAGACTAATATCTACTTAAAATCTGATAGTAAAAAACCGATCGGGCGAGATCGTTCAGTTCAAAGTGTTAACCGTGATCGCTGAGACTAGAGAGCGTTAGCATCTTTTCTAGAGTTTGGATTAAAAAGAATGATCGGTGCGATTGCTTAAGATCATCTAGAACAAACACTCTGGATTACAACCTAGATCAAAGCCGCGATTTGCTTTGCAGTTTGGAAGCAGCCTAACGTGGAGGCTTAGATATAGAGGATCACACTTCGTTTGGGTAACGACTCAACTCGTTAGGATCCGTTGCTGGATCATAACTAACTAATTCCCGTTGATCCAAAGTAGGAAAATTATGGATCCTTACTGCAAGAGTCGGATTTAGTATTGCTACTCAACGATCGGATCCTTCCATGGAGATTCACAGAATATCATTTATGTGGATCCATGAATTTTTTTTGTTGGTAGTCATCGTTGCTCAAACAGATACAGCTGTAGGATTTAGTGTTGTTACTCTATGATTGGATCCTTCCGTGGCCGATCACAGAACACCATTTATGTGGATCCATGAATTTTTTTGTTGGTAGTCATCGTTGCTCAAACAGATCTAGCTGTGGATTCAGAACTGTAATCATTTAAGAGATGCCAGGGAATGAGGATCCACGCTCAAAATCTATTTGTGTTCAGTTGGAATAACTGAGTAGTTGGAGTGGTCTTCCTGACTTTGAGTGGCTAATAATGGTTTCCAAAGCAAATCATTTTAAAAATGACGCCTCTTACCTTCAAAAAAGTAGTAACCAGAAGTGGACATCTTTTTATATTCAATGCTTGATTGAGAATCGCCACACCACCATTGTGATGCAGCGAATCTTCAGTGATTAACCGACCTTTTCCACTACACTGACAGCTTCCTCATAGCGACTGTCGTACTGAGAAACCAACTTTTCCAGTGGCTTGATATTGTTTTGAATCTTGCGCACCTCTTCCGTGGCTTCCGTCAGATTACGATTGGCAGCAATGGACTCTGCTATTTTTACCTCCAATGCCAACTCAAGTTACTTGATAGCTTCATCTATTTTTGACATCAGATTTTCCAGCTCATTTGCTGGCATACGGTAAGGTTTTGAAAATTAACAAAAAACTTATCGTTTCTTAACATTACTCCCCTAAGTTGTTGGTAATATAAACTTTCTATGAAGGAGTCATGGCTGATGAAGGAATATTACCGCGCTATTTTTATTTCAGATATTCATCTTGGGACCAAGGGCACACAAGCCAACCAACTCTGTAATTTCTTGAAATACAATGACTGTGATCAACTTTATCTGGTTGGAGACATCATTGATGTCTGGAAACTGAAGCGCAAGGTTTACTGGCCACAGGAACACTCCAATGTGATCCGTCGGGTTTTAACAATGGCCAAACGGGGTACCAAGGTACACTACATTCTAGGAAATCATGATGAAGCCCTCCGCAACTGGCTCAGTTTTGATATGAGGTTTGGCAATATAGAACTGACAAATGAATGTGTACATCAAAGTAAAAGAGGACAGCGATACTTGGTAATCCACGGAGATCTTTTTGATGGAATTGATTCATTCAATACATGGCTATACGCATTAGGAGACCACGCCTACGATGTAGCGTTATTTCTTAATCGTTGGATCAACATCATCCGCCGGTCAATTGGATTTGCGTATTGGCCTCTCAGCAGAACTCTAAAAGCCAAGGTGAAGCGTGCGACTAATTTTGTCTTCAAGTTCGAATCAAATGTTGCCACCTACTGCGAAAGGCAAGGATACGATGGTGTGATTTGTGGGCACATCCATACACCTGAAATTCGTCAAATTGGCAACGTGGTTTATATGAACGATGGTGACTGGGTGGAATCGTGTACAGCGTTGGTAGAAACTCAAGATGGAGAGTTCAAAATTATTGATTGGCACCATCATGATGAAGATGGCATTCCCGAACCGATGATAAATCTTAAGAAGCAGGAAAAAGAAAAGAAAATGAGTCGAGAAGCCGTTCCTCAGTGAGGTTCGTTAAGCCATTCATTTTAAAAGAAAGGCATACACCCCATGCGTTTCGCTCTAGTGACCGATGCCTGGCATCCCCAGGTAAATGGAGTCGTCCATTCTCTATCAACAATGGTAGATATTGGCCAAGCCAAAAACCACGGGGTTCTTGTGATTCAACCGCAAGATTACCTAACTTTCCCACTTCCAAGTTATCCTGAAATACGTTTGGCAACAACGCCTTGGAAAATGATGAAGTCATTGAGAGAATTTTCTCCTGATGCAGTTCACATTGCTACCGAAGGTACATTGGGAATATTTGCTAGAATTTGGTTGAATCACCTGAAGATTCCGTTCACCACAAGCTACCACACCCGTTTCCCTGAGTATGTTCAAGAACGACTGCCTATCCCTCTGTCCTGGGGATATCGCTTTTTAAGGTGGTTTCATGGGGCTGCGGAAAGAGTGATGGTGCCAACGCCTACGATGGGCCAGTTGCTCAATCAGCACAGGGTTCACCAAAAGACGGTCATCTGGAACAGAGGAGTCAATCACGAACTCTTCCGACCACGTTTTCAGGAAGATTTCTATGGACCGCGTCCTTATTGGCTCTGCACAGGCCGGGTAGCTGTTGAAAAAAATATTGAAGCTTTTCTCAGGCTTGATTTACCGGGCACTAAAATCATTGTGGGTGATGGCCCAGCTCGAGCATCAATGCAGAGAAAGTATTCGGAGGCTGTTTGGCTCGGTTACAAATTTGGAGAGGAATTGGCCAAAATCTATGCTGATAGTGATGTTTTTGTGTTTCCTTCCAAGACAGATACCTTTGGGAATGTGCTACTGGAGTCAATTGCTTCCGGGACACCAGTAGCAGCTTTCCCAGTTCCTGGTCCTCAAGATGTCCTAAAGCCAGGAGTGGATGGAGTCTTGTCAGAAAATCTGAAAGATGCCTGCCTCAGTGCTTTACGATTGGACAGAGATGTTGTTCATCGAAGCTCTATGGATTGGGACTGGGATGCCTGCTTCCAGACTTTTCTGTCCCATCTGGCTCCTATTGAAAGTAGTAAATTTGGGTATCAGTTTAACAAATTTGACTCCCCACCCATCTTGCCTACTTCAGACTAGTTGGTTGCAGTCCATTTCAGGAGAGGTTGACCCACTCGTACCTGTTGTCCAAATTGTAATTCAGAGAGAGGCTCAACATCTTTGTTGAATAGCAAAATTATTGTAGAGCCGTGTTCGAACCAGCCCATTTCCTGACCTTTGAGATAGTTGGATTGGCTAGGAATTTCATTCGGGCCCTGATAGCGAAGATTCAACAAAACATCTAGCGCATGCAGTCTCATGCTAGCAACCAATACCGCTGCAACAGGAACCATCAGAAAATCAACTGCTGCCGGAGTCTGCAAGTGCATAACGATTCTCTCATTCTTGCAGAAAAGCCGTTCCACACGCTTCAAGGCAATTGGGTTTACATTCCAAGTGTCGCCACTGATATAAGTCACATGTTTTAGCTGTACATCACAGGGAGCATGAAACCGATGGTACATGCTGGAGGTCAAGCGCAGCGTGAAATAATAGCCACCCGCCAACTTTTCATCCCAACCCCGGCTAAATGGACTCTCTCCTAGTAAGCTTTGTAGACTGTAGGGAAAGCCCTTAGCTTGGAAGATCTGATTCTCTTCAATTTTTCCTGAGCAGCCAACAATCGCATCACACGGAGAGGTTAGGATGTTTGGATTGGGATGAATCGGTCGCAGGCCTGGCTTCAACTCCCTTGTGAAACATTCATGCAGGCTCTTGAAAGTCTTGGTATTGGATTCAGAAAGATCTAAATCGCTGAAGGTTTGCCAGAGCGCAATGGAGCTTTTCACAATCCAGGGATGCTCTAGCTTACTCCACCAACCCATAAAACGAGTTAGGGTGATTCTGGGGATTCGATTAGTCAGCAAAAAATTAAGATCTTCCTGCTGAGCAAGCTGCTTAAGAAAATTTGTCAATGGTCCTTCATTTTATTTTGTAAAAATTTTAGTCAACACATCAACCCGGGAACCTCTTGGAAACCACTCTCATTAGTCTTGGCCTACTGGCTGCGCTCAGCCCTAAAATTTATCGTAGAATCCAACTATCCCGAGCAAAGCACAGATCATTAGCGGGTCATTCCCGAATTGCAAAATTCCTCACACGCCTACTGCCCGGTTATGCATTAGGTGAAGAGCTTTTCTTTATAGCAGATAAAGCCCCAGATGATGTGGCTGAGAAAAGGAGAAACGGGTTTAATGACCTTGCTCGAACACTACAAAAACATAAAAAAACACTGAGTTTAACCACAGAGACCAAGGAGTATCTGAGTGATTTGCAGTTCACATCAGTTTATCGAATTCCATTTGCATTCAGCCCCTACGCTAGAGAGCACCTCAAGGTTGGAAGCGTTGCAAAGTCGTTTAATGGTGTCATTCTGACAGACTTGGATGATTGCCAATTTTATGACCTGACAGGTTCCTATGGAGTAAATCTTTTTGGTTCTGATTTTTACAAACGTACTATGCAAAAAGGTCTAGAGGATGGTGTTGCTCTAGGGCCTGCGCTAGGGGTTTATCACCCGCATGTGGCCAGTAACGCGTCTCGACTCTGTAAAATCAGTGGCATGGATGAAGTTTCCTTTCACATGTCTGGAACAGAGGCTGTGATGCAAGCTGTCCGGCTTGCCCGTTACCATACGGGGCGCACGCATCTTGTTCGTTTCTGCGGAGCCTATCACGGGTGGTGGGAGGATGTTCAGCCAGGACCTGGCAATCCACAACCACCAAATGAAACCTATACTTTAGCCGATCTGAGCGAGCGCTCTCTGCAAGTATTGCGATCTCGTAAGAATATTGCCTGTGTTTTAGTGAATCCTTTACAGGCAATACATCCTAATCGGAATGCACCGGGAGATTCGACACTGCTAGATGGCAGTCGCAAGGCTCAATATGATCGAACGTCCTACACATCATGGCTAAAGCAATTGAGAGAGGTATGCACTGAAAAAGGAATCGCTCTGATTTTTGATGAAGTTTTTCTGGGTTTCAGGTTAGCCCCCGGCGGTGCACAAGAATATTTTGGAATTCAAGCCGATCTTGTTACTTACGGAAAGACACTTGGTGGTGGTTATCCTCTTGGTGTGGTCTGTGGCAAACATAAATGGATGAAACGTTGGAAAGAGAATCGCCCTGCAGACATCTGCTTTGCTCGCGGAACTTTTAACGCGCATCCTGTGGTGATGTCGGCAATGAAAGCATTTCTGGATGAAATTGAAAAACCTGAGATCCAAGCTCTTTACGAGGGGCTGGATGAACGATGGAATCAACGTTGTGAAAAATTCAACCACACTATGAGGGAGTTTGATTTCCCTATTCAGGCTACAAATATGTCCTCTGTTTGGACAATCAGCTATACTCAACCAGGACGCTATCACTGGCTACTCCAATTTTATCTGCGTGCCGAAGGACTGGCTCTCAGTTGGGTTGGTACGGGACGGCTGATTTTCAGTCTCAACTACGGAGAAACTGAATTCCAGGCAGTTCTGGACCGTTTCGTGGCAGCAGCAAAAAAAATGTCAGAGGATGGTTGGTGGTGGCAGAATCCGCAGCTAACGCATCGCAACATTCGCTTACAGATTCTACGTGAAACCTTAGGTTGGCCTGAAAAGACTAGTGATTAGAGACCGGCTCAACATCACCCATGTCCATTACAGGATCTCGCTCAAAGCGTTCCCCTCGCAGTAGATGTAGAGGGGCTTTATGGTAGATGTAGATATCATGAAAAGGGTCTGTGATGATTTTTGTCATCCAAACAAATCCAGTCTTGAGATCTTGTTGAATGAACAACTGAATTCCTCGAAACAAGACAGCAGCAATTCCCAGGTAGAGCCAAGTTGTACCGACTGCTTCTATGTAGCTTAGCCAATCATTGTGTTCTGGTAGAATTCCCAAAAAGCCTGCATTGAAGTAAATTGCCATCGGCAACAGCGCCCAGATACTGAGCAAAACTACTTTGCGCTTCAGGTTGTAGCCAACCTTGATTTCTTCCTTGTGTTCATGGGAAGCCTGGTTCACATGATCGTAACTATGGGGCTCAAAAAAGAAGTGCCCCGCCTGTCTTGTGGTCATGGAAAAAGTCCAAGCTACAATTGCTGACCAGACTGGATTGATGAACAGCATCACATAAGAACCCAAAAAGGATAGGGCGCTTATGAAGTGCAGGGATTGGTTGATTCGGCAGTGGTGATAGAAGCGATGGTCATCCCAACGCTGCTCGCGAAGAGTTTCGAAGAACTGTTTCACGTAAACCTCAGGGGTGATGGTTCTAACAATTATGGGTGAATTTCAGAATTCTCAATTCTGTGGCATTTGCTGCATTGAAAATGTGGTGAAGTCTTTTTGGGGAACAAGACCATCAATTAGCTTAAAGTGGCGGCCTTTGCGCCCAGGATGACTAACATGAGATAGGTCTATTAAGACTCCTTGATTTACCAACTCCGAGAGAGTTCTGGAAACATACTCACGAGAACAAGAGAGTTCTGCTGAGGTTTTGGTCACAGGCAATTTAAATTCACCATTACTCTCTACATACCTTAGACAGCAGAGAAGGATCTGCAGCCGCTTTGAAGCTCCGAGACGATCGGATAGGTGAATTAGTTGCTTGAGGTTGATTGTGGAGCAGAATTCTGAATCCATTAGTTAAATAGGAGAGTTTGGCTATTGAGATCGAAACTACTCTATACAAAAAAATTGTTAGAATTTAATGAGGGTTTTCCTTAATTTCTGACTTCAATAAAAAATATCCTTGAAAACAAAACTCATCCAAATATTAAGATACAAAATATTTTAGTATATATAATATGGAATTCTTTTCAAATGAATGGCCAATAGTTGAAAAAGCCTCTTACCTACTTAGTGGCATATTTCAGAGAACCCTGTTGAGAAGCCCAGACCGACCAATACTTCTTTATCCCATAGCCCTCTTTGCACCTTGATACAGCCAAATAGTGCCTCATTTACTGGAGAGTTTGGGTAAATTCTGAGGAAAAGTTACTGCGTAATCAGATTACTATCTGCTTGTAAATTGTATTCTTTGTTGATTATGTCTCTATGAACAATTCGACCTGATGGCAGACGCCGCTCATCAAACATTCTGCACTATCAAACTGGCTCGGGTGAAATTGGAATAAGCCGGATTTGTTATGTGAAAGGTCAAAAATGCTATCTTTACACACGACAAGAAGGGAGCGATTCGCAATGCATGAGGTCTAGCTCCAGTCGCAATGCATGAGGTCTAGCTCCAGAGAGCTCTGCGGTGATCATCCTCAATAAAGCTGGAAAAGTAGTTTTCTCAAGGATGGATAGCTCAGCAAAGCAGAGATTGATCAGGTTATTCAGGTGATCAAAAAAAATCTCTAGCTGACTTTTCTCTAACAGAAATCTCATTCGGGGCTAACACTCATCAGGCAAATTGTTATTAATAATTTTTGCCATTGATGAGGAGCAAGGATGGTTCGTAAGCTAACGCAAACCAACATTGAAGGCCCTTTGATCAGCCTAAGTGAGATCCTCCCTAAGCCACTCAACAGACTGGCCCCCAAGCTAGAAAAACTGACTGGAATAAGTCGCTTGAATAGAGAATACCAGCAACTACCAGTCGACCTGACATCTGCTAATTTCTGGGAAATCTGCCTCAGTGTGCTAAGGATTGAGCCTCGAATTTCAGAGGAAGATCTGCAACGCATCCCTGCCAAGGGTCCACTCGTCATTGTTGCCAATCATCCCTTTGGTGGGCTGGAGGCTGTCGTCCTTGGCACGTTGTTGAAGCAAGTACGCCCAGACTTCCGGATGATGGGTAATTATCTACTCAACAAGATCCCCGAAATCCAGCCTTGGATTTTTCCAGTTGATCCCTTTGGAAATCTGTCTTCCAGTTCAGCCAATAGCAAAACATTGCGGGAAGCAGTACGCTTTGTGCGCGCTGGAGGAGCGCTGGTAATTTTCCCAGCTGGTGAGGTCTCTTATCTACACTTGAAGTCACTGCGCATCATGGATTCAGCGTGGACACCTCATGTTTCAGCAATTTTGCGAATGACAAGGGCGACGGTCCTGCCGATGTTTTTTCGAGGTCAGAACAGCATCCTCTTCCAGTTGCTGGGTCTGATTCATCCAAGATTGCGGACCGGGTTATTGATCCGAGAACTCTTCAACAAGCAAGGGTCCTCTATTGAGATTTTCGTTGGGAAGGGTGTTCCTTACAAGCGGTTGCAGGAATTTGAGTCCAACGAAAAACTGATTGATTACCTTCGATTCAAAACTTACTTCCTTGCGAATCGACGACACAAGCAATGGATTCCCCTGCCCAAATTGCTACGCCAGTCACGCTCAGTTCGAAGACCAATTGCCAAAGCGTCATCTCGAAATCAGTTGACTTCAGAAGTTGAAGGTTTGCCGCAGGAACAGCTGCTGGTGGAAACCGAAGATTTTCTTGTAGGATACGCAAATCATACTCAGGTCGATGAGTTGATGCATGAGATTGGCAGGTTGCGAGAAATTACCTTCCGAGCCGTTGGAGAAGGATCGGGAAAATCTTTGGATTTAGATGCCTATGACGCAAGCTATCTGCACTTGTTTCTCTGGAGTAAGACAGAGGGGAGATTGGTAGGTGGATATCGGCTCGGTTTGGCCGATAGAATCACTAGAACTGCTGGAGTGAATGGACTCTACACTCATTCACTGTTTGAAATGAGCTCAAGATTTGTCGCAGAGTTGAATCCTGCAATCGAAATGGGGCGCTCTTTCATTCACCCTAACTTTCAACGACAGCCAGCACCCCTGTCTTTGCTTTGGCGAGGGATCGGGGAATTCATCGTCCAGCATCCTCGGTACCAGAATCTCTTTGGACCCGTTAGCATCAGCCAGAGCTACTCAAGGACATCAAAGAACCTGTTACTTCGTTTCCTCAAAGCAAACCATTTTGATCATCGTCTGTCTCAGGAAGTTCGCCCAAGAACTCCATACCGTCATCTACAGTCTATCCCCACAAGAAACAGTTTGCGCAACACCCCCGATGATCTCGAAGAAATCAGCAACCTAATTTCGGAGATTGAGCAGGATAACAAGGGAGTTCCTGTGCTGGTACGTCACTATCTGCGCTTAGGAGCTCGGTTCCTCTCCTTCAACGTGGATCGAGACTTTTCAAATGCATTGGATGGATTGATTGTTGTCCACGTGCCGTCTATTCCGCTAGCCTTGGCTAAGCGCTTTATGGGGAAAGATAGCGCACTTGCTTATCAGGTGTATCACCAAAGTCGAGAAATCAAATACTCACAAGTGGTCTGATACTCTTCATCGAATGGGATTGGGTTCGTAGAAATTTCGGGTGAGTCCCCCCTCACAAGTACTGCTTGAGGTCCACTCGGAACCAATCGATACGGCTCACTACAGTCTAAGATGCTACCAATCCAGTCCCCTCCTCCTCTTCTTTTTCATTCCTTCCTCCCTAGAATGGTCAACAATTCGATGTGTGGGGTGGCTGGAAAAAAATTGAACGCCTGCTGCCACTTCAGCTCATAGCAGTCCTGAAGACCTTTGAGATCCCGAGCACAGGTACTGCGTTGCAGGAAAGATAAATCATTCTTTTGAGCTGAAATTCGAAAAACTGATGAAAATTTAACAGCTTAGCTCAAACTCCGGTAAGATTCGGCTTGAGACAATTGTTGTATTAGTTCTCAGGGTTATAATTGATGTAGATTGGTTAATTACAAACAGCGGAGTTGGGAAAATCGGCACACCATTTCGATTTCCGATCCATTGCATTTTTCCCATCAGGGCAACTTGCCGACATCGGAAAATTTTTGCAGAAAGTAGCTTGTTTTGCGATTGCATTTTTCCCATCTGGACAGCTTGCCGACATCGGAAATTCCTCACAAAAATTCTCCAAAGAAGTCTGTAGAGGTTTAGTTTTGTGCTGAGTGCATCCTTGTGCAAAGCAAAGGATGCTCAATAAAATGGTTCCGATTAATAGAGATTTGGCCATTGTGATGCTCTTAAATAGGTTAAATATGTAGTAGGTTAATTTGTAGTTTGGGATTTCCTAAAAAGAAACTTAGATCAATAATTATTGAAAAAAGAATCAAGCAACTAAGGCTAACGATAGGTATTGAATTTTTCGACTAGTCTTAGAATCAACCTTAATTTCTTTCAATTCTGATAAATTGTAATACTCTTTTTAGTGTCAACTTCGTTGGCAGAGATAAATAAATTCCTTTTCTCTATTGCCAAAAGGCCTTCAGGTCCAATACCTGTTGAAAGAATCTGATTTAATTTCGGATTCTCTATATCTGAAATGTCGTAAACCCCAACTGCATTGGCGCGCTCTGCCCCGATAAATACTAACTTTTTCCCATGGAAAGTACCTACCTCAACAGATTCTGGCTCAACACCCTTTTTTTCAGCTCTTCCTTCCGGCCAGTAACCAGCAAGGGCCAGCGCACGCTCGAAAGACGCCCCTGACTCAAAAGCTATATTCCCGTCCTTGTGCCAGATTGTCCATCCTCTAGAACCACCGCGTTTTGCTTGTCCTGGCGCATCATGCTTGTAGTCTCCCTCATTGGCTGTGACAAAGTGGTTGTTGTCGATCCATTTGACCGCATCAGGCTCTCGCCGAACACCGAAAATATCGTCCGTTAAATTCAGCACTCCATCTTTTGTGTTGTCAACATTTCTCAGATTGACGGTTCCAGCGCTGAAATCATTAAGTATAATTCCTTCTTTACTAATGACGGTGATCCAATTGTTTTCTTGCAAAGTGACAACTGTTTCACCAAGTTTGTTGATATCAACAAATTCTGGTTCAGGGTCATTTGGAGCGATTTTGCTTAATCCTCTAAGGTCAACCTTTTTGAGATTTCCTTCAGAATCAACCAAAGCTAAAAACCCCCCGGGCAATTGTGGTATTTGCTCATCATTAATATCCTCATTTCTTTCGTTTTCAATAGCTATCGCTACAAAACTACCGTCTGGCGCAACCGCTACGCTGTCAGGTTGACCGCCAAGATCTGTTTCTCTAACAACCCTTTTTGTCTCAAGATCGATTACAATTAACTTCCCAGAGGGATTTACATAGCTTTCTGAAGTATTTATTCCAACGTATGCGAGCCCGTTCTTTACACTTACAGAGGTAGGTTCACCTCCTACTTGAATGAACCCCAATGGTTTTGGCTCACTTGAATCTGATATATCAATCATGCCTACAGCAAACATTGGACTATCACTGTAGATAAGCATTTGGCCATCTTCTGACGCAGCAACAATTTCTGCAGCAGTTTCAACACCAGAAATTTCGATGTTGTTTGATGTAGAAAAGGATGAAATGTAATTGAAATCTTTTGCCATAGAAGTGCTGACTAAGCTCGTAAGGAAAGCAACAACTGCTACTGAAAATTTTCCCATAGGTTTATCCATTAGATTTATCCATAAGTTTTGGTGAAAATTAGGTTGATGAAACAAATTTTATATTATTTCCAATTTGTTAGTTTTTAATTAGGAAAACTCAAATTCTATCTTGCTTGAATCTTTTAAGCAAACTAGATTTCCAACGGATTTTTTCTGAGATTGAACAACGTTTAGATTCAATTACCTGAAAAAGTATTCGAAATGCAATATTTGGTGAGTTACAAGGTAGTTTATATTCTTTAAGAATAGTAAAAAATCAGTCAAAGTGGTATATTATGTCAATCTCCAGTTTTTTATTTAGATCAAAAGAATATTAGTTGTAGTGAATTCTTTAGAATAAAAATAATCCAAGTTCACGAGTTAATTTTGGCTGGCAAATTCAGGCGGGAGCTTCTGTTTGAGTTGAGTTGATTCAACCCCGAATCAATTTTTTTCTCAATCGGCTAGACAAATTGTCAATCAAAAACACAAGAATCAGTGCAACTATAATTATGTATAATGAATTCTCCCAATCACGTCTGGTTCTCATCGTCTGCACAAGCATTAGTCCAATTCCGCCGGCTCCCAGTGCCCCAATAACGGTTGCGGACCTTGTGTTAGATTCAAAGTAGTAGAGTATTTGTGAAACTAATATTGGAGAAATTTGAGGAATTATTCCAAAGCGAAATTGCTGAACTGGTGTCGCACCTGTTGCTTGGACACCTTCTCTCTCTTTTTTTTCAACATTTTCTAATGCTTCGGTAAACAGCTTACCCAAGGTGCCAGTGTCAGTGAAAGCAATTGCTAGTGCTCCCGTCAAGGGCCCCAAACCAAATGATCGAATAAAGATTAGTGACCAGATCAGATAATCTAAGCCTCTGACAAAATCAAAAAATCTTTTTATTCCAAATCGTGTAAGCTTTAAAGGGTTGATATTTTGTGCTGCAGCAAACGCCAATGGCAATCCAACTAGAGTGGCTACTAATGTACCTAAAAAAGCCATTAAGATTGTTTCTAAAACTGCAACTGCTAAATCACCATGCTGCCAATCTGGGTGATTCCAAAACTCATTAAAAATTGTTATGAAATTTGATTCATCAACCTTTATTCTATCTGAAGATAATATCAATTCCCAAAGATTAACAAAACTAAGATTGTTGAAGGGTGAATGCATTGGAAACCAAAAGTTTTCCCAACCAAATTCATAATAATGTATTTCAATTTTGGATCTTGAGTATTGTATTCTATGCTCAAAAAGAGGTCTTGCATCGAATTTTAGTTCACTGAATCGAATACCTTCAGGTAATAAATTCTTACTAGGAAATTCAATAAAAATCTGATCATTATTTTTAGATATTTCTATTTCACCATAGTTTGGTACAAAATAATAAAGTACAGATTTTTCATAACGAAGTTTAAATCCATTTCTCAAAACAATTTCAAATTTATCCTTGTCTCCGATGAACCAATCTGGGTAATTATCTAAATTATAGGTGCTTCCTCTTTCTCCCTCCACGGCTACGGTCAACGAATCTTTTTTGAAATTTAAAGTAGTGTGTGTTTTGTACGAAAACATGTCAGAGGCTAAAAGAGCGCCTCTTTCAATTTTCGCTTCTCTAAAAAGTTTTGTTATTTCAAAAATGTACCCAACATATAAGATGTATGAAAGCGCAAAGGTGCAGATTAAAATAGGAAGCAGGCTTTGCCTTCTCAACGAGGAGCGCAAATCACTTGGCAGATTTTTGTATTCGTAATGATTCAAATCAAACTACTCTGGTTGCCCCAAATGTCATCTTTGTTCTGAGCATTTGTGACAGTTGATCAATTAAGAAAATTGTGAGGAAAAGCAAGAAGAATAATGCAGCAATCTCGGCACCTCTACCCCAGCCGATAGCTCTGGAAAGCTCAGTACCAATTCCGCCTGCCCCAACAAATCCGAGTATTGCTGAGGCTCTCACATTAATTTCTAGTCTCAACAGAAAATAGCTAGTCCAGTTTGGTAATATTTGTGGAAAAACGCCGTGACGAATTCGATCTGTCCAAGAGGCACCGCAAGCTTTTAGCCCTTCGACTTGTCTTAAGTCGATATTTTCAGTTACCTCGCTGAATAATTTTCCTAAGGCTCCTGCAGTATGAAATGCTACTGCTATTGTTGCCGGAACTGGTCCTACACCAAGTAAAAAGATTAGGAACAAGGCGATAATAAGTTCTGGGAAAGATCTCATTAAATCCATTGTTCTTCGAAAGACTGGTATTAGCGGTCCAGGAATGTCCAATCCACGGGTAGAGCCGAGTGATAGTACAACTGCTCCAACCCCTCCAACAATCGTGCTGAACAATGCTATGTTTATTGTTTCAATAAGAGGCGGGAAAAAGCTAATTGCATTGGATAAAAACGCAACTAAGCCTTCTTCAACTGTTTGATCTATGATCTTTTTGGGGAAGTCGAGGAATTTTGATAGACCTTGTAGAAATCCACCTGAATTGAGACTTTCAGAGATTTGAAAGCCACTGATGAGCAATATCAGTATAGTAAGAACGCTTATTCCAGAATAAATATTACGTTGACGTTCTAATTTAATGATAGCTGTGGAATTCATGAGATATGAATCAAGAGAAGGGCTCTAGTGATAGAGCCCAAAATTTTTCAGCCACCAATTTTTGCTTTGCGAGCTGCAACAATTGATTCGTAGTCTTCATGGGAAACGGAAATCATCCCCTTTATTTCTCCTGCCCCAAAACTATAAGCGCACTCTGGGTCCATGGAGCTTAGACCTGCTAACAATGCAGTAATTTGGATTTTAACTTTTTCGGGCAGTGTTTTTCTTAAAACAATGGGTCCTTCTGGAATGATCTTAGATCTCCAAATTTCCACCATTTCCGTCATGTCAACAAGTCCTGAGTCAGAAGCAAGGCGAAAGGCTCCGTAATCGTACCCGTCTTCCCAGTCCCCCGTACCACCTGACCAGGAAACGCCTGCGTCATAATCTCCGTTGTAAACTCCAACGATAGTTTGCTCGTGTCCCCCACTGAATACGACATCACTGAAATGCTCTCCAGGTTCCATACTATAGCCAAGATTGGGAATCTCGATTGATGGAATTAGGTAACCTGAGGTGGAATTTGGATCGCCAAAAGCAAACTGTTTTCCTTTCATATCAGCCAAATTTTCTATGCCAGAGTCTTTTCGAGCAAAACCTAGTGCGTAGTAGCCAAAGTTCCCCTTCTTGCCAACGATTGAGAGGACTGGCTCAACAATGTTAGGATCAGCAAGGTAAACTTTTGCATAGCCAGAAGCACCAAGCCAGGCCATGTCCAGATTTCCACCAATCAAACCTTCTATCACACCATTGTAGTCTGCAGGTGCGAAGACTTTGGTGGGAACACCGAGTAAGGCTTCAGCTTTATCTACAAAACATTTTGTACGACGCAGTCGATCCGCTTGGTTTTCTCCACCTAAAATACCAACTCTGAATTCAGTAATTTTCTGCGCATGCCCTCCAGCGTAGGCAGTCAATCCAGAGGTAATTGCGAAGCTTGCGACAAGCAGTGTTTTCACTAATTTTTTGAACATAATTTCTCTCGAAGAAGATTATGGTTAAACGGGTACAATTGTGTTAGCAGATTTGCTGTGATTCTCTTGAAAGTTATCTAGAGAAATCTTAGTCAAATCTTCATTTAGTTCTTCAGCTCCATAAATTTCCCTGACAACTTCCTGTGTCAGTTGGGTCACATGCCCGTCGAAGACAACTTGTCCTTGATACATCCCAATCACGCGATCACAATATTTGCGAGCAGCTTCCAGTGTATGAAGATTACAGATAACCGTTAACTGATCTCTCTCATGGATTTCCCGCAGGCTGTTCATAACGATTTCAGCAGATAGCGGATCTAGGGAGGCGATGGGCTCGTCGGCAAGAATTAGCTTTGGTTCTTGCATTAAAGCCCTTGCGATCGCGACTCTTTGCTGTTGACCTCCGGAGAGATATTCAACTCTGGTCAAAGCCTTCTCACTAATTCCCAGTCTTTCCAGATTGTGAAGCGCATCTACGATGTCTTTTTCTGGAAAAACCCGGAAAAGACTTCTCCATAGATTCAACTGATTCAATCGACCTAACATGACATTAGTGATGGCATCCAGCCTAGGGACCAAATTAAACTGCTGAAAAATCATCGCGCAATTGCGTTGCCAGTTTCGTCTTGCCTTTCCTCGAAACTGAAGGACATCTTTCCCTTCAAATTCAACACTCCCCCCAGTTGCCTCAATCAGCCGATTAATCATTCGCAGTAGTGTGCTCTTGCCGGCGCCGGAGCGACCGATGACGCCCACAAACTCTGGCTTTTCGACTGTGAAGGAAACATTGTTCACAGCGACTACAGAGCCAAATTCTTTGCGAAGATTTGATATGTGCATGAAGCTTTCTAGAAAAAGTGACCCTTTAATGTGCTAGCAAAAGATTTAGATTTGACTAAAATTTGGTTAGGTTTTGGTTAGGAGCCAATAACTTGTTGACCTGCCGACCAAACCTGCCGAACCCATGGGGTGGCACCTTGCAGTTTGACTCGTAACAAATCTGCTCGGAGTCCTGGCTGAAGACGCCCCCGATCGCTTAGTTGCAAAGCATCAGCTGGATTCCAAGTGATCATCCCAATTGATTCTTCGAGCGGGCAATTGAATTGCTCGTGAACTTTGAAAGCTGCAGAAAGAAGACTGACTGGCATGTAATCGGAGGACAAAAGATCTACTAAGTTTTCCTGAATCAATTCTTTTGCAGCCACATTACCTGAATGAGAGCCACCCCGGACTAGATTAGGAGCTCCTGCAACAATATATTGTTCACTTAGGCGCGCCGCCCGTGCGGCTTCCAATGTAGTTGGAAATTCACTGATTTTTACACCTTCAGCAATTGCTTCGGCTACATGAGCTTCAGTAGTGTCGTCATGACTGGCAAGTGGGTGTGGGTAAAGCCTCAATAAATCCAACAAATCTTTTCGATTTTGAATCGCCCAGACATCATGATTTTTTTTCAATTCTGATAAAACACTCTCAATCTCTTCCTGCGTCTGGCCTCTTTTGCTATAGAAGATTTTCATCTTTTCGAGATCCCGCCATTGTCTCTGACCAGGTGTGTGGTCCATGATGGAGACCATCCGCACCAGAGGATGTGGGAAATATGTATCCATGAGCGGCTTCAACTCTGGAGTACTCACCTCGCACCTCAAGTGGAGATAATGCTCCACCTTGTTCATGCCCATTTGTTCGGCTTGGGTGATCGCATCAATTTGGGCAGCTATGAGCTTAGAGCGCACTTGATTGTCATCATAGAATCCCAAGCAAATAGCATCATAAACAGTTGTGATTCCAGCGGCTGCTACTTGTGAATCATGAGTCAAGATAGCAGCAAGCCCATCTGGCCAGTGGACTTGAGGACGAGGTACAAAACATTTTTCCAAGTTGTCCGTGTGCATTTCAATCAAGCCTGGCATGACAAAATCACCCTCGCAGTTAATAACTACGTCTGCAACGGGGGCAGGATCATGAAGACGCGTAATGACTGATTCTTCGAACATGACAGAGCCTAGCTGTGTGCCCTCTTCTGTGAGAAGAGTGGCATTAGTTAGGAGCGTGCTCATCTTAATTCCTCGGTGTAAAAGGAGTGAGGTCAAAAGTCTGAGTGGCTAGAGGCGCCACGGACTTTTCGTCATGAAGAATTGCGAGTACTGCACAATCCTGTTGAAGAGCCTCGCTGATCAACTGGCCTACGATTTTTCGATTATTTGGATCGAGAGAGGCTGTTGGTTCGTCCAGCAAAAGCAAAGGATAGGGAGATGCGAGAGCAACAGCTAAATTGACTCTTTGTTGCTCTCCACCTGAAAATGTGAGAGGCGGCAAATTCCAAAGTTCAGGCCCCAGATTAAGTCGGACCATGATTTGCTGAGATCTCTCTAAGGCGTCTGCCCAGAGAAACCCGCGCTTCTGGAGTGGTTGAGCGATAACTTCAATGGTCGGGGTTCTTGGTATAGTCCGAAGAAACTGGCCTACATAACCGATCGTATGTCTGCGTAATTCGATAAGTTGCTGGTGAGATGCGGTGTGAAGGCCCACCTGTTCGTTGTCCTTTTCAATCCAGATTTCACCTGAATCTATAAGATAATTCCCATAAGCACATTTGAGCAGTGTGCTCTTACCTAGGCCGGAACGTCCCTTGAGAACTACGCACTCTCCCGACTTGACAACAAGATCGACATCTTCCAGCACGCTCCTGGTTTGTCCATTCCTATGATGCAGTTGAAAAGATTTGCTGAGACGCTCCACTCTCAGTTGGATAGACATATTCAGGCAGGAAGAATGGAGGAGGTAAGAAGTTGGGTGTAAGCATGCTGGGGATCATCAAGAACTTGGTCCGTCAAACCACTCTCCACCACTCGCCCATTTTGCATCACCACCATCGAATCACTCATCATTCGTGCAACGGCCAGATCGTGAGTCACTAGAATTACAGCCAAGTTCTGCTCCCTCACAATCTGCTGCAGAACATCCAAAAGCCTGGCTTGAACAGAGACATCGAGACCACTTGTGGGCTCATCCAAGAGAAGTAGGCGCGGCGAAGAGGCTAACACCTTGGCGATTTGCACACGTTGCTGCATGCCAATGGAAAATCTTGTTGGCAACTCGTCCATTCTTTCTAAATCCAATTCCAGCTTTTGTAGCCAGTGTCTCGCTAATTCTCGGGCCTGCCCATAGTGCCGCACACCATTGACCAAAACTCGTTCGGCAACATTTCCACCAACACTTATATGCATTCTCAAACCATCCGACGGACGTTGGGTCACTAGCCCAATTTCTTTCCGCCTTAGTTGCCTTCTGCGAACCTCTGGTAATTGCGTCAGGTCCACCTTTCCATAGGAATCACTTTGGAAGGTGATTTGCCCAGAACTTGGTTCAATTTCCCCTGCTAGCATCTTCAACAAAGTACTTTTCCCAGAACCAGACTCCCCAACGACCGCTAAAAACTGTCCCGAAACAATTTCCAGACTGATTTCGTGGCAACCAACCTGGTTCCCATAGTAGAAACTAGATTTGTGGGTACTTAACAATGGTTGATAGCCAAAGGTCATAGCAATTTAGACAGTTGCTGATGACAGTAGTCAGTATCTGAACAAACAAAACGGCGTTTCCCAGAGTCATCGACAATCAATTCGTCCAGAAAGGAATTATTGCTTCCACATTGCTCACAAGATTGTTCCCAGGATTGAACCCTGAAAGGGTGATCCTGAAAGCTAAGACTTTCCACATTGGTGTAGGGTGGAATGGCGTAGCACCTTTGTTCTCTTCCAGCACCAAACAGTTGCAGGGCAGGACTATGATGTAGTTTGGGGTTGTCAAACTTTGGAATGGGAGAAGGGGCAGACAGACGATATCCATTGACTGTCACAGGATGATCATAACTCGACTTAGATTCTCCGTGGTGTGCTAGATCCTCATAGAGTTTGAGATACATTGCGCCATACTCGCCGTATGCGTGTAGTTTGCGAGTCTCAATTTCCCGGGGTTCCAGAAATCTTAATGGTTCAGGAATCGGAACCTGATAGACCATGATTTGTCCTGCTCGCAATGGAGTTTCTGGAATCCGATGCCGAGTTTGGATCACTGATGCTTGGGAGGTCTGCTCTGTCAGCCTCACACCAGTCATGCGATGTAGAAATTTCTTCAACGAAATAGCATTAACGGTATCGTCTGCACCTTGGTCAATCACCTTGAGCGTATCTGTAGGTCCCAGCAACGCACAGTTGATCTGCAGTGCACCGGTCCCCCAGCCGAAGGCAATTGGCATTTCTCTGCTTCCGAAAGGAATTTGATGTCCTGGAATCGCAACGGATTTCAGAATTGCTCTGCGCAGTGATCTCTTGGTAGCTTCATCCAAGTAGCCAAAATTGTAGCTACGCTCTCTCAATGCTCTGTTCCTTCGGATGTAGAGTATGTTTTCGCTGAATGGGCTGCGCGAAGGCAACGCAGCAGATGAAGTTCACTCTGAAAATCAACGTGATGAGGTAGTTTCAGATGGGACACAAAACCAGAGGCTTGGACATTATCTAGATGAGCCAAAACGAATTCCTCATCCTGGGCTGGGAACTGGATGCTTTCTCCAAGTTCTTTGGAGCGGAGAGCACGATCCACAATCGCCATGGCGATTGCTTTCCTCTCGTTGTGACCAACTACCAATCCATAGCCACGAGTGAATTGGGGTGGTTGATCGCTGGTGCTGATGAACTGATGGACTGTTTGACATTCGGTTATTCTGACTTCTCCTAAGCTAATCACTAGATCTAGTTCCTCCAGTTCGACCTCAATCATCACCCACCCTACACGCAATTCCCCTACAAATGGGTGATTACCACCAAATCCCCTCTGGACCGAATATGCTAGGGATAATAGAAAGCCCTCATCCCCTCTTCCAAGGAGCTGTAGCCGCTGGTCCCGGTCTGCAGGAAATCTGATAGACTCACGAGTGATATCAAAGGGAACATGGCCTGAGTTCTCAGGAGTTTCTCTCTGCATAAGATCCACGTCTTCCAGCAAGCAGGCTACTGTTGGAACATTTCGCATTAAGTCTTCGACATGAAGCTGCTCCGGTGGGCTGGGTGGGCTTGGATCTTCTTCAATTTCTTCCAAAAGACGGTGAGTGTAGTCAAAGGTAGGTCCTAAAACCTGGCCACCTGGAATGTCTTTAAAGGTTGCTGAGATTCGGCGTTCTAGGCGCATGTTTTCTGTAGCTAACGCTTTGCTAAACGCCTGTCTGGGCAGCGTGGTGCGCCAGGCACGTAGTAAAAAAACAGCTTCCACCAGATCGCCCTGCGCCTGTTGGATCGCGTGGGCTGCAGTGATTGGTTCCCACAGTGCAGCCTCTGCCATAACACGGTCCACAGCTAATCCCAGTTGCTCAACAATTTGTGAGGAGTTGACTTGTTCCACGGAAAGATCGCCCCTACGTCTTTGCGCAAGCAGGCGGATGGAATTTTCAATCGCAGTCTCTCCACCTTTTGCACTTACAAACATGGCTCTGTACTCCGTGGTACTGCAGCAACTCGACTTGGACTACAAAAAATCACGTCAATTCCCAACAAGGCTTCTGTTCGCGTTTTCACTAGTGAGTCCCAGAAAATGGAACTCACCCCACCTGGGCTAAATCTCTTGCTTGCTTGAATTCCAGGACCAGTTAGTTTGACAGCATGTCCTTCTAACTCTTGGGGAACACTCATTATCAGGGTTGCGCCTGTCTCCGGAGCTATGACCGTTCCTGAATTCATTTCACTAAAAGGGGGCAAGCCCTCTTCAGCTTTCCAGACAATAAATTCAGCTTCTGAGGGTTCAGTAGCGATTGGGCAACCACAATGGAATCTCAAATATCTGAGTGCATGCTGGCTGAAATTTCCCCAAATACGAGTCTCTGGGTCAAAAAGAGTCAGCGCTGCTGCGGCCAATGTTCCTGGAAGATCTGAAATCTTTTCTGTACGAGGTAGACTGTGCCAAGTCCCAGGTTTTGCTTGAGCTTGCAAAAGGGCTCGAAATGACTGCTGAGCCATCACGACTGGATCTGAAAAACCAGGCTGTATTTCACTCACCTCGCACCATAGTGGTAAAATCTACCCTGGTACTGGCCGCGAGCTTGGCTGACTCAAGATGTTCTGTAGATAATCGTTGAGAAATTTTATGTAGTTGCTCCCAAACGAGGGAGTCCTCGGGTTGAATTTGAAGTTCGCTATCTAGAATTGCGGCAAGCTCAACTTCCTCGTAACATTCACCGAGGCGCCATCCATAGCCAATAATTCCTCGTTCCGACTTGATTGCGCATTTTGTAGTGACTACCTCAAAAGCATTGAATTGATTACCAGTGTTGCCCATTCTTGCCCTGACAAGGGTAGTACCGGCTACAGGCGTTTTCATTACTTGAATCTTCTGGTTCGGTTGCATAGTGTCTCTCAAGCTATCTAACTCCTCTACAGAGGCTTGCGCTAACAGAGATAGCCAAGTTTCACGAGTTATCAAATTCTTCATCTATCTTGGAAATTAACGGTTTTTTCAGGATATTGGAAAGGATTTTTTAAATTTTCAAAAACTATCACCGAGCATAAAATTATGATTTATTTAAATGATTTATTAGAACCTTATAACCAATATGGAAATTTACATTATGGAGAAAGTGTAACAGAACTAGCACATGCTCTCCAAACAGCTTATTTGGCACAAGAAGCTGGTGAGAGTGAATCCATGATCGCTGCTGCTTTGCTCCATGATTATGGACACCTAGTCCATGATCTTGGGGAAAACATTTCGGAGCAGGGAGTCGATGCCGATCATGAAACGGTAGGTGCCAAAGCATTGGAGGAATGGTTCCCAACTATTGTGACGGAGCCCATTCGCTGGCATTTGGCAGCAAAGCGCTATCTTTGCGCTACTGAACTCAGCTACTTTGACCAACTCTCCCCTGCCTCGGTTCTCAGTCTTCAGTTACAGGGTGGACCAATGAATCCTGAAGAGTTAGTGGAATTTTCAGCACGACCCTTTGCAGAAGAAGCAGTTCGGCTGCGCAGTATGATGATCAGGCAAAGCGACCTGATGCAAACACTCCAGAATTAACACACTATCACAACACCCTAACTGGACTCTTACTCATATAGAATAAGCAAGAGAAACAAATAAATCAGGTTTAAATTTGATTTCTTAAATTTATTTTTGAATGATTTTTTCGAAAATACTGAATAAAGCGTAAAAGAAAAACTCTTAAAGTCTGCTAACCTAAAATTAACAAAAACCTAACAGGTTCCTAACAAAGAAAATAAGCAAATGAGTTTGAATCTAATTATAAAAGGAATTATTGGGCAGGTAGAAGTTTGAAGTAGAGGCTCCCCAATGATTGAGGAATCCTTTTAGAAAAGTGTTTAAGCTCAGAAATTCTTAGCTATAATGGAGTTGGGATTGAATCAGTGGTAGGTCAAATGGCCAGCTTTTTCTAGGCCCTATACGGAACCCATTCAATTGTAAACTCTATAAAAAGTATCAAATCTTTCATGAACTAAATATTTAAACTTTAACCTGACGATGGAAAAACACCTGGTTCACAATTCCGCCGACTTGTATTCAGCCTGGATCACCAAGGGAATTTCTGAGCCTACCTCACCGAACGGCAAGGTAACCACACAGACCAACTTGCGTTTAGCTTCACTGATCAATGAGCCGAGAATCACCTCCAGCCCGTTTGGCTTGGACATGGTGCCATAGCGCTCGAGTAACTCGATGCTCACTCCTTCAGCTCCCTGAATAACGACCCTCACATCTTCCAGGACTGTCTGGCGGACTTCACCAACGCTCTCCGAGCAGGACCTCTGCAATTTCTGCAGGTTGCTCGGCATCATGCAGCCTTCCTCCACCAGCTTCAGCCATGCTCTCCAACCACTTCATCTCGTAGTTGTCTCCAAAGCCAACGCAGCTGGTGCTCATCCCTCGCTCCCGCATCGCTGTCACGTGGCCGCAGAGCACATCAACATCCAGCAGACCCTGGTTGGCATATCCGTCGCTGAGCAAGATCACGTCGTGTCAAGAACTACATGGGTTGGAAAGCCCAATTTTTTACGATAATCTGAACGATCCTTGTGCATGGCAGTGATGGTTTGACTGGTGCGGTTCTACCGGTTTTCAATTCGAGAGAGAGGAGCAGAGTGGTGGGTGGAATTTGCTTTAGTGCCGACCGGATTACAGGTCTCCATACACAGGTAATTCCATGGGGCAACGGGAACAGCCATTGGCGACTAATGTTGCAGAATCTGGCTGAGAAACTGCTTGGTTCGTTCCTCCCGAGGACTGCTGAAATTTTTTTTCGGGATGCCCTCCTCCACGATTTCCCCAAAGTCCATGAAGACAATACGGTCTGCCACCTCGCGGGCAAAGCCCATCTCGTGAGTGACCACTATCATCGTCATGCCCTGATGCGCCAGTTCACGCATCACGTCCAGCACCTCCTTGATCATTTCCGGGTCCAGCGCGGAGGTTGGCTCATCGAAAAGCATAACCTTCGGACGCATTGCCAGGGCGCGTGCAATGGCAACCCGTTGCTGTTGCCCTCCGGAAAGTTCGCCGGGAAACTTATCCGCCTGTTCGGGGATGCCCACCCGGTTCAGAAGTTTATCGGCCTCCTCCTGAGCTTGTTCGCGGGGAGTTTTGCGCACCCAGATAGGACCCAGCATAATGTTTTCCCTCACGGTTTTGTGCGGGAAGAGGTTGAAATTCTGGAATACGATGCCCACCTCGGTACGGATCCGTTCTTCCTGGTTCACGTCGTTAGTCAGCTCCTCCCCGTCCACGAAAATCTGACCATCCTGGTGTTCCTCCAGCCGGTTGATGGTTCGGATCAGGGTGGATTTACCCGAGCCGGAGGGGCCGCAGATCACTATCACCTCCTGTCGCGCAATGGACAGGCTAACGTCTACCAGCACCTGGAAGTTACCGAACCACTTGGACACGGAGCGTAATTCGATCATGGCGCCCGTACCCGGGGCGGGGGTAGGTTTGATTTGAGTCTTCTCGTTCATCTGGTCTTTCAAAGCTATCCGGCTAGTGAACTATGACGCGGTACTTGGCCTCCAGGCGCTGGCTGTAGTGAGAGACTGCGTAACACATGATGAAGTAGATAATGGCTACGAATACGAACGCCTCGATGTCCTTGCCGATCCACTTGGGATTCTGGGAGGCCAGCCGCGCCACCCCTAACAGATCGAATAAACCCACCACCACCACCAGGGAGGTATCCTTCAAGAAAATGATGAACATGCTCACGTATACGGGGATCATGTAGCGCAGGGCTTGGGGCAGCACCACAATGCCCATCATT
>JACLAC010011310.1_pt1 | contig 25561 bp, 26 predicted proteins | sample 8027881 | NCBI WGS metagenome assembly JACLAC01 (sample SAMN15725517, study PRJNA655200) | protist metagenome | isolation source: fluorescence activated cell sorting (FACS) single amplified genomes of... | place: Spain: Blaines Bay Microbial Observatory, Mediterranean Sea | collected 2016-01-19 | reverse complement strand
ACCCAGTGTTACTAGTATAGGTGATTATGCGTTTCAATATTGTCATTCTCTATCATCTATTGAATTTGAATTACCATCTAGTCTTACTAGTTTAGGTGAAGGGGCGTTTTATTTGTGTAGATCTTTATCATCTATTATCATACCACCCAGTGTTACTAGTATAGGTTATGGTGCGTTTTATGAGTGCCAGTCTTTATCATCCATTAACATACCTCCTAGTGTAACTAGTATAGGCAAAGAGGCGTTTGAAGGGTGTGAATCTTTATCATCTATTGACATACCAAGTAGTGTTACTAGTATAGGCGAATATGCGTTTAAAGGTTGTAAGTCGTTGTCATCATTGATTGTGAATAGTGGTAATACAAAATATTCAAATGAGTCAAATAATTTATATAATGGAGATCAGACAAGTTTAATATTATTGTCACCAGGAGTTACGACATTTAATATTTCAAGAACAATTACTAATATACAGCTTGGTGCTTTTGATAACTGTTTGAATTTATCAACAATATCTGTTGATAATGATAATAAAAACTATTCAAGTGAGTCAAATATTTTATTTAATAAAGATAGAACCAAATTAATAAAATATCTATCAACAAAAAAGGATCCTAGTTATACGCTACCAGATAGTGTTACTAGTATATGTAAATATGCGTTTGAAAATTGTATGTCTTTATCATCCATTGAATTTAAATCACCAGCTAGTCTCACTAGTATAGGTGATGGTGCGTTTTATGAGTGCCAGTCTTTATCATCCATTAACATACCTCCTAGTGTAACTAGTATAGGTGATTATGCGTTTGAAGGGTGTGAATCTTTATCATCCATTGAATTTGAATCAACAGATAGTGTAACTAGTATAGGCGAAGAGGCGTTTAGTTTTTGTAGTTCTTTATCATCTATTGTTATACCAAATAGAGTTACTAGTATAGGTGAAAATGCGTTTATTTTTTGTAGTTTTTTATCATCCATTACCATACCTCCTAGTGTAACTAGTATAGGTGAAAATGCGTTTTATGGGTGTGAATCTTTATTATCTATTATCATACCAAATAGTGTTACTAGTATAGGTAAAGGGGCATTTTCAGATTGTTTCTCTTTATCATCTATTATCATACCAAATAGCGTTACTAGTATAGGTTCAGAGGCATTTAGCACATGTTTGGATTTACGATCCATTATCATACCAAATAGAGTAACTAGTATAGGTGAAAGGGCGTTTTCTGGGTGTGAATCTTTATCATCCTTTGAATTACCATCTAGTCTTACTAGTATAGGCGAAGGGGCGTTTAGTGGTTGTAGTTCTCTATCATCCATTATCATACCAGCCAGTGTTAATAAAATAGGTCGAGGAGCATTTTCGGATTGTAGTAGTTTATCCAATATAGCAATATATAATACTACACTTAATTTAAATGATAGTTTTGATAGGAAACAAAAATTTATTACCATACCAGATGGAAAATCTACTGAAAATTTAACAATTTATACCAAAAACGATATTGAAATGCCTCCCTTCCCAATTACTGTTAAACTGTCTAATAATACACAGTATCTACTTGATAGTTCCAAAAATGAAATTAAATTATCATTGGATTATAAGATATCAACAGTTTATCCAACACCATCCCCAACAAAAACACCCTCCCTTAGACTAGAAAGTAATGTTAACATAACAATAAAAGGTAACCCGTTTAACATTACTTATAACGGAGTCAATTCAATTACATTTTTAGGATATACATTTACATATTACACTGAAACAGTAGAATACAACGGATGCTACGTTTATCAAGAAGATGAGATGACAAAAACGTCAGGTCCACCCCATTTTAAACCGGATAATCCCTCTCAAAATTTTTACTCTCTATGCTTTGACGATGATAACAAAGGAAGTTTAAAATATTATTCATCTAATTCTGAACATACAATAATAAAAACATTAGGTTTCGATATAATAAATAAAGTTATAGAGCAGGAATTTACTTGGTCGGTATCAACACCATCCCCAACCGCTTCCTCAACAATAATAACCCCATCATATTCAACAGTTCCAGGATGGGATTTAATATCTGTTAATAGCGAGATAACTATATCAGAATTTATACAACAAAATACACAGTTTATTGGGGAATCATGTCACTATGTCGAGGATAACAAATATATAAAACTTAATCCAGATAGCAAATTAATTCCTTCCAAAGGATATTGGATAAGAATTAAGTCACCCAGCACATAATTTTCCTAACTCAAATATCAATACTAAAATATTCTATGAAGTTGGGGAACCCAACATATTATCTATTAAAATAACATTAATAGATGCTTATAAAATTATATTAAACAAAATTTAATCTTAAAATGTTGCTTAATATTTATACATATCTCATTGCCGCAGTCAATACACCTACTACTACTCCACTCATTAATATATTTGGAATCCATGACAACATAACTTGTCTAGAACTTATTGATTTGTAGGGTCTCATAACAACTTGATGAAAATTAAAGAGTGTCAATGTTGAAACCACTGCTAAAGAACCAGCCGTATACAAAGGTTGATCAATATTTAGATCAATAGCCATTCCTAAGTTAAGAGAAAGAATAGCCGTTCCAATACATCTTGCCCACCAAGTTTCAAGATCAGTCATGTTTAACAGTTTAAACCCACAAACAGTAGGTGTATCATTTGGTAATGTTTCATCTTCCCAGAATCCAGAAAGTAAATATTTAGGAACAAATACAAATAACACTCCAAAAACACTGCTAAAAGCTAGCTGAACAATATTAGCAGTAGATTTAGAGATATACGTTTCTCTTGAATCAACTACATTATCAGTGCTATGAATGGATGCTAAAACGGTGACTACAAAGAAAGCGGCACTTAAGACCGTCATAAAATACCATTGACCCCTAGATGACATTTGATCAGGCTTGGCATTTTTATAGAGTGAAGTGCACATAAATAAGAAAGTATGAATTAAATTAATTCCATGAACGAAAACCATTTGATAACATAAAAATTGAGAATATGGATTTAATAGGGTAGGTATAAGCACACCTCCCATCATAATAAAAGCCATAAATTGACCCAGATAATATAATTTATTATTGCGTTCCGCTGGTAAATCTTTAAACCAGGGTTGTTGGTATTGTCCACCTTGCATAAATTTTTGTGGTGTCATGAGTAGTCCAAATGACATTAGACCACACATAACAGCATTCATAATATTTGCGGTAATTGGTTCAATAATTGCTGTACTCATAATGTATATATCATAAACTTGTGTAAAACCTTTATGTAATTTAAATAAAAACACCAGGATAAGTAGTCTTTAAGTAAACATACATATTACTTAAATTACTCGTAAATTAAATCCTGTAATAAAATAATCTTATACATTAACTATGAAATATGACTGGGAAAAACTAGATAATTTATGTCTCAAATATTATATTGATAGGGATCCTTCACATGGTATAGATCATATCATGTCTGTATTAGATAATCTAGATTTACTTTTAAAATCACACAATCCATCGTTGGGTCATTTAGATCAAACTTTAGCGAGAGTTTCTGCTCTATTACATGATGCTTATGACCCCAAATATGTAGAAGATCCTTCTAACATTAAAAAAACAATTCGACATGATTTATTAAAATTTGGTTTATTAAATGGAGAAGTAGATATAATTTTTACAGTGATCAAAAATGTTTCTTTTACCAGAGAAAAATCGAGACGCAAAAAAAATAAAGATATAATTTTAGAAGATAGAATTATGACTATTAGAAATTTAGTATCGGATTCGGATAAATTAGAAGCTATAGGTATAGATAGTATAATAAGAATGATTCAATACAGAGAAGAACTTAGTAAAAGATATGAAGAGGAATATACCCTAAATAGAATTTTTATAGACATTCGTGAACAATGTAGAGAAAGATGTTATATTTTACTTACAGATAATTATATTAAGACTGAAAAAGCGAGAGAAATTTCGAAAAAAAAAATTGAGGAAATGAAAAAAATAGTAGATAATGATGAAATCCTGGCAAATTTTATTTTAAACTATCTGGGTATGATCTAATTCGTAAAATTATACTATAACACATGATCCAGTTCCAGATAGTTTATTTTCTGACGTTTTCTTTTTAATTATTGTTTCGTCAATTCAATCATTCTCTACAGAGTCTGATTAAAAAGATTTTACAAACTATTTAGGTTATTAGAATAAACCCATTTATAGGAACAATGGAAACAATGCCAATTCCCATCCGCTCCTTTGACATAATTCTTGACATTATTATTGTGACAACTATGGCAACTAATTAAATAGGAGTAAATTATATTTTTCAAATCAAAGTTATACCATACTTTTTCGATACAACTCATAGATACTATACACAAATATTAAAATATTTGATGCATAATATATAAATATAGTTAGATAGGTTTAATTAGGATATAAAATATATTATTTTATATAAACATTATGGAAAATATCCAACCTAAAGGAATTATATTTGATATGGATGGTGTTCTAAGAATAGGATCTCACCCAGTTAAACATGCGAATGAGGTTATTCAATTAATGAAAAAACAAAATTTACCTGGTATGATATCTACAAATGAATGTAGATACACTGAATCAGAATTAAGAGATGATTTGAGTGAGTTAGGTATTAATGTCCCAGAAAATTGGAGTATATATACATCCGCTATGGCAGTAAGAGACTATTTAGCTAAAAAAATTCAGAAAAGACCTAATGAAAATTTCTCTTTAGGAATTATAGGCGAAAGAGGATTATTTGAGACTGTTAATGAATTAACGCATTTTGATAACTGTGAAATATGTGATATTCCTCCTAAATATGAAACAAGAAAAGTTCTAATTATAGGAACTGTCAATAGAATAAAAATATCTAACTTAGAAAAAGGTCTTAAATGGATTCAAGCAGGTGCTAAGGTAATAACAACATGTAGCGATGTATCTGATCCTTCCTCTAAAGGAGATTTCAATCTTGGTATGCCTAATCATATATTACATTTATTAAGATATAATACAATAGGGGTTAAATCTTATTCACTAGGTAAACCTCACCCGATTCACGCAGAACATATTCGCAACAATTTTTCAAACATTAATAATCGGGATTTATTATTTGTTGGGGATACTTTATACACGGATATACAGCTTGCTGAAGAAAATAATTTTTCTAGTTGTCTAGTATTATCGGGAAACAGTAGTAAAGAGACACTTAAAACATATATTATTGAACCAGATATGATCATTGAATCAATTAAAGATTTGAAAAAATTATTAGATACCGATAATTAATTAAAATATTTAGGTATAAAGATATATTGCTTTATAGAGATAATTAAATGTTATTTATTTCACCCCAGCGTTGTCATTTAATAGGTTCAACATTTTCTAATTTAGTTCAGTTATCTCTTGCTTTAATTGGTTTTATTACACTATTTGTAAAATGGAGATTTGAAAAAGAGTCTGATCGACGAAGTAATTTATATTTTATACTAGATGTTTCAAAACAAGCCATTGGGTCATTATTAGCACATGGAGCAAATATGATTATAGCCATTTGGTTATCTCATTTGATAACAGACACTAACGAATGTGCCTGGTATTTTGTATCATATAGTTGTGATACAATTTTTGGAGTAGCTTTAGCTTACGCTTTTTTAAAATTGTCAGTGATTTTAGCCACAAAATATAATTATAAACGATTATCTGAAAATGGAAACTACCATATTCCGGGTTTTACAAGTAGATCAGGGATATTTGTTACTTGGGCTATTCAGCTATTTATATGGTTACTGATTATTATCGTTTCCAGATTATTTGTAGCACTAATTTTATGGATAGGTCAGGATATTTTTTCAATAGTTGCTCAATGGATAGCGTCAGTATTTGAAGGAAATCCTCATTTATTATTATTATTTGTGATGATTATATGCCCAGGTATAATGAATATCTGTCAAGCTTGGATAATCGATAATATTTTAAAAAAGAAAACGGGCGATAGACCTATATTGGATCATCAATTATTAATTAATGATGACGATGAGGGTAATACTAATATAACAGAATCGCAATTATAGATACTTATTTAAAGTTTATTTTAAAATTTTAAGTAAGAATGGATAATGAAAATACCAATTTTCAAATTGAATCGGATGACATTCAATTAATTAATAGAGATAACAATAATTACAAGAGAATTTATTGGAATGTAATTAAATGTGATATTATTATGACTTCCTGTCTCCTCGGAATATCAATTTTCGGATATTTTTTTACATATATAACTTTAACACCTTAAAATTTATATAAGTTGTTCATTATCATCGATAATAATAAATTGATCCCATGATTCAAAGTCCTCTCGGGTATTATTAATGACATGTGTGTCTTTATTCTCCGAAGTATTTATTTTATTGGAAATATTTAAGTCATCATGATTTTGCGAAAAGTAATAATCATTAAGATAATAATCGATTAATTTATATGAACAGTAACCTAATAAAAAAAATTTAACGTAATCAGATGAAACTACATAATTATGTAAATCATATAATTTTTCACACATAAGCTTATATATATTTGAGAAATTATAACTTAGATTTGACTAATTTATTGTTTATTTTATCCCTAATATGTTTAAAGGATTCAATATCACTATTGAAATCGGATGTATTTTCTGAGGCACAACCAAAATCAATAATAATAATATCATTATCGTCACTTAATAGTATATTATTAAGTTTCAAATCATTATGTGTCACCTTAGTTTTATGCATATAGTCTATTGCTGATTTAAGTTGTTTTATCCAAATGATGTATTCATTTTGATTTACATGTGCTCTTAAAAGTCTACTATAGAGAGAACCTTTTTGATAATATGGCATTTCTACATACCAACAATTCCGGTATTCATATGATTCAATATATTTAATAATATTAGGGTGACATAGTCGGTTATTAATTTGAGTTTCATGTTTACCAACTTTTATATCATTATATTTTTTAAGAATTTTATATCTGGTATCATACACTAAATAAATATCTCCATGATATCCTGAAGAAATATATCGATGAAATTTATATTTTTCTGGAACTCCAAAAAACATTTTAATTATATATTATCTAAGAATAAACATTTAATCAAAATTTATAAAATTCTTGTTCAATTAATCTACATAATACTGCATCTATAACACGCACCACATGTATTAGTATTAACCATTTTACTTGATTTTTTGTCATTTTCCCTTTCATTCAGATCTAAATCACTCATTTCATCTTCTGAATGAAGAGGAATATCCGTATAGGTATGATAATTTTTGTCATCTGGAACTAAGCGATCATTTGAAAATTTTATTTTGCCATCTTTTATTGTTATTTTAGTTTCATAAGTATCTTTTTTTTGTAAATACTTTTCTATTATGTCTTTTTTATCTTTTTTTTCCACTTTTTTCTTTCCTTTTTTATTTTTGTGTGTTTTTTTAACAACCTTTTTACAATAGAATTTCGGACATTGATGAGAGTCTATACTTGAGTGTTCTAAACAAAAAAATTTATTACACAAGTCACATTTAATAGGTAAATAATCTTGTTGATTACATAAAAAACACCGTTTTCCTAAATCGTCAAATTCCATTAATATATATTAATATATTTAACTGATAATATTTTTATTGTTAATCGAAATTTTATTTTTAGTTTCGTTGAGTATTAAAACTTCCACAATGATGACATTCTAAACCCACAATGTGAAATTCTGTTTCACATTCCTGTCCGCAGTTATTACATATTATTTTAATTTTTTTATCACGGTATTCTTCAGGCATGTTTACGACTGTTTTTTCATGTTTAAGTCTATTCCAAACAGACGTCATATCAATCACTGATTTTTTACACAAGGAACATTTATAATTGTTATTTTTAAGTTGCATATTGAGACACTCTTGGTGAATTCGGTGTCCACAACTCATAAATGTAAACGTTTTTTTTGATGAAAATAAGTTTTCAAAACAAATAGGACAATCGTCATCTCTAGAAAGCTCATACGATAAATTTTGTATACACTGATGATCTTTGAAAAAACAAGCATCACAATGTTTACAGTGAATATAATCCTCTTCTTTGCCTACACGACAGAATCCACACTCATTACAATGAAAGATATCATCTTTCGTCCACACATTACATATGCTACAATGAGATTTAGCAAAATCTATATCACAACTGATACATTTATTTGATACATCCTGTTCATATTTACATTCTTTACATCTAATTTTATTAACTTTGAATCTATCAAACTTAATATCACATAGATTATTTTCATCATGACAGAATCGACAACTTATCCATTGTGAGCAACAAGGAGATAATAGTTCACATTTTCTATCGTAATGAACACATTCGATAACAGTTTTCTTAGGAATACTTATATTTTGCTGAAATACTTGATGAATTCTTTTCATTTTCTCTTCTGCTGAAATAGGTAATTTCTGTATCTCTTTGACTAATTCTTGTTTAGATTTGTTCATAAATTATATATTTTTTATAAATAATTTATAAGTAATAACAAATTTATATAATTAAACTACTTTGATGTCTATAATTATTATCTTTTAAAAGATCATTAAGCAATATAATTTCTTCTTGTTGACTATTTATAATTCTGTAGGCTAAATGAATCATAAAATCATTTTTTGTATGTTTTAGTAAATTTTTACTCATATCAACCGCAACTTGGTGATGGGGTATCATATGTTTTATATACATTATGTCATCTAATTTCATATGTTTTAAATGTTTTTTGTGCATTTTGGGATTAAAGAAGTGTGGATCACAATAAGTATTGGTTAAACCTATTTTATTTGGATAAATAAAATCACCTACAGTTTCGCTGTAATATCTGTTCATGTTTAAAGAATCATCACTCATATCTTTTTCAGGTAACTTTATTAACATTTCTTTCATTAAATCAATTTCATAATTTTGAGTCCATATTATTTTTCTGAGTATGTTTTGCATTACTGGATTCCTAGATTTCTTTTGTAACATTAAACTTATATCAACCGCAACTTGGTGATGAGGGATCATATGTTTTAAATAGTCTAAATTTGATATTTTTTTGTCACAAGGTTTGCTAGTAAATTTTTCTATAGCACTATTAATTCTATATTTTTTTAATAAATACACCAAACATAAAAATAGTATAATACTTAAAATAGTTAAATTGATATCCATAATATAATATATAAAGATAATATTTACAATTATTTAAAAATAATCACACATTACTTACAATACTTATGTCACTTAATTACAAAGAAGTTGAAAGAAATTTTATAAATGGAGAATTGATCCCACCTAAATCAGGCACGAAACTCTATCATCATCTTAATCCCAGAACACAGGAACTTATGAAAAAAGTTGTTATGGACGACTCCGATTCTCTGGATTATACTCTAAAATCATCTGGAGATGCTTTATATTCATGGAAATTACTTGCTATGCATAAAAAAATACAGTTATTAATAAATTGGCATCAATGGATAATAGACAGAAAAGATTATTTTATACATCTAATTTCTTCTGAAAATGGAAAAACCGAAAAAGATGCCTCTGCTGAATTTACACGTGGTTTAGAAGTGTTACAGTATGCGATTTCACTACAGCCCTCTCATTTGGGTAAAAATGGAAGTGTCAATAATTTAATTAATATCAGAAGTGTGAGAGAACCTTTAGGTATATGCGTAGGAATATGTCCTTTCAATTTTCCTTTTATGATTCCTATGTGGATGATTCCAATATCTATTGTCCTTGGAAATGTATTTATTTTGAAACCATCGGAAAAAGTTTCAGGAACAGCCTTGTATTTATGTCAAGGTGCTATATCTTCTGGTATACCTAAAGGCGTATTAAATTGTATTAATGGTGGACCTTCCATTGTTAATAGTTTAATAAGTCATCCTCAAACTAGAGCCATATCGTTTGTTGGATCAACACAGATAGGATATATTATTCATGATTTAGCAACTAAATCTAGAAAAAAGGTTCAATGTAATATGGGAGCAAAAAATCATGCTGTTGTTACAAGTAAATGTGATATCGAATCCGCGGTAAAAAATATTGTAGGAGCGGCGTTTGGGGGTTGTGGTCAAAGATGTATGGCATTAAGTGTCGTAATAATTGTAGGCAAAAATCAAAATTTTATGGATACGTTAATTGATGCCGTTAAAGAAATTGATCCCGAAACAGATATGGGAGCCCTTATTACGAAATTGTCAATAAAAAATATCAACTCCAATATTGACTCATCATTATTACAGGGAGCTGAATTAATATTAGATAGACGATCAGATGTTCCGTCAACTGGAAACTTTATGGGTCCAGTTTTAATTAAAACATCTCATAATACTGATGTATATAGGAATGAATTATTTGGCCCAGTATTAAGTATATTACACTGCGAAGATTTACAATCAGCCATTGATTTAATTAACAATAATCCTTATGGAAATGGAACAGCCATATTTTCTGATTCCTTATCTGAAATAACACAATTTACAGATAGTATTGAGGTAGGTCAAATAGGAGTAAATCTCCCAATACCTGTAGCTCCACCTTATTTCTCATGGTCATCATCAAAAGATTCTTTTATTGGAAATAATTATATTTATGGTCCCCAATCAATAGATTTTTATACTAAAACCAAAACGATTATGACACGCGGACAGACTACAAATCCCTCTAAAAACCATATTATGTCAATGCCAACTAATTAATTATATTCATAGAAATTAAAAATAATAAAAAAAAAAATATAAAATAAAGCATTATATGGAGAAATTTTTAATTGATTTGAATAATAATAAGAACGATAATCAGCCAGTATTAAATAATGGTTATTATGCGGGTCAGGGTTTTGGAAGATTATTAGAACATGCTTTGACTACATTTTTATTTAGCGGTTTTATTAAACGTCCATTTAAATTAGATTTAAGCACCAGAGATCCTTTAGGAATATTTCAACAATATTTTACTACTAGTAATATAGATTGGATACCTAAAAATATTGATGTAGATAAAATTAATTTTCATTTAAAAAATAAGGGAGATAGTCAAATAGAAGATTTAGAATTCATCGAACCCAATATTATACCAATGTATTTAAAAAATCGTAAAGATAAAAATTCACAAAACGAAGCTTTATTATATTGGAATTCAAAAAAAAAAAACATATTATTTTCACCTAACTGGGGAGATGCCTGGTTTCCCTATATGAATTATCTTGTTAGAAATTTTTACTTTGATAAATTTAATAGGGAAGTCAGTAAAGATAGACCATATAATATACTATTTAAATTAACAGAAAAATCAGAAAAAATTTATAAAACACTTAAGAATAAAATATTTGGTGAAAACTTTAAAGAAAAGTATGGCACAATACATATAAGATCTTGGTTTGAGTATAGGCATTTTTCAAGAACAAATAAAGATATAATAAGCTCAGTTAAATCAGTTTTAAAAAATTTTACTGATATAAAATATTGGTGTTTAGTATGTGATGATATAAAATTATCTAATAAAATAACAAAAGAAATACCAGAATTATTACAAAATTATAATGATAATTATGTTGATAATCATAGTTTATGTATAGTTGGTAAAAATACTGTCACACAAGAGGAAATTTCAACTTTTGAGAAAAGTTTAGAAGATTGGTTGTTAATTGCTAAAAGTGATGTATCAATAATAACAAGTGGTGCTTTCGGAGAAACAGCGTCATCTTCATGGAATAATAAAAGATTTGTTCAAAATAACAATAGGGTTTCAAAATTAAAGGAAGAAAGTAAAATTAATTTGAATGTTTATAGTAATTTTAATTTGTAAATTAATTATCAATAATAGATTTACAAATTTATATTTAAATCGAAAATGCTAAATATATTTAGCTTCTTTGAAATATTACTATTATGATCTTGTAAGAGTTAAGTTTTATATTATTTAAACATGATATATTAGTAATATATGAAAGTTTTTAATTATTTTGTATATATAAATTAAAAACTTTAATCAAAATTGAATATTTTCAACTTCTGCTATACCTTATTTCTCCTCCTATATATTTTTTAGAGCAACCAAAAACAATCATAAATTCTAAGATAGTAGCAATACCAAATATTAATCCAATACCCATACTATCACATACATTACCTGAACAAAATATACCACTCCATAAAGTTCCTACAACAGTAGATAAAAAGCCCCACCAAAAAAGATAAAAAATTTTATAGGTTAATTTAGATATCTCTAAACAGTATATTCTATTAGTTAAAATATCCTCGTCGGAGTCAGAATCAGATTCAGAGTCGATAATATTGTAATCGTTGTTTTTACTGCTGCCTGTATTTCTAAAAACATAACCCTCCAAATGACCTTTACAAATAGTACAATGAACAATATGTTGAGATTTACATGTTTGGTATAAGCATTCTTCATGAACTAAATGTTCACATTCGCATGGCGATTTTTCATTACATTCTTCTAAACAAACATAGCAACTCATTAGAGTTGTATACTACTTAATTTAATGATGATTTCTTTATATCCTTATTGTTACAATTTCCAGCAATTATAATTCTTTCTTTATCATTCTTTTCTTCTTTAACTGAATGTAAAATATAACTAGGAAATATAATTAAATCGCCGGTTTTAGGTTGTATATTTAACATTTCAACATTGTGATTGTTACTATTATATCTATTATGAAATGTTAAGCCAGAATTTTTGTTTTCACATTTAACATAATATACCCAACTTAATAAAGAAGGCAAGTGTAAATGTGGCGTAGCATAATCACCTTTATTGTATATACCACCCCAAATATCTTTACATTCTAAATCAACTTTATTTAAAAAATATTTATCTAAAAGATTTTTAATTATTTTAAATAAATTAGATGTATGTATATTCCAAAAGTAGTAATTTGTCATTTTACCTTTTAAATTAGTTTTATAATTTTTAGGACCGATATTATCCTTGACAGATTTTTCTAATAATTCATTTAATTCTTTAGATATTAAACCTTCCTTGAATAAATTTATTTTATGTATTTCAATAGGAGTTATAAACAAACCTTCATGGATTATCATTTTAAATAGTAATAATAAAATAATTTAGGTAATCAAACACATAATTGAAAGGCTGATTCTAATTTAATAAACTAGCACCATTTTCCGAAGTCTTCCGTTTTGTCTAACCCATTTTTCTTCCCATTCAACATTAGGTTCTTCCTTGACACGAACCATTTTGCCCGATACCGTATCGTCTTTAGAACAAGTATTTTCCTTTATTTTATATTCAGTATTAATTTCTTCTGGTCGAAAATTACCATGTTTATAATCCATATTCCTGATCCTTCTGTTTAATTTTCGGGTTTCATTTTCCGGCGAGCCGAATACACTGTTAATAATAGTAATAGCAAGAAGTGCCAGACCAACGTAACCTCCAATTCGAAAGAACATAGACATCAATTTTCCAAGATACAGATCCATTTTTGAGTAGATTTTGTAAGTTTTTTTTTAAAAAGAAATAGGTCGATAAATATATCAAATTTTTTTTTAAAACTAAATATTCTAAACAAATTCTTAAATTAAAAACTAGCAATTTAAATTTTTTATTTATTTATATATATGAGTTTTATTAAAAATAAAAATAAAATATATATATATTTAGAAAAAGAACATTCTTTTAAGCATCAACCTATTGTTCAAACTTTAATAGGGGGTTTTCAAAGTTTAAATTATCAAACAATATATAAAAATGATAAATATTTTTGGGAAATGAATTCAAACGATATTTTTATATGGATAGCAATGAATTGGAACAAAGAGAAGGTCCCATGGATAAAGTTAAAAGAAAAAGGGATATATATAATATATTATCAAACGGAACCATTAGGGAGTGGAATGTCGCATCCATATGAACATGTGAATGAGGTTTGGGATTACTCTTGCTATAATATAATACATTTTAAAAAAAACTCAAGAATAACTGATAATTTGAAATATAGGTTTGTTCCTCCAGGATATTTTTGTAACGAATGTGTACAATATAAATCTAAAAAAGATGACAAAATTGTTCTTTTTGGATCACCTACATGGAGAAAATCATCATGGAAAATTGTAACAGAATGTTTTAAAAATGAAAATTTAGAAAATAGGTTAATAGCAATACATAATGTTTGGGATGAAGAAAAATATATATCATTTATACAAGAATCATTTGTGAGTGGTATATTCATTAATATTTTAAAGCCAGGATGTGGAAATATTTTAACTTCAGTTAGATTTTCAAAATTATTAAGTTCAAAAGCTATAATAATATCAGAAAGGTGTCAAGAAATAGATGAAGTTAAATATCAAGGTATAGTAGATTTTGTAGATTTAAAAAATATAGTATTTAAATGTAAAGAATATTTGAAAATGACCGTTGAAGAAAGAAAAACAATTGCTAACAAAAGATTTCAATTATTTAAAAATAGATTTTCTTCGAAAAATATATTTTATAATGCTAATATAGGAGATTTATTTTTGTAGTTAATTAATAAAATAATTTAATAGGAGTATTAATTTATAATAGTAAATTAACCTTTCTATTCCTAAAATCCTAATGGATAAAAATTTTGATTAAGATATATTCCCATCTATTCAAATATACCAAATTTTCACCCAGAATCGTTTAATCTCGAATAGCAAAACAATATGGACTATTTCAAACAGGCACAATCAGAACAGCTATCAAATCTAAGGCAAACTAGAAAAGAAGCCCTATTAAAGTTAATTTCAACAAGAACAATAGCATGTAGAGGATATAGCATTCATACCTATCGTGTTAAAACTAAAAAGAGACAACCAGATGACCAAATCTATTCTGATAATCTCGAATTAATAGACTTAGTTCCCAGGGCTTTTTCCATTTTAACTCAATCTTCTACAATTATAGGCATAATTAAAGGTAATAAGAAGTTTTCTGGTAAGTCTCCTTTAGACGAAGATCCAGACGATATAAATTCAACAAAAATAGAAACCAATATTAAAATATACAATCACAATGAAATAATAGATTGGGCTAAATCAGGACTATTAGAAATCATTCGAACCGGTAAATTAAATGGGAAAAATGCGGTTTTAACAATTTGTCGGGATTTAGAAGATAAGTTGGTCATATTTGGAGGTAGTAAAAATAGTCACAGAGCAATAAAACTAGAAGATGTATCTAATAAACAAGTTTTGGAAGAAATTCTCAGTGATTCACAGATCTTCCCACAGTTAACAGCAGATATTTTTAGAAGTATTTCCGATCAAATAGATTTAATAATATCATCTTCGCAAATTATGGATTTCTTTCTTAATGTTAGAGGAACTTTTGTTGGAGAATATTGCGATGGTGAACATTTTACACGAGGGGATAATCGGGTTCATTGGTTTAGCATGACGATAGATGGCAATTCACAAAACCCGATACAATCACTAACACTGTTTAACAAAATAGGATTACCATCTACTGATTTTGAAAAAGTATTCGACGTAGAATCAGATATTAGTGATTTAGAATATATATATCAACTATCAAGGTGTGGTATGGAAGAAGGTGATGTTCTATACTTACGAAATACCCACACTGGTAAAATAATTTTGGTAAAAACTAAATCAACCAGATATATTACTTTCCGTTTTATGAGACAATGTTTGTTGAGAGGATATAAATCTATTGAAGATGTCATGAAGAGATTTATAGACGCTTCAGATTATCATGGTTTAAATACAAATGCTGCTATCATAGCAACTCGTAAGTTAATGAATTTCGGTATGTGGATGATGAAAAAACAATTACCAGTAAAGATCTTAGGTCATATGCCTGTCAATTCCGTAAGAGGGACTTTACCGCATGGGTTTTACAATTATTGGTCACAATATATCTTAGAAGAAGGTCACCATAATGATTTAATATTTCATCCAGAAGATTTTAGAGGAGAATTTAATAGTGACAATTATCTATTTTCATGCCGAGATAGTTTATATGAAATAAGGAATAAGACAGAAAGACCTATAGTGGTAATGATTCAGGGATTACAAGGAAGTGGTAAGTCAACACTGGGTAAATATATTAGTGATTTTCTTACCAATCATAGTATAAAAACTTGCTATGTAGAACAGGATGAATATTTTGGCGACACTAATTCCACTCAAGGAGCCCTTTATCATATGATCAGGGATAGTAATGGTCCCGAAGTAATTATTCTCACAAGATGTAATGTTAACCCCAAGCAATATCAAAAATATTTAAATATCTTTCAAGTAGAAAATTGTCGTGTATTATTCTTTACACCGGAAAAAGTAGATACACAATATGTAGCAATTTGTCTATCGGGATTACTCAAACGTTCTAACAATGGCGATGAAGTAATGATAGGTAGATTTGAATCCCCTATTGAAGAAGTATACCAATGGGTTATTAAAAATTTCAATGAATTTAAGGTCCCTCCTAATAGTCATAAATATCCTGTATTCAGAGAAACTGAAATTACCCAGTTAACACAAGAATGTTTATTACAGGATAATCCAGAATCAGATATTAAATTTATCAAACAACACTTACCTCAATTAGACGAGTCCAGATACGGTCTCCATACAGTATGTCAACCTGTTATAACTAAAATTATGGAAACATATTCTGGTTCTTTGGAATACCTTTTTCCTCGTCACAAATACAGATTTGGTAAATCAAATATTCCTACATATATTGGGTTATTTTTAAACTCTGTGGATCAGGAAATATTAGACAAGAAACTATTTAAGTGTGTTACTCCCAGTCAATATGAATCAAGAAAATATTTAGAGCATGTAACGCAATTTTTCATTGTAAATAGTAATACGATTCCACAAGGTTCACTAAAACCTTTTCAAAAATGCTTTGGTGAAATAGATTATTTAGCGATACGTAATTCAGATGGATGCTGTGCTTTTCATATAGCCAATATATATATTATTATGGATGGAGTAAGACAACAAGTATTAACAAAGGATCGCCCTCATATAACAGCACTAGTAACTAATAATCAATCACCAAGAGTAAGTAACGATTATATAGAAGAAATATCAGAAGAAATAGTTACTCGTATTCCTTATAAAATAACTGTAGAATTAACTTGTCTCTGGATATAATTACTTTCAATTACAACTTATTAATATTAATTATTTAGAACTATATTTTTTACGTAATATTTAAAGATATTTTTCATATTCTAAGTAGTATTTATGGACGAAGATCTACAATGTAGAATTTGTTTGGAAAAAATAGAGGGAAAATATATCAAGCCATGTAATTGTTCTAGCGGTATATTTCACGATAAATGTCTAGAAAAATGGATACTGACAAAAGAAAGTAAAACTTGTGAAGTTTGTTTAACGGATTATAGAGGTATATATTTAAAATACATTTTACACAGTTATTATTTATTCAATGCAATTATGGTTTATTTAGCAGTTTTAAGTTTATTTTTAATTATAGTAGATCTTGATAATTTAGTAAAACAAGCAGAAAATAATATTTCAACTTTTGTAGATATACTATTAGTCATAATAATCAGTGTATTACTTTCTACATCATGTTATATCTATGCCATTTATAAATATAGATTAATTTGGGTGCGTAGATTTTGTTATAGTCCCCTAATAATATTTAAAGCTTAAATTCAATTTTAAATAAGATGACTCTTGAGGAAAACATATGTAGAATATGTTTAGATAATGTTCATTCGAATACAGTTAAACCATGTCAATGTACAAATGGATATTTTCATATAGACTGTTTTTTAAAATGGATTAAAATTAGTCAAAATACCCATTGTGAAGTTTGTCTAGGAAAATTCAATTATATTCAAATAAAAACACGTTATAACTATGCAGCCATATTTATCTTTTTATTTTCCTCAATTTGTATACAATCCGTTTGTTTTTTTTGGTTATATTACTTGAGAGAGATCTATACCTACGAAGGATATGAGACCTATGGAATAATGATATTATTTTTTATTTTAACTATATATTTATTATGTAATGTGTTAATTTATTATTGTATCAAGCAAAAATATAAATATAAGATAACAGATGTGTCATTTATATATGAGAAAGTTAATCCCTTACTGATAGAGATCCCACAGGTGTATTAAAATGTCTTCCTGAACGAATACCTATTGATTCTTCCCATAATCTTCTTCTAATTTCTTCTATTAGTTCATTATTATCTCCTATATTTATAAAAGGGTTAGGTAACCAATTTTGACGACAGGTAGGACAACTATTATCAATTTTGAGCCATTTATCGATACAAGCTTTATGATATAAGTTGTGACATAGGCAACTAAGAATAACGAATTTATTTCCGATTTTTTCACAACAAATAGGACAATTTGTCATTAAAATGATAATCATTCATTCCTTTAGGTAAATTAAGTTCAAATAACTATTTAATAATAATTTGTAATAAGAATATAATGAATTCTCATTTAAAATTTCCAGAAGAATTGGCCTCTAAAATAAGAAATGGTGAATGGATACAGAAGTGTTATCATTGTAAAAACATATATTTGATGACATATCCATTTTATATACATACTTGTTTTAAATGTCATAGTAATTTTTGTTTGTCTTGTATAAAACCCATTAAAAATCACAGTAATCCTAAAAAAAATATTAGATATTGTCCCGGTTGTTACTAAAATTTTTTACGTATTGTTTCACAACATTGAGTTACCCATTTAGAAGTTACTATTTTATATACCAACAACCAAAAAGTAAGTGAAGATACACCTATAACAAATACTAAAATATCGTCATATTTTAAGAAACAATTTTTGACCAAAGAGTTAAAGAACACACAGAAAATCATATTTGCTATCATACCATTTATCCATACAATTAATAATCCACCTAATAGAGTTAAGGCGGGTATACAAGCAAATGCTATGATTTTTATAAATTGTCCAAAATGATAACAAAACCCAACCCTTACATTATTCCTGTTTCTTTCATAGGTTTCTATTTCTTCCAAAATGATTTCATTGAATGATACTAGTTTATCAGAATCTATAGGTTTTTCTTTAAATTTTAAACACTTAGTGTCGGAGTATTTTTCAATATCATAGGGTTGTTTACATATAAAACAAACATTTGACTCTACTTTATCGAAACATTCTTGATGACAATATATTTTACATTCACATGGTATGGGTAAGATAAGATTATTTTCATTGATTTGTGTTTGATTGTCACCATTTTCTAAACATATAATACATTTGGGATTTATAGACATTATAATACATTTATTTATCATCATTATTAACATCAAATACTTATCAAATTTAATTAATTATTAGGTAAAATTGTAAATATTTAAAATAAAATACGGATATCTCAATTATTTAAATATAATATTATATCAATATGAATTATTTAAAAATTTGTAATTTTAATATCATGAGTCATTCACATAGTCATTTTTTCTTTGGTGATGATTCAATATCCGAAACCAAGCAACAATATTTAAATAGGTATTTAACCACGTTTAATATTATTGAAACAGTAATTAATAACTATTTCCCTATTGATATATTATCATTAGAAGAAGTCACTCAAGAATCATATGAGGTATTGTATCCATTGATTTCAACGCATTATCACACATATGTCTCTGAAATTACAAGTCCAAGTGGTCTTGGTACTTTACTAGTAACAGGTTTTAACAAGACAACAATTCCCAATAAAACGTCGATTCAAGATTTAACCAGTGATTTTCAAAAATTTTATGACACTGGTGCTTCTAAATCATACCCTTGTAGATCACAAATTTTTCAAATTAATTTATATGATCAAACAATAATATATTCTCATTTACATGCTCCAGGAATTCCTGATGATAGGGTAAAAACGCGGTATTTCTCTAAAGTAAAAGAGTTTATTTTTAATTTAGGAGAAGATAAAATTCATATTTTATGTGGAGATTTTAATGAAGAACGTAAAGACTTTTTAATGTCAATGTTCAATCAAAAACTTACAATATTAGATGACGATAGAGCTACATCTTATCATAAATTTACAAAAAATAAAAACGGATTGTATACGGAGAACGACGTTAAATATAAAAGAGTCGATCATTTAATGCTAAGTTCTAACTTACTCTTAGAGAGTTATCATACTATTTACAACTCAAATTATGGTTTAATAAATCATTTAAGTGGGATAAGAGGTGATGGTAATGTAAACCCATATTATCAATATCAAAATATATGGTATCCCCATGTAATTAATTTAGGATATATTTGGCCCAGTGATCACACTTTAAATATATATAATATAATTATACCAAGTATCTTATCCAAAAACAATTTACAAGGGGGATCATCTAAAGATGTTAAAATAAATTTATTAGAAATATTTGAAATATATCACAACAAACTTAACATATTTAGCGATAAATACAACATGGAAGAAGAAATAGATGTATCAGATAAAAATTTATTAGAGTTAATCGAAATTTTTAAATTTATTGATTCAAATATTTTAAATAGAGAATTACAGTATAATAATTTATCTGATTTTAAAATGGCTCTTGAAAATGATTCAATAAGTGAAATAATTACGGAATATTTATACGAATTAGATATATTTTATTCTGAACCATTATATCAAAAATTATATTTAAATTCTAAATATGATCAATTAAAGGTAGATATAATGTCTAATTGTCACCAACAAATCGTAAAAAATTTTGGAATAGAAAATTTTACTAAAAATAATATAGAAATTATTAAACAGTTTGATAGTGATAATCACGGGACAGAATACCCAGTCCTATTAATAAAGATACGTGGAGAAAAAATAGTGTTTAAGCCGAGACCTGCTTTAATAGATATAGCTGTACTAAATTTGTTTACCGAAATAAATAATGTCAATCCATATCCATATAGTTGTTTCATTCTACCTGAATATAAAATTGTAAATTGTGGTAATGTATCTTTTTGGGAATACATCGAAGGTGGTTCAGTGTATAATAGCGGTATTATTTCTCTATTACAGACAGTTGATAATCTTAATAAGTTACGAAATTTAGCAATGTTAAATACCGTAGCTACTAGAATAGGGTTAACTGACTTACATACACAAAATATTATTATAAGGGATGATATGTATATTCCGATTGATTTAGAAGTAATTAAACAGGGAAGTAATTCAGGTTTATATATGAATGATTCAAATATAGTGATCAGGGGTGTAATGATAAATTTAAGTTCTGAAATAGATATCTTGATTAGTGAATTTAATGATAACGTAAACAATATTCCAAGAAGAATAGTGCCTATTAATACTACTGTTTTAAAAGATTTTATTGAAAATAACACAATTACTATTGATAGACTTATATATTTATTTAAGCAGAATATTCCTAACTGGGATAAACAGGACGTTGATGAATCAAAATTAAGAGAATATTTTATAAAATGTAAGCAATTGGGAGTAATACCATATTTTATTATTCAAAATGAAAAAATTTTAATGAAAAGCATAAATAAATAATAAGTGTTTATTTAAATATATTTTTTAAACCGATATAGATAATATAATTATAAATACAAGTAAAGAAATATAAGAAACCACACCTATAGTAAATCTCACATATTAATACTATTACAAAAGTATTATAAACTTTTACAATATATAATTAACTATCTATAAACTTATTGTTTCTAAATTTTATATATTTCATTATATTTCAGCTATTACAGTATATTTCATTATATTTCAGCTATTTCATCATATTGTTTTAAATTATGAGTATGTTCAATTTTATGAACTTGATTATGAATCCAATCATAAGTAATTTTCATTCCTTTTTCTAAGGGACAAAAAGGTTCCCAATCTAACTTTTCCCGAATCAATTTATTATCGGAATTTCTTCCTCTAACACCTACACCATGAAAAGGGGTATTTGTAATACCTAAATTTTTTCCAGAGATTTTAATGACCATTTTCATAAAATCGTTCATATTAATCATTTCTTCTGAACCAATATTAACTGGTCCCTTAAAATCAGATTTCATCAATCTCATAATTCCTTCTACGCATTCATCAACTAATAAGAAAGAACGAGTTTGTAATCCGTCACCAAAGACTTCAACTGTATCACCATCTTTTGCCATGGCAACTTTTCTACAAAAAGCAGCAGGGGCTTTTTCTTTACCACCTTCCCATGTTCCGAAAGGTCCATAAATATTATGAAATCTGGCAACTCTAACATCCATTTGTGGGAAATCTTTATTAAAAACAAAATACAGTCTTTCACTAAATAATTTTTCCCAACCATATTCGCTATCTGGTTCCGCAGGATAAGTTGTATCTTCGGAACATTTAGGGTTATCTGGATCTAATTGATTGTATTCTGGATAAACACAAGCAGAAGAAGAATAGAATACTTTCTTAACATTCTTTTGAGCACATACTTTCAATACATTTAAATTTATTAGACAAGAATTGTGCATGACATCTGAATCATGTTCACCAGTATTAATATATGTAGAACCACCCATATCAGCGGCCAATTGGTATACTTCATCCACTGATTCATCAATAACGGTATCAACTCTTACGGGATCTCTTAAGTCAGCTACAATAAATTCATCAGCATCTGTAGTTTTAAATTCGTGTCTTTTAATATCAACACCTCTTACCCAATAACCCTCTTTTTTTAGTCTTGTAACAAGGTGACCTCCTATGAAACCACCAGCACCACAAACAACAGCTCTTTTAACCATATAATTATATATTGAAAATATAATATAAAATTATACGCATAATATATAAATGACTTAAATATAAAATTTCCAATAGATACAATGCTTAAAAGAATTTTTAATTCCTGTGCCCCAAGAAGTATTTACCCTAATTTTAGGGTAACTTTTGGTAATAAACCTATGATTTTAACTATTGAATACGAATATCTAAAAATATCTAAACATAGGATATATTATGGAGATATATTAAAATTTGGTCATAAGAGAACGTATTTTTATTTTTTTACAGACGAACGAAGTTACATGATACTTAAAACTAGTAAATCTCGTCAAATAAGTGAACTGGTGCATAGTAGATGTTTAGATTTGTTGGAGGATGAATATGAAATATCAAGTCGTCCATCAGACCCAGATGGAACAATAGACTTTGATAGACCACCTGATTATTCATCAGGTGAAGACGACGAATATCAACATACTTTTATCATAGAAAATCCTTTAGTGCCTCGGCAAATATTAGAAAATTAGTATCATATAGGAAATTAAATCTACGTATATATTATATATGTTTAATCGATTAAAAAAGAAATTGTATAAACATATGGAAGAAGATCCTACATTTAATGTTAAATACGGTGGTAAAAAGGTTAAATTAATCCTATCTGATCATCATCTTAAAATAGGTGAAGAGATCATATCATATAATGACATACCAAGTTTTGGATATGATGATAGAATATTTTATATTAAAATAAAAAATAAATGGGGGATAAGTATTAAAAGTATGTCGTATAAACGTCCCGACAAAATAAACCATATAATTTATCAGAAATGTTTAGACTTAGTTGAAGTAGAGAATCCAGTTATAGATATATCATCAATTCCAGATCCTCTATCATATAATTTACCCTAATGACAACCCATTATTTTTACACCATTTTTCGAGTGTTATTTTCCTTTCATTATCAATACCGAAGATTAACTCATTTTGACCACCTAAAATTAATTTTTCACTAATGCTGCATCCAGGCCCAGTAGTTTTAGATATATTAAGACCCATTAGCCAATTAGAAACAATAGTAACTAATTCATTTACAGATTCTTGTGATAAAATGATTCCCATATCGTCTTCCGCCAGATTATCGTCATTCATATAATGAGCGGAATCATCATCACCGTATCGAACTGTTCCAACAGGTTTATTCATCTCGTTATTTTCCAGCATTACTTTCCAACTTTTAATATTACAATCAGTAAATCCTCCAGCTCCAGAAAAAAAATAGGAGTATTTAATATATTGATATTGACTTATAATAATGTTATTCATTTTATTAGATAGATAATCATTTTTAAATCTTTATATATAATATTATGGATTCGTTGCCTAAAGATTTACAACTAGTGATTGATCGAAATACCAGAATAACTAAAAACACATCATCCACAGTAGACTACCAATGGAAAATGATATCATTTAGAGACCAATTTGATGGTATGACATTAGATACTTTAAAACAATCTGAGATAATGGATTTTAAAGGAAGCTGTTTTGAATATAATTATAATGATAAAGTATATCGTAAAATGGAATTAACAGATAAGTTAAGTGTCAACAGTGGATACTGGATAAAAATGTCAGGAGAAATATCCGATAAAAATATCCTGACAGGATACACAAACAACTTAACAGGTATCCATCCTAACATATATGGTGTATCATCATACGAATTAAAGGGTGATGTTTCAAATATTACAGGAAATATAACCGGTTTAACGGGAATTTTACCATATAAACTAAAGGGAAATTTATCAAAAATAAAAGGTTTAATACCTTATGATTTAGTTGGAACGATTTCGTTGGAATTAAGCGGGGATATATCACTGATAATTTCAAAAATATTTCAAGGAACAAACAATTCAAATAACATAAAATATGATGTATCAGAATTAAAGGGACCTATAGATAATATAATACCAAGATTAACGGGAACTATATCATCAGATTTATTTGGTATTATTCATCCGAAATTGAAGGGAACTATATCATCGGAGTTAAATGGAAATATTTCAAATTTTACCGGGAATATATCACCAAAATTAACAGATAATATATCACAAATAATTTCTAAAATATTTCAAGGATCAAATAACTCAAATAACATAAAATATGATGTATCAGAATTGGAGGGAACTGTTGATAATATAATATCAAGATTAAATGGAACTATATCATCAGGATTACATGGGATCATTCATTCAAAATTGACGGGAAATATATCATTATATTTAACAGGAGATATATCAGGATTAACGGGAACTATATCATCGGAATTAAAGGGAGATATATCTTTAATAATTTCTAAAATATATCAAGGGATAAATAATTCTAATAATATTACATGGGATATAACTGATTTTACTGGTGAAATAACGGATGTGAGTCAGAATTTAAGAACTTTAACGGGAACTATATCATCAGATTTAATGGGAATTATATCATCGGAATTAACAGGAGATATATCTCCATATTTAACAGGAACCATATCATCGGAATTAACAGGAGATATATCATTATTTTTAAAAGGAGATATATCAGGATTAACGGGAACTATATCATATTATTTAACGGGAAATATATCATCGGGATTAACAGGAGATATA
>JACLAC010004919.1_pt1 | contig 25562 bp, 8 predicted proteins | sample 8027881 | NCBI WGS metagenome assembly JACLAC01 (sample SAMN15725517, study PRJNA655200) | protist metagenome | isolation source: fluorescence activated cell sorting (FACS) single amplified genomes of... | place: Spain: Blaines Bay Microbial Observatory, Mediterranean Sea | collected 2016-01-19 | reverse complement strand
TTGCTGACTTTTTTGATATTTCTGAGTGTGCTCGTACACTGTACGTCTAGCATGAACAAGCCAGTGTATTGGGAAGGCAACCTTGATGACGAACAGTACGACACCCTGGAACTTATTCTCACAATAGTGTTTTCTCTTGAATTCTTCATACGCTTCTCGGTAGCGAACAGTTATTTTCATAACGAAAAAAAAACAGAGGCATATCACGCTGAAAATGTTGTTTCTGATCATATGCACAAGGAGGAAGAGATTGAACATGAAACGCCTTTCTTCTTGGACATTCTGAACTGGGTCGACTTTGTTGCGATACTGCCCTACTTTTTAGAGTTAATTGTGACTGGTGGCGGTACTCAATCTGCTGACGTAAGCACGCTTATATACATAAGTGTTATTAGATTGCTTCGGGTATTACGCGTCTTCAAAATCCTACGGCAGTTTGAAGGAGCTAAAATAATGTACAAGACTGCCGTAACTTCGTTCCAGCCGTTGTCGCTGACGTTCGTGATGTTGCTGTTATTTTTTTTCATAGTAGCGTCACTAATATTTATTTTTGAGCCCTGCCGAGAAATAGGGTGCACCTTTCAAGATGTTTTTAATACAGGATACTTTGTCATCATAACATTAACAACAGTTGGCTTTGGCGATCAAATACCTCATAATAATATGGCACGTTTTGTAGCAGTTTTGACTATGCTTGCAGGGGCAGTGTTCCTGTCTATGCCAATAGCTGTCATTGGTAATCAATACGAAGCAGCTTACGATGAGCACGAAAAAGAAAGAGCGATGAAAGATCCTGTTCAGAGAAAAATAATAATGGCAGAAAGGCATTCTTTCAATACCCGTAATCGGAAGCAGCGCGTCCTAAATACCTCAATATCACTTACATGTTATGTTTGCAGGGTTGAAGAGTTTGATCGAAAACACCATCGAAACCCAAAAAGTCCACAGAAGTCAATCGAAGAATTGATGCAAAATAGTAACGAAAATACTGGTAGTGACGAGACACAAACGCCAAGCAAATACGTTGTAAAGTTCGACATGGAGCCCGAACGCAAGTCCGATGAATACATAGAGAAATACCGGAATGCCCTGCTTAGGCGAATAGGCATGTATCATTCATTGTTCCTTGTCGACGTAAGGGAATTGTTCGATTTAACGAGAGGCATGAAAAATGATGCACGCACAGAAGTACTACGCTCTCATACGCTGAAAATTGACGCACCACCGATTTTAAGAAAAAAAACGCACGAGATTTTCTATGAGCGTGGCATGCATATGCTATCAGCTTGCGCCGACATAATTAAGCAGAAGGGCCGTGACGGGTTCTTAAAGTCCGAATATCAGCATTTGCTCGAAACAACAAAAAAAGATGACATGTCGATCAAGGATAAAGTTTGGATTAGATGTGAGCTTGACAGCGTCGATAAAATTTCGCATCACTTATATCAACTACGAATGTTTATGATGCTTTTGTGCGTCCTTAGTAGTTTTGCGCATACTATGCAGTCATTTAATGATTATGGCGAAGACAGCCGTCTTTGCAGACAGGTCGTGAATACATATTGTAATAACATTAAAGGTTTGGATGACATGAAAGATCTCAATCCTGGGTGTTTTGAAAACAAAGCCATTGGGTATGCTGGGTGTGCCGGTTCCCTAGAAACATGCGATTGGCCTGCCCCAAAGTACAACTTAACATGTGAAATGTATAATGCATATTTAGACTTTGAAACGGATAATGCATTGAAGGAAGAGTCAGGGTGCTTAAATAACGAGACCTTTGCTGGAAGGAAGCCATTTAGCGATGAATACTACATGTTGCCAGGCAAGGTACCAATTTGTACACGGACCGTTTGCAATGAGAATTCAAACTTGTATGACACTGCAAGGGCATACGCCATTGTCGAATTATTGCTGTTGATTTACTTTTTGACTGAATTTGGAGTTCGTTTGATGGTGTCCAGAAAAGTTAGGATGTTTTTGAAACATAACATCGTCGACATTGCTTTTGTAACTATATACACAATGGAATATATATTTGAATTGGTTGCCCAAGGTGACTTTAAATACACAGTCTGGGGGGTTCCTTTAATCCAATCATATGATCCAACAGCATTTAGACCCTTTAGGCTGATGATTCCAATACGATTTCTTTTTATGGCAGGTAGAATAAAAGGTGTGGACGTGTGTAATGAAACTGTACGGAAAGTTTCGGGCAGGATGGTTACTCCGCTCCTTTTTTTCTTCATTGGCATGATCTTTTTTGCAGGACCACTGTATGTAGCAGAATTACAATATGCAAAAGTTGGTGATTGTGAAACTGGATTTCCTGGCCGAACTACGAAATGTTTTAGATGTCAAGGTGGAGAAGAGAAGTGCCCAGTTCAAGATATGTTTGATGCGATGTGGATTATACTTGTTACTATGACGAGCGTCGGGTATGGTGGTTTGTTCCCAAAAACTGCCGCAGGGAAAACAATTGTGATGGGCGCGGCAATATTTGGTGCATTCTACATGGCTATGCCCTTAACAATCATTGGCTCCCAATTTTATAAAATTTACAAGAAAAGGCATTCGAAACAAGTTACAACGTCAGCAAAAGAAAAAATGAATCGCGCGCTGTACAATCTTCGTCGGCAGAAAGTCGCAAAAAATGAACGAGCAGCTGCTCAACTTTTTGCATCTACAGAGGAAGATTTTGAATTGGATTACGTCCATCCCGACGACATTACAGAGGAGAAACTGGAATTTCTTCGCCAATACTCGTTGATTAGCGAGGCAGATATTAAAGCTTTGCCCGTAAATGGTGTACATGAATTCTCACAAAAGACACAATGTGCCGTTGGAATTTTAGCGGAACACTTAAACCCAGACGAACATGGAATAAGACCGAATTTAGAAATTTTCAGTACGACAAACGAATGAAAATTAAAAGTAGTAGATAATACTACAAATTAGCATTAATAGATTGCCATTTACTTAAATATATATAGTAATTTTTATGTGTGTAAATAATTTTAAAAATGAAAGGGATGTGTGTGGACATTGAACGCAAAACTGAGAAGTATTTTTCGATATTTGGGTGCCATGAACTCGCAATTAGTGTAGTTATTAATGTGCCGGAAGCTTCCTGCTTACCGGCATATGTTGTACACAAAAGCACTTTTATCGAAAACTGTTCTCAAATATATATTTCTAACCTCTCGGCGAGCCTTCTCGCTGAGATAATTCACCCCCGTTGGTAGCGGCTTCTCTTTCAGAAGGTGTTACAACAACACCATCAATTTTTTGCAAGTTTGGTAAGTGTTTCAGAACTTCTACCCGCTGCTGCTCTGTTGTCATATTATCATATATAGGATTTCCAACCAACAAAATATCTCTTAACTCGGGATTTGCCTGCAATTTATCTAATTCATCCCAAGATTTAATCTTGTTGTTGGATAAATATAAAACTTGTAATTTTTTACAAGACGATAAGCCATCTAAACTTGATAAAATGTTGTAGGACATCCACAACTCTTCAAGCGTACCGCCTACACCATCAATTTTTTCTATCTTCTTTATGTGATTTCTTCCAACCGATAGAATTTTCAACTCCGGCAAAGTCAAATTACCAAATCTGTCAATTGAATTCGTAGACAATGATAGATGCTGACACTTCTTCAAGTCGTTGAGCTTACCATCCATTTTTGATATTGGAGGTATTTGGCAGTACAACAATACTTTTTTCGCGTCCGCGGCAGTTTCTTTGCTCTCTTCTTCCCATGTTTTAATGGCAGCTTCGCAGGTAGTCATGCTTTGTTCTATACGTGTCTTGGTCTTGTTCTTGTGGGTCTCATAAAACGCGTATAAGTGAATACGTTGAGTCCTCCTTGGACCATATAGCTTGTCGTTATTGGGGGGAGCTACTTTCGTCGTTTTTCAACCATCATCATTATAATATTCCTATGCGTTGTAGTAGAAGAGCAAATGTCAATATTGTGTATTTGTGAATATAATAATAACAATACCATGTTGATCAGTTCGGCACTTACTTAGTAGTTTGTTAAAGGTCCATTCGTTTTGTTTATCTGTTTTTTCCCCTTTTGTTAGCACTGTGCTATGCTGTGCCGCCTATTCTATTTAAATCACTGTCTTCGGGAATTTGAATGATGAAGCTGCTCTAGTAGCAGCAATACGCCACAACACAGAAGAGTTTCTTTCCATAATAATGGTAACATAAAATTTGCAACGATAATCACACGGTAGATCCCACATCGTTAAACGGTACACCAACTCAAATATGAGGGGCCTTTCCTCGGTACGTCTCGGTAGCGTTTCCCGTAAACTCTCCAGACAGGCCGACATCACATAGGACTGACCCAAAAGGCACAAGCATCAGATATTTATGCATGCGTCGGTTTTTACATACGGGTTTCGTAGTAAAAAATTGGCCTATATACAAATAACGATCTCCAAATTCTCTCCTCATCTGGCGGCACTCGATTTTACCTTAAATTTTGTGCAAAAATACTTAAATACATCTGTATTATTATTAGGTACTTAGCTTTAGCTAGGAAAAAAAATCCTCCAAATTCAATTTTTTTCTTTAATTTTGTTCCCTTTATTTATTTATTATAATAGCTGTAATTAAGTAATTGAACCACTAAAAAAAGGAGCTAGTCTAGCGTGTTTGCGAAATTACTTATTGATACTTACTACACTACCACCGTCGTGTTCACAAACAAAACAATACAACGAAAAAATAATGTATCATTCCTTCAAAAATCCGAACTATTATTACCTTGTCAATAATATTAATTAAATTAATATAGGCCTAACAGGCAAATAATAATTTCAAATTAAATAGTGCTAGCCGGGCTAGCACCCTAATACTTTCTTTTATTTTTTACTAACTATTTTTGTTTCATCAATATTCATCTCATTATTATTTTATTTAGTAGTAGCACTATTTTATTATTATAAATATTATTATTAATTATATCTTCTTCTTCTGTAGTATAATAGTAAAATAATATTATATTAATTTTTTTTATTCTTATTAATAATTATTTTTTTATTAAAAAATAAATAAAATACATACCTAATAATAAATAAATACAAGCAGCAGTGTTGTGGGATCTTCTTCTTTTCTTTTAATTGTTCTTGATCCAATACAGGATTCAGGATACTCTTCACTCTTCGCGGCAACGACCAACGCGGAAGAGGCAGAATTTGCGCTAAACACACAAATGCATTGCGTAGAGTACTAAACAAATGACGTTTGATTTCAACAACTCTTTGAAGAAAGTATCGGATTTTGTGCAAGCGGGAAAACGAGTGACGACCTCCTTCCCTGTGCCAAATAAAATCGGTAGTCTTGTCCCGGAGTTTGTTCACACTGTTTCCACAGTGGTATGCGACGAGAAAAATATTCAAAAAGTATTGGAAGATTTAAATGTTTTGATTAACTCAGAATATCTTATAAATATCAATGATGCAAATATTGAAACGAAATATCAAGAAATCGTATCCCTTACAGAAAAAGTTATAAACGTAATAATTGAAAGAGGGACTTGTGGTAGTGACTCTAGCTCCGTGGACAAGGATGGCTATACACAAAAATTTGAAAAGCAAGTACTTTACCTTTTTGAACTTTTGCCTTCGTTATTCTACTGCCTTGTAAATATTGAAAATCAAATAGAACATCTCACAAAACAAAATGAATTGTTGCCGGGTGCCAAAATAAAAGAAAATCGCAGTCTAAATTTCTGCTTATCGAAGATCGTCAAGAGGCCTTGGAAACCAATTTTTTTTTTACCAACAATGCTGCTACTTGAAGAGATGAAGTTCTTTTTAGACTTTAATATGACAGAGTCTTTATCTCACTTGATTTTATCTGCAAACATAGCACGCGATGACTATCCTGCAGTGTTCAAGTGTGTCCTAAATTTTATTGCCTCTACTTCTTGTAAAAGCGCAGATGTGTCAGATATCTGGATTAATTTGTTTAGAAATCTGTTGTTTAGAAACATACAGGATACTGTGTCGGCAGATGTGTTTCTCATTTGCAAAATAGCTATGGAGCAGTCACCAGTTTTGTGCAAGCGTATAATTAGATTTTATTTGAGATCCTCGAAGAAAAGAAGTAAAAAAGTGCCAAAGTTTTCGTGGGTTGACGCAGCTGTAATTTTTCTTATCTCTCACAATTTTGGCGAAAATGATTGTCTCGTTTCACTTTTAACATCCATTAAATCCCAGCAGCAGCGGTATTTAGAAGGTTTTGGGATGCAAAATGATTTCGACATTTCAAAAATTTCGCAGTCTAAAAAACGGCGAATCAAGCTTCAGCATTCAGTGAATAGGGAACTAAATGAGGCTTCAATGGATGATCTTGGTTTACAGGGCGTTCCTATGGTATGGTTATGTCGTCAATGCCTTACTAGTATTTTAATATGTTTTGCAGACATCCCAAACTGTCAAAGCCCGAGGGGAAATATTCTGGAATTGTGTTCCAAACTTTTGCATAATGGTAAGAAGAATCTTGGTACTGATTTCTTGGTGTGCATTATCCCCGGATTGGTTGATTTATGTGCAGCACTTATGTCACTCAAAACGGAAGCCTTTCGTATGCAATCAATCACGGACGACATGAAAATCAGAAAAGATTTTCAATCTGTAGCTTCTGATCTACTTTTTTTGATATTTCAGTTGCATCCTCAGTGCGAATCAAGTATTATTGATACAATATTTCATCATCTACTCTCAAAAGGTGATGACGAAATCCCAGCGAAGCTTGCTCATTGTGCGTACTTGCAGTTGTTATCAAGGATATCAACTGAGTTGCCAGCAATACTCAGTAAGCATACCCATAAAGTGCAAGATTTACTGACTTTTATATTTGGTCCTAGTGTGGGGTACTGTGATGCGAAAGGCATACTAATATCGGTTATGCCGTTGGTAAAGTTGAGCAAGGATTTTGCTGACTTCATAATGCTTCGCCTGAGAAAAATTACCTTGAATAAACGCAGTGGAAGTAAGCATTATTTGGCTATTGATGGGTTATGCAGCTTCCTTCATTATACTTCACTGATGGAAGATAACGTACATAGTGATATTGTTGATATTATTCGAAGCATCATGTTCATTTCGTTGGAAATACGAATGAGAATATTGCGTTCAATTGGCTTTTGTATGGAAACGCTACTAAGCAGGCGCATGTCAAGTAGACCTGTTATTACAGAAACGAACTTTAAATCTTGCATTCAAGTTAATTCAACTGGATCATCGGCCATGGCACCGGTTTCTTCATCTTCTGCTTCGTCCTCGTCGTCTTTTAACCAATCCTCTGGAAGTTTCGAACATGATAAACTAGTAGGTACGCAAAATACGCTGCCACTATGCCAAAAATCTATGCGAAGACTATCTGCATTTTTATGGCAACGTTTAATTGCTTTGTGCTCTCAAAGCATCACAGGTAACAAAAATAATCGCACTAAAATGGTTGTAGGCGACAAGCTTTCGTCGGGGCATTTATCACATGGCACCACCATCAAGCTTACATTAGACTGGCAAAGAATGTTTCGGGTACTTCAAGTCAACGGCAGAAAAATATACGAACAGGTTGAGTCACCAAGTTCACTCTTTTCTTGCTTAGTATCTTTAATACGGCTGCAAAAGGCAGATGTCCTAGATCTAAATCCAATAACGAAGGCATGTATGTCCATTTTGTGTTTCGATGAATCAGAATATGAAAACTTGGACCATGACGAAACCATAGGGCTTCAAAAGCGCAAAATAGATCAAAATGGTTCTCTAAATCTTCCGAGAAGTACAGTTCCTCTTATGGATCGGGCCCGTATAGTAGTACCACTTTGCAATGCACTTTCTCAGTTATTCTACAGCTCAATTCATAAAAGAAATGAAATGAGGAGTAACGGAGAATCTTCATTAAACAAAAAGTACATGGGCTTATTTTTCGAAAAACTCGATACAAGTGTATTGACGAATTATATTGGCCACTGCTACAATTTAGCTGGGACGGTCAGCATTATCTGTCAATCAAAATATGACATGGGTGCAGTTACGCGATGTGAGCTTATTGATTTTTTCGAGAACAGTGACTTGAACCGTCCAATCGAATCATTGGAGGTGCAAACTTCGGTTTTTATCCTAAAGAAGTTTTCAATCATCTATAGCGGTAGTGACTCCACAAAAAGCTGTTCAACGGACAGTTCATCGCCACAACCAGCAATTTCAATAACAGCAGCACTACACGCAGCAAAGCATCTTTTGCAGTGGGTAAATGTGTGGAAGACCGAGCATCTGATGCCCCAACACGAGAAACACAAGACATGCGTTATGAATATGTTCACAACACTGCTAGAGGTTTATGCCGCAACGAGCCTTACTATTGTGAATAAAGATGGGTCCCATTATATTGCTTGCAAAAATCTTCTATTAAAGTCTTACAAACAAAAGCGCGATCTTTTTGCCGATATCATTTGCCGATTTGTGCAAGCGAATGTAAATCAAGAGCAAGAAATTTCGAATTTACCCTATCTGAAGCTGTTGCTTCTTCCAACTCATGCACGAAACAACTTCATGAAGAGCTTACTTATGAAGGACACCGGGGTTTCAACTATATTTTTTGAATTACGGATTGCCATTTTGGAGATAATTAATTCAATTTTGAGTGTACATGGCTCATCTTTACTGTGCAAAACTAATGAAAAACCTATTTTGCAATTTGCATCCACGTTAAGTTCATACAATGGCACTAATTTAATAAAGACTATGATGCCTGATAAAAGCTCTAATGTCAATATTTGCTTACTCCTTGGTGCCACTTTTGGCAAGCAAATTCCGCGTGATATGGAAACTACCTTGGGGACGCATCCTGCCTTGATTTCATTGAATATTGCTATAATGAAGCGATGTATTGAGATCACTACTACTAATTGTATAGGACTATATAAGGCGGTCGTTCCGGCATTTGTGAATGTGATATGCAATTTTAAAATTGATAAAACAAAGGTCCTAAAAGAAATTTTGGAATTTACTTTGATCGGTGGATACGCCCTTTGTGAAGATTCTCTAAATGAAGTGCCTGATAGTTTACCATCAGCTATGATTCGAAGCTCCATTAAGACCCAAGACGAAAATTCTGCTGTATCAAAGGCAAGCAGTATCTCGAAGGATTCATACACTGTATATCAGGCATTGGTCGATCAAATTAAGTGCTGCTCATTTGAAAAGATTGAAGGAAGCAAAGCAACGCTATTGGTTCCATTTCAGCATCATCTACACAGGCTGAAAATTCTTGTTGTAGGAAAAGATAATCGAATTGTCAAATTGAATGATGCATTTCGAAAGAAACATGTACGCGAGAAAAAAAATACTGACCATATAAGTATGAGTGTGGTTAGTGATAAATTGCATCAGCTTATCGATGGCGCAGGAGCTAGTGACCAAATTTTGCATATGGAAGAGCGCCTTTCGGCTTTCCAAAGTATTCGAATTATTCTTGAAGATTGTGCACATATATTGTGTCACGATACAATTCATGATGCCTACGATTTGATAATAAGGTCAAAAGGCAACGAGGTTCAAATGTCCAAATGTTTTGAACGCATATTTTCAGCATTGAACCAAGAATGCTGGAAGCCTAAATTATTGCAAAAATCTTACTCACATATATTACCTGTGCAACAACAATTATTCGCGCTTGGTAGAAATGTTTGTCAAGTCGTCATGAAGTATGGTTATAGGCCAGTTCATTTTGGTACAGGACCAAAAGCAGAACAATTGTCCATTTGGCCAATAATAAGTCACATACATCGTTTGTCACTAATATCTAGAAGATGGATTGAAGCTGTATTGTGTCATCATTCTCACATTAAAAAGAAATGTTCGGAGACGTTGATGGCAATTGAAAAGTTTGATATGGAAATTTGGAATATGTGCATATCCCACGAGCAATATATATACAACGACAACGGAGATATTGTAGTGAATGATAAAAAGTACCATATAGAATTTGTAAACGTTGTTGTCGATGTACTCCAAAATCAACGTAGCGTTTTAAAGATATGCAAATCATCGCAGAGTAGACACAGTAGAAGCCAGCTTACGTCGAGCAGAGCCAAAAGGAGAAGAAGGAAGAAACGTTTACGGAGCAGGAATGCATATGTAGACACTCATCTGGAAAATGAATCCGGAAATGATGCGTATGCTGACTTGGAGGACTTTATTGTTGGAGATGATGAAGAGATTGATTAAGTGAGCCATATTCATAACATTTTTGTTTTACAAATTTCATATAATAATTTTCTAACAACGACCTTTATTCTGTATCATATGTTTGTATGTAATGCCTTAATAGATCTACCTTGATAGTTTTTTGACATCTTTTTTACTACAGGTTTACGATAATACTTGACAAGGCCGTTCATTTTTGTTTTGATTTTGTACTTTGTTGCAAACTTCTTCACGTCAGCCATAACAGCTTGCAAGAGATCATTCGTCGAGTATGAAAAATTTTCTATCGAAGACTCTTCCACTGCCGTTTCTATCACTGTCATTAGGGCTGCTAAATCTTCAATAAGTTCGCTACGACTACTTTCATTAGAATTTACATCTGTGAAGGATAAAGCATGGGCAATAGCTACCTTAAAATCTTTGTAAGCTCTATCAAAATCTATGCTGGATTCAGCAAGCTCTTCTTCATACCGCAAAATGTATTTTTCGGCTTTTACACTTTGTAAGTGTGATCTTGCTTTCATAACCCTCTGCCAGGTCAAGCAGACATTCTCACAGGCCTGAAAGCTATTGTAGACAGTCCTATTTCTTTTGTTTGCTCTGTGATCCATAACAATGGCACACTCTTCGATTTAATGCTCTTGTGTATCTAATGGTTCAGATTAGCGTTTTTTGTTCCTTTAACTATATTTTCTCAAGTCGTGCAACGACAATGCCCGAACGGTCGTTGTGTAGAGTGAAAGTTATTAGTTAGTTGTTGTACTACTAGTAATATTTATTGAGGCACTGTGCTGCTTGTTGTTTTTTTTTTTTTTACACGTACTACAATTAGAGTATCATAATATTATGCACATCATAATAGCTACGTCCTCATAGTCGTCAATTAATTATTACGGCACACTAAATTTATCAAAATACATCAGCACACTACCACCTCGCAATGTCAAGTAGCTAGTGCCACTCAGTAAATAGCGTATGTGCAATTGCTTCTTCTTAGAGACGACTAGCACTACTTGCTACTAAATCATTTGAAATTGGAATATTATTTGCATGATCACACAACACGGGTCTGACGCCATAAACTAAAACGTTAACTGTACGTTACCCAAAATCTGCTGTCTTGGAGTTTTCATTGGTTTTGGCTGTATCTGTAGTATTTACAATTATGTTTTCTTCAGAAAAGCATAGTGCTATTATTATTGTAATAAATAGGCACTTCATGCACTGCAAGTCATGGCTACTGCATCATTACCTGAACAATAAATACGTAGTCTAGATAGTACATACATACATTCCTGGTCATCTGGCTGCAGCTTTCGCTTCTTTCTTACTCCTCTGTTTCTACTACAACAAAAACTTCATACTACGGTATTAATATTATTTATTATTTTGATTGGGATGATTCTTCTTCTCTTGTTGTTGTAGTAGTAGTAGCATTGTTTTGTTGTTGTGTTGTTCTTCGTTGTTGTTTGTTGTGAATTTTTTTCAATTTTATCAATCACTACATTCTCAATTCAACGGCGTGCGAGTTTGATACGATTAAAACTTTAACGAAACGCATTTGTGAACAAGCATTTATTTGCCATGGAAAGTAATGTAGACGGAAAAAGCGAAAATAATAGCGTTGACACGGAGATCCCCCAAAACACCACCATAGCCCAAGATCGTGGTGGATCCGCTGCGTCTTGTTCAACTACGTCGAGCGGTCCGTCCGGTATCGAAGAGGCTTTTCAAGTGGTTGTCCGTGTGCGGCCATCGTTAGGTAGGGAAGTTTCTGAGGAGCAAGCAATTGAAGTTGTAGACGATAAATCTATAAAGCTTTTGACTGAGAAGCACGAAGTAAAATGTTCTTATGACAAAATACTTGGTACCGCATCCTCCCAAGGTGATCTGTATGAAACAATTGCACCCCGAGTGAGAGCTGTATTATCTGGAATGAATAGCACTATATTCGCTTACGGACAAACCGGAAGCGGCAAAACGTTCAGTATGCTAGGAAAAGATCTAGAGCGCCAATTAGTACACGGAATTCCAATTTCGGAGACAGAAACAGATGATTGGGGCGTTATTCCTCGGGCAATAGTGGATTTATTTGCGTGCATAAACGACGATAAGGAGCTGACCAGCGAGAAAGATGCGAAGGACAGTCTTTCAGGAGGGGCGGTGGTACATTGCTCGTACATGCAAATATACAACAATAAACTATACGATCTGCTGGCGGATCCAACTCGCTCCAATAAATTACAAATTAGGGAAAGTGCAAATACACGAAACTCTAATTCAGAAATTTTTGTTCAGGGTTTGTCAGAATACAGAGTCTCAAGCGCTAGCGACGTTTTGTTGCTTTTGCAGCATGGCAGTAGAAATCGGGCTGTACGCGCTACACAGTATAATGAGCAGAGTAGTAGATCTCATGCAATTTTACAAATGACATTTGAGACAACTCTTACAAAAGCAAACGGGGGAAGGATTGTTCGCGTTGCGAAATTGAACTGTGTCGATTTAGCTGGAAGTGAAAAATGGAATACTAGAGTAAATATGAAGAAAAAACACCAAAAAGAATTGATGGAAATTAATACTAGCTTAAGTGCTTTGGGTATCTGTATCCAAAGATTAACAAACCCAAATCGAATGCATGTGCCCTATCGGGATAGCGCTTTGACTAGATTATTAGAGGATTCCCTGGGTGGTAACACAAAAACTTCTATCATTGCAACAGTCGCCCCGACAAAAAAGAGCGCTGAGCATACTTTGTCAACATTACAATTTGCTGACCGGGCAAGACAAGTCATGGTGCGTGTGAAACCAAACCAGATTGTTGACAACAAACAAAAGTTGATTAGCGCAGAAAGAGAAATTATGAGACTAAAAAAGGCCATTGAAGGTTTGCGAAGTCAGTTAAAAAGTGTTGGTGTTGAGCCTGCGAGTTTTGAAGAGGCTCTACTGCGACAAGAAAACCAACAATTGAAGTATGAAAATAATCAGCTAAGAGAAGAGATAGAGAACATGTCTCATGGTATTGTGGGGCATAGCAGGAAACAGAAAAGACGGTTTGGTAAAAACAAAAAGTCAACAAAAAAGGTAAAACAAAAACAAAGAGAATCATGGAACGAAGCAACTCATAGAAATGAGAATCATGGCTCAATAGATACACATTTTTATGCAAATACTGATAGCTTTCATAATGTGCATGGCGACATTCCAACTCGACCGCCACTAGTCTCCCGTATTCCGCGATTGCCTCAAGTAGATAATTCTTCGGCTGCTAACTTGATTGAGGTCCAATCTGCCCGATCTTCTACAAAAGACGATAATAGAAAAATCAGTGAAGTAGGCAACAAAGGGCTAAGACATGATCAGGTTGGACTTATTGATAGAGCCCCTGTTGTCGATGTAGAAGAGTCGAATGGTAAGGGTTTGAATGAAATGAATCTTTCAAAGAAAAGCGAGAAAGATTCTGATTACTACTCATCTGATTCTGACTCACTCCTTAGTGAAAATGATAAAGATAATCAAATGCCAGGAATTGGTGTACTAGCCAGGCGTTTAGATCAACATTTACTGGAGGCGTCGAATGGAATGCTGGATAGTGAGGGTGAGAAAAAATTGAACATAACGGAATCCTCCAGTTTAACTTCTCCAACACTTGACGTTCCAGAGAGCAATACAGCTCTACCCAAAACGCCCGCATACATTTTGCACAATATGTTAATTGATAATCCTTCCTTAGCAAAAACAAAAAATGAACTAAAGGTGACAAATCGAAAGGTCGCTAACGAATTAAGTTTGAATAAGCATGAAAATCATCCATATGCACAGACACAGAAAGCATTTTCGAGTGAAAGCACAGGACGTCATAGTAAGAAGCGCGGAAAAAGGAAAAAGAAGAAGAGGCGATCAAATATTGAACGTGGTTCAGGTGGCAGTACCTTTAAGCAAGCTTTGCCACAAGAATTAGAAGTCCTTCATAAACAGATGATGCAGGATGTAGGAAAACGTCTACGCATATACTTTGCCAGGTATGACGATTGGTACAAGGGCACTGTGGTTGGAATCGATGCAGAACGCAAAATGCATTGCATTGAGTACGATCATGGGGAGCGACGATGGTGCAAAATGGAGATGCGAAAGTATCAAATTCTGAAAAAGAAAAACAAGTAGCTACTAATTGATCGAAGGCACAACGAGAATATTTTTGTGGAGCAGTCAGATTTTTTTCCGCCTTCCTCATTATTGTATTATCTCTTGTGTTTCTTTTTCATTGTTATTTATTATTTATAATATATTTATATTATTAGCTAGTCGTCTATTTTTTTTTTCATGTTGTTGTTTTATTAATTATTATTATATAATATAATTTCAAATCCAAAAAAATATCACGTATCATATCATCAATCATCATCATTAATTATTTCAATCATTCATCATCTCTCGACAAATATTTGTTTTTTGTATAGTAGTAGGTGTTCGTTTTTCTTTTCTTCTTTCTTCTTCTTCTTCTTCTTATTTATCTTTTTTTACTACTACAGTACAGTCCCCGATGTAGTGCGTTCAAAATAGTGCGTTGCCCGATATAGTGCGTTTTCGCTCAAAATCCCAAAATACGCACTATATCGATTAATTATTATTATTATGGGGTTATACATAGCATTACTAAAATAGAATTTTAAGGTATTCCGAAATATTGCGCATACCCGATGTAGTGCGTTTTTGGCCCATTGACGGCATACGCACTATATCGGGTCCTCTTCTCTCTGTACTACTAACCCACACAACAACAAATAATAATAAACAAACCATTTTAGTTCTTGGGTTAACCTGAGAGCACCAAGGTATGCCTAGGTGGCCAAGCGGTCGACTACAATGCTTCAGAGGGATTTCAGTGGCGCAATTCGTTGAGATGATTCCTGAGGTGCCCAATTCTAGGACTCCATTATGCCCGGAAGAACACGGTGGGAAATACACCACCAGCGTTGGCACAGGCGAACCTGCTGAAAGGAAAATGTCCGTCGTCGAGTCGCTGGACTACGATTTATTTTCCAACCAGGTAAAAGAGAAAAGTACCAGCACTTTCATCAGCAATTCTGTTTCTATAAAACGATGGTTGCTGACACTTTGCGTCTCATTTGGTACCGCAGCTGTCGCAGTTTTTGTAACTTTCTGCACCAAGCGTCTGACCGGACTAAAGTTTAGTATGGGTCGCTCTATGTTTGATAGCAATTTTTCTGCCTTTTCAATTACGCTTCTGTTTACCGTTTTTAATATCGTCTGTGTGATTTTGGCTGTCACCTTTGTATGCAAATTGGAATCAAAAGCAGCTGGATCCGGGATACCAGAAATAAAGTGCCTGCTTAATGGCGTCAAAATTCCTAGGGTGGTGCGCATCCGTACACTATTAGCAAAAGTTGGTGGGGTAATATTTTCTTGCGCTTCAGGACTGCCCGTGGGAAAAGAGGGCCCGATGATTCATTCGGGAGCAGTTGTAAGTATCATTTGTTCCGTTTTAAAGGTACTTTGTTGCATCGTTATGACTCTCTAACACCATCCCATTTCTAGGTAGGTGCTGGTGTGTCACAAGGCAAAAGTACAACTTGCGGTATCGATACGGGATTTTCAAAATTTTCCGAGTTCCGAAACGATCGGGAGAAGCGCAGCTTCATTTCCTGTGGGGCTGCAGCAGGAGTCGCAGCTGCTTTTGGGGCTCCAATAGGCGGTGTACTGTTTTGTCTAGAAGAGGGTGATTCCTTTATTTCGCCTGCATTGATGCTAAGAACGTTCTTTTCGGCTGTAACCGCGGCTTTAACTGTTGATTTATTTCTATCGTTTTTGTATGACGACGTCAATTTCGGTTCCCTATCGCAGCCAGGAATGCTTTCTTTTGGCTCTTTTGCTTTGCAAGATGAAGTATCTCCTTATCAAGCCTGGGAACTTGTTTCGTTTGGAATTATTGGCGCAATTGGTGGGATATTAGGTGGGCTATTTAATTTAGTTAATCTTTACATCACGAGGAGGCGGAAAAACGGGCGATGGCCATACACTGAGGCAACAATCGCAAGTATTTTCAGCAGCCTTGTTGCGTGCATCTCACCTTACGTTTTGCTACATACTAGCAGATGTATTCCAGTGGCTCGTTGCGTAACTGAAACCGTTTCAGCGCAATCCATTGGTTTGGAAACCCCTACTCAATTTTTTTGCAAAAAGGGCGAGTTCAATGTTGATGCTACAATATCGTTCAACCCGAGCGAATCTGTTATCAAGTACTTGTTTCATGCTCCTGAGAAATGCAGTCCGAATCTGTTGTCGTCTAGCTTCTTCTTCGTCTTTTATTCACTTTTGGCTTGTTATAGCTATGGTCTGGCCATCCCTGCGGGTCTTTTTGTGCCTGGGATTCTAAGCGGTGCTCTTTATGGTCGTGTAGCAGGCACATGCTTGCTGAAGTTGTATGACTACCATGACATTGTGTCGCATGCACCAGTTGGGGTCTATTCGCTAGTGGGCGCTGCAGCAATGCTTGGCGGAATCTCTCGAATCTGTGTTGCATTGGTGGTAATCTTGATCGAGTGCACTGGTGACATGCAATTAAGTGTCCCTTGCATGGTAGCTGTTTTTGTAGCCCGGGTCTTTGGAGATTTGATCAGTGGTGGCATATATGACATGCATATTGAGCTAGCCAATTTTCCGTTTCTCCCATTTCATGCTCCTTCGTACTACTCGAAGTTGTGTGTTTCTAACATTATGTCGAAGGAGCCACGTTGTATTTTGCCAGTAGAAAAATCGGAAGTTATTTTTGACGTTTTATCTACTACATCCCACAATGCTTTTCCTGTTGTCGACAAAGATAATAAATTGCTTGGGCTGATGCTTCGAAAACATTTGTCTGTTTTAATGTCTAAAGGGTTCAAGCATCAAGCATTTCAAAACTCCGAAATGACTGAAGAGAGTGAAACGTTGTCGTGGATGGATTTGGAAGGCAAATACCCTCGGTACCCCACCTTTGACGTATTGACGGAAGAGGAAAAACAGCTACATATTGATGTTCGGCCTTATATGAATCGGTCACCACATTTGCTCAATGAAGTTGCGTCCGCAAAGCAAGCTTTTAGACTTTTCCGGGAGGTTGGATTACGACATTTAATCATCGTTAATAATGCCCTTCAAGTGACTGGAATCATAACCCGGAAAGATCTACAGCTAAACGCTGTTAAAAGAAAATATCAGGAAGCTAAGTAACATTACAGCTTGGCGTTACAGCTCAGCGTTAAATTACGAGTATGATGCGCGATTTCGCGGTCTTTCTGACTTTATCATGTGAATGTTTGTGATAGAAAATACAAGTTTCTTTAATATAGCATATATCAATATATATATATATATTATTACTCTCCGCGCGCGTACATATTTTTTTCATAAATTAATTAATACGAAGTATGCTCGAGGCCCACCTCGCAACCCAGGACCTCGCTCTACATTCAAGGCCTGCCTACTCGGCTGCTTCGTCCGCGGCAATTTACCTGTTCAGTTTCATGTGCGCACTTACCAAGTGGTTGCTTGCCAAGGCACTCATCAGACTAATTTCTCCCGCCAATACTGCTCCAGCGACAACCTTGGCTAGCTCTTTTGCATTTTCACCTGGATTTTCTCGGTTTGCGCCGGCGACCCCTAGCATCTCCAAGCAAGCTTTCTGTGCTGTTAGCCCTGTTCCACCCCCAACAGTTCCAACCTCTACAACTGGGAGTGTAACGCTAACATGCAAGTCATTGCCATCGTTGACCGCTTCCATGAGCGTAACGCAGTTAGAGGACTCCACATTTTGAGCAGGATCTTGACCTGTTGCCAAAAACATCGCAGTAACAACGTTCGATGCGTGCGCATTGTTGCCACCTAGGGAACCGGCAACAGCACTACCAACCAAGTTCTTCGCAGTGTTCAACTGTACCAGCGATTGCACCGTGCATTTCAACACATCGACGATGACTTTGCTACTCAAGACAATTTCCGCGGTGACACTCTTCCCTCGCCCCTCTATCCAATTCACTGCTGAAGGCTTTTTATCAGTGCATACGTTGCCACTTACCGCCAAAAGCTCGTAATCTGGGAAAGGGTCACGGATAATGCTCAAAGCTTCCATGCATCCCTTAGATATCATGTTCATGCCCATGGCGTCACCAGTAGTGCATATGAAGCGTAAAAATATATGTCTGCCAGCAATGCTACATTTAATGCGCTGAAGCTTGCCAAAGTTCGTTGTGCTCTCAAACCCGGCTTTAATTCTCTCGAAATTCGATGGGTCTTCGATCCACTCTTTCATGGCGCATGCCCGTTCTGCCGACGGTAACAATAAGACTGGCGCCCGCGTCATGCCATCGTTGAAAACAAATGACGAGGCACCGCCACTCAACGTGATCGCACGACACCCGCGATTGGTTGAAGCAAGTAGCGCACCCTCTGTGGTTGCCAAAGGGATGTTATAGTCACGACCGTTCATTTTCAGGGGTCCAACAAAGCCAACCGGTATGGGCACGTACCCAATAACATTTTCGCAGTTTTTCCCAAGAACTTGTTGGTAAAAGTTGTGGAAATCGAACTTCCCATACGGCAAAGCGCTAGCGAGTGCGTCCGCGTCTTCACCCAAATCTAAAGGCGACAAACTTGGGAATGACTTGTCACTGGCACTTTCAAAGTCCGCCTTGATCTTGCCCTCCAGCCACTTGCGTCGGATGCGGACAGCCCTGTGGCAGTCAGGATCAGCCCCAGCCTCCAACGAGCGTTTCAACTCTTTCTCCAACTTGTATTGTGATATCTTGCCAGCATTTACTGCGTCCACAATCTCATCGTCAGAAAGATTTGCGAGTGAATGAAGCATATCAGATTTTGATTGAGATTTGCCACCAGTTTCATTGCTGCTTGCATCGCCAGCGTCGCTAGAGAACGGAGAGCTCAAGCGCTGGGCGGACCGTGCGTGGGCACGCGAACCGGACAGCCGTTTGCCGGAGTGCGTCAAAAGACGCTTTGTTGCGAAGGTGCGTAAAAACATGAATATGTTTTGTTAAACCTAATTCTCGTCAACGAAGGCGGTATCCTCGAGCGCGAACGAACAACGGGTTACGCGGAGGGAAACGTGCTGGTGCATGCGTGCTGGGGCTGTTCGATGGACAACCTGCGTGGTTGAACGTGTGGTTACGGGTGAGGAGTAGTGTAGTTATATACTAATGGTGACGAGACGAGATGACGAGCGCGACTGACTCAGTTGAGTATATCACAGTACAGCATTACACGACCACACTGAGTTTGAGTTTATCACAGTATAGCATTACGACCACACTGAGTTTGAGTTTATCACAGTACAGCATTACGACATTACCACCACTCTGCTGCGCTTGAGCATATCACAGTACAGCATTACGACCACACTGAGTAGTTTGAGTTTATCACAGTACAGCATTACGACCACACTGAGTAGTTTGAGTTTATCACAGTACAGCATTACGACAATACGACCACCCTGCTGCGCTTGAGCAAATGACAGAGGAGGAAAGTGCTGCCATGCCGATCGATTCGATTGTGGAAGAGTACACAAACAATAAAGTTAAAGTATTACGTACACTACTTTTTTTACTACACACATCCCCGTATGACAATAAATAGGGAGTAGTACTACGTAGGTTGCATAGGTGATGACGTGGCCTCTTCGCTCCGATGATGATGTGTTTATTATTATTAAATTATTGAAATTTTATTATAGTATCATCATAGTAAGTATCATTATTATTATTATTATGTGTCTTCTTCTACAGCAGCGAATTTGTGTGGGGGCAGGCCGAAAAAAACCTCCCCCAGACCCCAACAAAGTCAGGGGGATTCCCGCCTTTGCACTACAGGAAGCAAAAGACAAAAGTGTGGTTTTGTTTTAGTGTCGTACGTTGGGTTTCACGGTGCGATGGCTATCGAAACACAAATATTTCATTGTAATCTTACATTGATTTTACATACTCTTGACGATTTTAATTAAAATCACACCGCAACCGGCCATGATTTTCTCAGGTTGGGGTTATATCGCCTTTACCCACTATACTAGGGCCTTATTTCGTGTGGAAGACCTGTTGATGCTTAAGCGCTTCGGTCTTACGTTCGACTGCTTGAATCCAATAGGGCCACGCCTGGCCTCAGCATCACCAGCGCTCTTGCCTGGACTTTTCTTAACATCGCCAAACAAAGGGTTGTCTATAATACTTTGTTTCTCTATCCGTGCCTTTTCCTGTCGTCTAGTCATCTCCAATTCCATTGTTTTCATAATGTCTTTTTTCTTCGTTTTTTGTATCATATTACAGAACACTCTTTCGCGAGCTCCAGGAACAGCCCAAAGTATGACAGCAACCGCACAGGCGAGAAGTCCTACCAAGGCAGCTACAAATGCACACTCTTGCCAAACCGCTACAGGCATGATTGTCTTCGGGCCAGTTCTGTTCCAGAAAACATGGTCGTGTGAAGAAGCAGCGATCAGCAAACCAAAGAATAAAACAAAAAATAAGGAGAGCTGGCAAATGTTTTGGAGAACATCATCATAATCGCATAGGTAGGGCGCCGCAAGAGCTTGCACTTCAACAAAACAAAACGTAATTATCATTGCAAAAACAATTTGAATTGTCTCCCCTGAGAAGATAAGATTCACCAACGACGTCAAACAAAAGCGCCGAAACATATCAAACGCTTCCCACCAGTACAGAGATGGTTCATACCCCAAGTACAGTACTCCATATTGCTGTGCGCCTTCCGGTGTAGCCTTTACCTCGGATCGTGACGAGCCTTCAAAGTAGAGTCTCCCTTTCTTGTGTTGGCGCCGTAGAAATATAAATATAAATATCGGTATGCCAATCGGGTATAACATGGTCATAAATAATGCATAATAAATAATGCCGTAATAACTTGGGTCCATACAGCTTATATTCAAATCATAACGAAGAAATTTTTGTTTAGTGCTGAACTGTATGCAGTCGAAGCTACGTAATATTTGCCGCGATATTGACGGATATAATACGAGTACCATCAAAATGACAAATTTCTTGATAACACCTTGGGTTTGCTTTGTTTGAATACTTTTCAGTTTGCAACATCGGCTAACATGACAATAGTAAATTGCTAGGAATGCGGCAAGGAAGAGGGGCCATAGTGTTATAATTAACAGTTTTACGACATAACTTCCGGTCGCAGCACACGATAAAATGTGCAAACTTGACACGTCAAAGTCCACAACTGAAGCAACAGTCCCTAAAGTATTCATACTATCAGACCAATTTATAATGCTGATTTGTGAAAATGCCGACAGTATTTGTACATATGCCAGTGCTATTTTTAGTTTCATCCCTAATGTATCGCCTTCAGCAGTACCTCGTTTCTTTATAACTGTTTTGGTTTTCGTTTTTGTCTGTGACGATAGGCGTTTATCGTCAAAAACATATTTCAAGAACCTTAAAATATATTGGTGTTTCAAAAACAGCCCAATAAATAAAACAAGCACAACAATTAACAGCAAAATAAGCTGCGTCAGGGCCTGGCTGGCTCCCCCATCGCACTTTTGACACTCGCCAAAGTAGTTATGCGCGTATCCGGAGAGACATATTCCACATAATGGACCGCCATGACCGACTTTGCAGTCTGTTGTTTTGTTTCTTTGACTGCTACAGGCTGAACCATCTTTTGGCAAGGGGCATCGCCAAAATTGCAAATTAACCTGGTCATCTTTGTAAAATTCTTTGTTTGTCCAAAATCCAGCCGCAGCTTGTATGTTAGCAAACGAGCGACCTGTTAATGTTGTACCACGGACATAACATTTGCTTCCACGTGGACAGGACACGCAGCTATGCGATTGGGAGACTGGATCTTCAAGAAAAACATACCCTACCGTGCATTCACATGCTGTTGGTACAGGCTCCTCTGCATCGTTTAACTTCGCAATCGAATGTGCAGGGCATAGTAGAGATTGCGTAGAGCCGTTCGTCGGTACATAGGAACCTGCGTTTGGTTTTATGCAAGAGCTTTGTCCAGTCAGAGGCTGAAAATACCCTGGGGTGCAATCTTTACAGACATTGATACCGCTTGTGCTAAACTTACCAGCTGGGCAGTCCTCACAAAGTCCAAATACCCCTACTTTGCCTGGTACCGCCGAACAGCTCAAGACATAGTCTCTCATCATCAAAGTTTTGTCGTCCTCGAAAAAACGTTCTGCGATTTTTGCAGCAGATGTTTCGGTTCCCCCGGCGACCTTCAGCAGTTCCACATACTTGTAAATGTTGCCACCAGCATAATTGGGACCGCGATCAAACATAATTTTTTCGGCCAAATAGGTAACTGCCCTGCCTTTTTTCTGGAAAATACTTGAAGTCAACTTTCTAGGCATACTTTGAGGAAATCCACAATTAAAATCGCTACCAACGGTCTTCGCCAGTGGAGATAGACCTACATTCAGTGCGCTCTGACAAGATGATGTCATATGTGGAAATTTGACCAAATGCGAAAATGATTTTGTCTTATAGTACAATGAACATTCCATGCATGAAACGAAGAGAGCCAGTTTTCCTTGCGCCATTCGTCTATTAATTAACGAAACGATCGAGTCCTCAGGAGCATATGTTAAGGCCAGGCGTAATGATTTTCCATTCATTTCGAAATTCTGTAGCAGCTCTTCGGTCGCACCCAACCGAAATAACATATACGGGTCTGTGGCATAAATTTCAGCACATGGTAACGCTGACCCTCCGGTGCAATGGGTTGGTATAAATTGCCCTTCCTCATTTAAAAAACTATGCGTGTTGTGGTCCGCTATCAATTTTCCTGTTGATGCATTTACTTTTTCACTTTGATTCATATAATTCATTGGTGGCAACAAGTCGAAAACTTCGTCTTCCATCAAACCTAAATAATGATCAAAGACATAATTATCAGCCATTTGACGGCTTATTTTTGTTAGGTCATAAGCCACAAAAATGGCATTCGTCGTTGGAAGTTTTAGGCTACCCATGTCAACTACAGTCTTTTTTGCGTCTTTGTAATTCTTATACTCATTCTCAACTCCTGTGCTGTCCACGGAAAGGACTATATCGAGCATCCCGAGTCCCAACTGTTTCAATATGAAAGGTTTTCCAGGGCGCGACAACTTAACAACTTCAACTTTATACATTAGAACCGTTCTTGCAATGTGAACAAACAGCTCCGTGGCAATAGTGGCAACTAAGTTATGGCCTTCAACAGCTACAAACACGGTCGGTCTTCTCGTATCGACAGCAAACTTTGCCCACTTTTCAGGATTCTCTTTTAGCCATAAACAAGCTGCCGATCGCACACTTGATCTTGAGTACCCACCAACTGAACGGAAACTTTCCATGAGTCCTTCGGCGTCGGTATTATCAAAGGCTAATTCTCCGAGAAATGATGTAAAGTCATGAAATTGCGGGTTTTTGAGAACACCCGTATTTACTCCAATTTGTGGAATCTCCGGCTGCCAATCACAGGTTGGACCTTCGGGGGCGGTCCATTTATCTGAGGTATATTCTGGTAAAGACACTCGATTCAACGGTTGGGTTGAAAAAAATGGGTCTGGCCTCCAACCATATAGTAAAGTTAACTTGGACGTATCTTTTATCAGTCGCTCCCAATTGGTCAAATTACTTGAATATACAATGGAAAAATTTAAGCCAAAGTTTTTGATTTGACTTAAGACTACCCTATTGGCCGTATACATTACATTACTAATCAAAAATTCTGGACACATGCTAACAGAGTTTCGACATGCTGGCGATAGCCATAAATCATTTTCATCACAGTTTTGCACCAATACATTGTACGCATCAACATTTTCTGAAACATCACAACCTTTTTTACCACTTGCCCTTACAGTTTGTTTGGTGGAATACGCTGGACGCATCTTTGCAAGAATTTCTTTGCTACGAAAGGAGCGATACAAGTCTAATGGCTTTGACGACAATGCCTGTGTCCCAGAGTTTATATACCACCCTTCTTCGGCCAGGTAGCCCGTATCGCTCATAATCGTAATTGCTTGAGCATCGTTGACATACTTCTGGTACAAAGCTGCAGCTGATTTTGTCCATAGTTCCATGTGATAATCAAAACCGTTATTTGGACCGTGCTTTGCTGCCAAACCCGCCCACGTAGATGTAATGCCGTTTGCTTCCCTTTCAGCAATTCCAACTTTTTCAGTCTTATATCCTAAAATTTCATTCGCTACGATAGCTACTACTTCATTCAAAACGTCTGCAGAAGCCCATTGCTCTGCAGCGTAGTATATAATGTCTTCACTGCTTCTTGGGCTAGCTGGTGTAAAGTCTGTCAGGCACCGAGGAGATCCATCAGAATTTTCAAGATACCTCGGGGGATCAAAATCGCACAATGCTTCGCCACGAAACTTTCGACACGCTAAGCATTGTTCGCACATAAAACATGTAGGAGGTTGTTTTTTTAACATGTCGAATACGCTTCCAGCAGGGCATAGCGTGGCCTGACCGGGTGCAGGAAATACCATTGCACGTTCTGCAACACTTAAGGGTGCAACACATGTGTCCGAAAATGGAACCCTGCTGTCCCCTGAAACCGGTAAGTCTTTTGGAGGCAAAATCTGCGATGCCGCAGAACCTCTGCCATTATTGCGACGATTCTCATCAAAGTTAATGGGCCCAAAAACGGATTCTGATACAACGAGCGTCTCCAGTTGTCTTCGCATCGATTCGTAGTTTTGGGCATTACGTCTTGATAAGTATGTCTCCTGTACGAAGTTTTGCGATAAGTCACCCAAATCTTTGTTTTGTAGGACGCGTATAATTAACTTTGAAAGTAGGTATGGAACGACATAACCGGCGACAGCATTGTATGACACTTCGATGCCAGTGACGTTTAGAATATGATTTATTATCGCTTGTCCGCCATTGAAAAACTCATCGCTGTATGTCATACTTTTGTGCCACTGGCCCGCACCAAAAGCGTAGTTGTAGTCGTCGGACCCTTCTATTTTGCTCTGACTCCATGCCGTGCAGGTCATCCACAATCCTTTCGGCTGACAGGTGCCCATCGCTCGCCAGTGGTCAATTAATCCTTTAGCCTCTTCATGGTTCACACATAGCAGATAAATATCTGCCCCGGACTGACAAATGTCTTCTGCCATGGATTTTAGAAATTCGGGATCTACTTTATTTTTATCGTCATCATTGTCGTGGTTTGCATCAGGATCGTACGTTATTCTAGGCCTAGCAAGCGTCATGCCCAAGCTCTCTGCGTACTCCAAACCATATTCACAAGTTGTATCGAAGAAGAGGCTA
>JACLAC010017698.1_pt1 | contig 25572 bp, 34 predicted proteins | sample 8027881 | NCBI WGS metagenome assembly JACLAC01 (sample SAMN15725517, study PRJNA655200) | protist metagenome | isolation source: fluorescence activated cell sorting (FACS) single amplified genomes of... | place: Spain: Blaines Bay Microbial Observatory, Mediterranean Sea | collected 2016-01-19 | reverse complement strand
CACATCGAGATGATCCTCATCAACAACCTACTCGGTCGTGGGGGTAACAAGATCGATGTGAACCTCTACGACAAGAAGGGGAAGGCAGCGTTGGCGTACGGTGCTTCAGATGGGCACTGCCAGATTGTCAGCCGCCTGCTGGGTCTGAAGTAGAAGGTCGACCACAAGGACAACATGGGTCAGACGTAGCTGTTCTCTGCGTGTAGGAATGGCCAGCGGCGCGTGGTGGCTATGCTGCTGTGCGCGAACTGCAAGATCGACATCCACGACTGCTTCTTCTCGTTCCCCATTCACGTTGCCGTCGAACAGAGGCAGGAGAAGCTTACGCAGATGCTCATCCGGTAGTAGGTGATCCGTCAACGTCTACGACGCACAAGGTCGGACACCGCTCATGTTCGCGATGGACTAGAACAACGCGCGTCTCGTGCGGATGATCCTCGAAGAAAAGCCCGACCTCGACATCATAGACGCGCGAGGCTGGAACATCTTCATCTACGCCGTTGAAACCGGCTTGCTGAGGGAGCTAGGTGACGTGCTCCTCTCGTTTGGCGACGGCATCAAGAAAGTGGTCGCCTGGAAGGATCCGCAGGGATCATGAGCCTTGCATCACGCGGTCGACAAAGGTAACTTCGCCGACGTAGAAATGCTTTCGCGCATTATCGCTAACGTCACTGACGAGGATTGTAACGGGAACACGCCCTTGCATCTGGCCGCCTGCAAAGGTAACAACGAGGTGCTGAAACACCTGCTACAGTTCATCTTCGACAACAAGGATGTGTCGTCCATCGACATGATTGAAGCTGCTTACGACGAAAAGAAGGGTGAAGTGGAACGAAAGATCCAGGCGTACGAGAGATTGCAGCACCTCGAGGAGGCGAAGTAGAAGCAGATCGCGAAAGCCCAAGGCATCAAGTACCTCGCTCTCAATGATGTAATGAAAGATTGAGATAGACGGATCGCAGCTGGTGAGACGGTCGACAAAAATGCGCTCAAGATCGAGCTGATGCAGAACGTCGAGCTGAATCGGGTGCGCAAGATGGCCAAGACATCAATCAATCCAACGATGACTTTCGAGGAGTTCAGGTGACGTGAGAAGGCGCAGAACGAGGAAAACGAGTATCACAGTGAGTTGATAGAAGGTGCTACATATTAGGGGCGTATTCATGTCGGTAGACAAAAATGACAACGATGCACCTACAGTTACAATTACAAAATCTGATTGTTCATTACATTCACAGCATGTGACAGTGACAGAGTATTCACACAAATACTTATATACTGTTTAAGTTTATAATTTTTTTTTAGGTATGCGATCCCGCAATGTCCTCGAGGGCCGTGGAGAAATGCAGAAACGCCGTAACATCGACTTTATGAATCTTCGCGGCGAGACGCCTCTGCACCTGGCTTGCGCGTTGGGAAACATCAATGCAGTCGTGAAGCTCCTTGACGAGCGCAACCCCGTTGTCGCCGACGCGTGACTGGTCGACTACTCAAAGAAGGGCGTCCTGCACCACGCAGCCACAGGGAAGAACCTCGACCTGCTTAATCTTCTGCTCATGAATAAGGACGCTGAAAAGTATGAAGGCCGACGAAACGAGAAGCTCGCGCTGCGCTCCATCGACGTGAACGACAAGGACGAGGAAGGCAGCACCGCGCTCATGATTGCGTAGCGGGAGGGTAGCTGGTTTCTGATACCGTCGCTGATTTTAGCGGGAGCGTCGCCTGATATGAAGGATTCAGATGAGTACACCGCCATGCACTGGGCGTGTCACGAGGGAGAAGCTGACACCGTCGCTGCGCTGATCGAGAGTAAGGCAAACATGGACGCAGTCGATTACGCGAACTGGACGCCTCTTATGCTCGCGACGCACGTTGGCTGTAACGAGGCGTGTCAGCTGCTGATCGACTCGAAGGCGAACCTATCGATCATCAACAACATGGGTCAGACCGCCTACGACCTAGCTCGTGAAGGCGCGCAGGCGCAGGAAGAGGAGCTGGGTATTGTAGATGGTAACTACCGCGCTGTGGTTGACATGATCTGCGATGGTATGCGCGACCTGTATACACACACCGGTTTGCCTGCAAAGCAAGCTGAACATGGAATGCCGGCCGATGGGAGCTTTATCGTATCGCTGCTGCACGCGCGATACTTGAATGCGCCGGGTATTGATTCGCTTGGTCTCAACACATACGCCTACCTCCAGTTCGTGACGGGCCCTAGTGAAAATCCGCACACGACGATCTCAAGTTGCTGCCTAAGTAATCCACATCCGACATGGTGAGTCTTATTCATTTATGCTAAGCGGACCCGATCATATCATATTTCAATTGTTCAGTGTTATGTAGTTGGTTGTTATCCAATTTAGTGATCTTGACTAAAGCTTCTAAAATGTCTCCCACAAAAAAAACTTTTTTCTGATCACCAGGAACGAAGTCTTCCAGTTTCAAGTCAAGAAGCTGCATCCGAAGGCTTTCCTCACCATTCACTTCATGGGCACATTCGAAACTGAAGAGCAAACGCAACTGCAGCAGGATCTGCAAACCTTCGACCAGCAGAAGTCAGGGACCACTGTGCACCAGCAGAAGGAATTCGCATCAGGCGGTTGATTGAGCGAGGAGAAGAACAACGACACAGGCGCAGCGCACTAGAGCGCGGGCGGCTGAGGATAAAAGAAATCGGGTGAAGTGGACGGGGATGGCAGGACGGTCGCTACGGACAAGGAGTTGTGAGGTAATCACGAGTTCTTCAAGATGACGGGTTTCAAACCCAAAGACGGTGTAGGACCCATCGAAGAAGGTGAAGAGATGCAGGGCCTGTAGCGGTGATTGATGGTGCACCGGGACAAGACGAAAGGCAAGACTGTCATTAACGACGCTACTTCGCGTGTGTGGTTAAGGTTGAGAAACTTCCACGAGAACCTGCGGTGAAGAGGTTACGACAACTGTACGATGCCAGCTGTGCCTGACACGCACATCCCGCTCGGGTGCGTGTTCATGACCTTTCGGTCGTTACGCGAGCCGATCTGGTCACCGGGTGTGTACGAATATGACCGACCGCTACGGTTGAGTCAACAGTAGTAGGACGCGTTTCGACGTCGAGTTCCGACCCAAGTTCTGGAAGCCTTCGCAGATTTCCACGGACTTCGGCGGCGGATCGCAGGCCAACCCCGCGAACAAGAAGTCAGATCCTGGCGCCAACCTGAACAGCGCGGACATCTCGGGCGTCGACCAGGCGAATAGAGAGCGCTTCGCGCTGCCAACGAAAGAGGACATCGACAACATCGACGAGTTCTGGGAATACAACCACTTCGAGAAGCGCGTGGACAAGGAGAAGCTGGCCCAGCTCGCGGGCGCTAAGCAGCGCCTGCACATCCAGGAGCACAAGCACGGCATGGCCGCGCCGCCCAAGCCGGAGGACCTCGTCAAAGAAAAGGGCAAACTCTTCGACGAGATGGCAGGCATCGCGCCACCGATCAAAACGCGGAAGCAGCTGGAGGCGGAGCGCAACAACCCCCTCCACAAGTACAAGGCGAAGCCGCTGTTCGGGGACTTCAGCAAGTCGTTCCAGTTCGGCGTGGTGTCTCATGCTTATGAGAAAGAGGTCAAGAAGATCCACCGCGAGTGGGACCGCAAGGTGCCGAAGCAGCACAAGTGGGGCGCCAAGCGGTTCGAGATCCCGAGTGCTCCGCTGCCGGACAACCTGAAGCGGGAACCGCAGCTGGTGGTCCCGCAGGATGTGGAGCGCAAGATCCACGACTCGCGCGCGGGTCAGAGACAGTAAGGTGGTTGCTGCAGCTAAATGGGCTGATAGAAGGGACGATTTCATTAGTGAGAACGTGTGATGGCGTGCGACTGTCTGTTTTCAGGACGAACTTACTGGTAGAAACCAAATCAAAAGATGCATTCATGAAATATGACACTGCGCATTATGTTGATAAAGATGAACCTGATGTGGCGTACATGACATGTTTAGGTAGGGAACATAATCTTGTGGGAACCGTGACAACGAGAGTTATCGTTTTGCTTCAAAGTACTTTAGTCATGTCGTCACTTACATCTACCTTAAATTAATCTTTTTGTAGCGTGGATAACCCGAGTATAACTGAAGATGTTGAGATTCGTACCACCGTTTCTTTTACTTGCACTTGCTGCCACGTCGCCAGGCGCCTCGGCGCATAAGGCCGACAAGTGGCGCAACCGGCGTGTCTATCAGGTCCTCACCGACCGCTTCGCTCGCTCTTGGAAATGGGGGGAGGAAGAGGTGAATGAGCAAAAGCGACGGAATAGATTGGAGGACGGCGCCCTTATGATCGGTGAGACAGTCGATGGTGCAACGCCTTGAGAAGTCCATGAAGCTATGTAGAAGAAGTGCGATGATCTAACCACGTACTGCGGTGGCTCGTGGAGAGGACTGATCGAAAATCTGGACTACATCCAGGGTCTGGGCTTCGATGCGGTGTGGATCTCGCCGATCGTGGACAACTGGCCAGGGGGATACCACGGATATTGGGCGAAGGACTTGTTCGCCGTAAACACAGCTTTCGGCACGCATAACGACCTGTGGGAACTGGGTGAGGAGCTGAGAAAGCGCGGGATGTACTTCATGGTGGACGTGGTTGCAAACCACATGTCGCCTGCACCTCAAGTGGTGGACGCGGAGCGTGAAAGCAGTGCGCGGTGAAAGCTGTTTGGAGGTGTGGAAACAATTGAGGCGGAACGAACAGGAGCATCTAGACAGCTTTCTGCTACTCAGCTAGGTACGAGCGGTTTGGATGAGTTAAGCGACGCAGCGGAGGCTGCGCTTGTTGGCGAAGCGAGGGACAAGAACATCGCAGTAAAAATGAAGTCGAAACCTGGTCTTACGAGACAGTTTCTGAGCAAGATCTCGCCATTTGACAAGCCAGAGCATTACCACCAGTACTGCAATAATCCGCTGCCTCTCTTCAAAAACGAAACGGCCGACGAAGACTGCTGGCTCTACAATCTGAGCGACCTGAATCAAGAAAACGAATACGTTCACCAGAAACTGTTCGAGTGGGTCGAAGACTATCTCGTGAAAGGATTTAACGTAGACGGTCTGAGGATCGACACGTGCCCGTACGTGCCCAAGTGGTTCTGGACAGACTTCTGAGATTGAAGTGGCGTCTACACTTTGTGCGAGGTTGGTGGCGACTCGAGCAAGATCAATGAGCGCTGGTTTGTCGACGAGGATGAAAAAGGCCACGGGAACAAAGTCGTCGACAGCGTTCTGAATTATCCACTGTACTACGCGGTACGAGGCGCTCTTATTGATGATACAAAGCCAATTCTCGGTGAGAGTCGAAAACGGAGCGAAAAAACTCCAAGTGGCTTCAAGCGACTACAGAAGCTGCTGAAGCAGCAGCATCCTAATCCAGAGAAGGAACAGGGTGACAACGCAGCGCAAGGCTGGTCAGTCGCCGGTAACTTTCTCGAGAACCACGACCACACTCGCTTCCTCTCCGAGCTTGATACTAAAATGGGCATCACTCACCATGCTAACGATCCGCAGTTTGAGCAGCTGTGGAAGAACCAGACGCGCAGGTACGAGGCGTGGGCACATGCCAGGTTGTTGTCTGGCCTCGCACTGACTTATGTTTGGCCAGGCGTTCCTATCATGTACTACGGCGGCGAAGCAGGCTGGCGCAATGCGTCTAGAAACGACAGCTCAGACGGCAGCTACCGCGCCGACTACTTCAAGACGCTGTAGAAGTGGCGCTCAGGCCCTGGAAGTCCGCATGAGCACTACCTTCCGGCTCACTATGCGTTCATTCGCCAGCTGAATAGCATTCACAACAAGCTCTTCAACAAGGTCATGCCGAACGATCACTCGAACTAGGCGATGGCTGATCGACTTAGCATTAGATTCATGTCAGATAGCGGCGACCTTGGGCTTGGATGTTTTGCGCGCGAAACGCCCGACTCCAAAACTGGTATGTACCACACAGTAGCGCTGCTCTGCGTGAGCAACGCAGCTTTCGACTCTCCCGATAGCAAGCTGCGAGGACCTGTGGACATCACTGAAAGTGGCTTTAACAACGGCGACATGATCTGCGATGCGCTAGCTCCTGATCGCTTGGGCCTTATGGCGCCATACGCGCACGAGGGCGTCAGAGACGTTGTCGAAAGCGATCAACATCGAGTCCATGGTGTTTACGAGTACAGCGATCGCGTGCACAATATCGATGACCATAACGAGTGCATGATACTCGACAGCGTCTATTCCGGTGGCATCCGCATGACGATGATCGGGAACCGACCGCGCATGTACGTGAAGGTTTCTCGTGACGAGTTTATGCGCCGAAGACAGGCTCTGCTTCTTGGAGAGAAAGTCGACAGAGCGGATGGGGCAGGTGTCACACGCGTGAGCAATACGGATAAGCATGGATCTTATGCTACGGCTATGACGCGTAAGCACGACAAATACAACGGGGGTAAGAGCGATCGGGCGAAGGCCCAACAGCTGAAGCATTTTGCGTATCAGATCGAGAACAAGCATGGTGACCGTTTTGATGAGATCCCTGTTGTTCAGAGCAAGTCTGACGAGGTAATTTTGGGATAAGAGATTGAACCTCATGGTTCTCTCAGCGTCTTCAATGAGTAGCACGATCAGTATAAGTTCTGATGGAGCTAGCTAGTGAGATTGTCATATGAACACCGATAGCGATATCTGAACTGTGCAGACTATAAGGATTTGTAATAAGTATTCATACTTGACTTCTGACTGGTGCTTGTTGTCTTTCGATTCGTGATGTAAATTTTTTGGGCAGCAACATATGTTAGTTCTAACTGACTCTGACTTCGCCGCATTTTCGTTTTCGTTTTTTCACCAGACACGTTATTTTATTGTGGCCTTAACCAACTCTAACATCAGAACTCACATCCTATACAAACTACTGAATCGCATACTAGGCGGGAAACGTTTCACTAGGCATAGTCCTGTATAGGTCTGTTGATATTACTACGAGAAACGTAAACGATTGTTGAATTAGAGTTAAGTTATAAAATGAGCAACAATAACGACGGAACCGATCTCGATTACGCGCGTAATCTACTAGCCGCTGCGGGGCTTTACGGCGAAGGTGGCGCGTCTTCTTCGTCTTCGTCGTCGTGAGCGTGAGGCGATGTTCCGATGGCGGGAGGCGAAACGCCTGGCGGGTTTACGCCCAGTAACGCTGGCGGTGCGTAACCATCAGGCGGTGCAACGCCTGCGATGGCTGACATGTCTAGATCATCGAGCGGCGCAGGCGGCTCTATCTCGCACCTGAAGTTCGCCAGCACGGTCGGCGGCACCAACAGCCTCGGCCCGATTAGTAGTGACGAGTAGCGGCTGTGAGCTATGGCCAACGTGGTCACGGCCAAGGCAGTGGACATGAACAAGACCGACTGAGAAAAGGAGTGAGAGTTCATGGCGAGAGTGAAAAATTTCAAGGAGTGAAATCCAAACCCGCAGAACCAGCTGTCCAGCTGGGACGAATTCCACTTGGGCATTCTGGAGAAGTATATGAAGGAAGCTATAACCGACAACTGGGAGACGGCAAAAGAGACAATGCGGACGTACTCGGCTTCCTTCTATCCACTATACTGAGAGTAGGAGCTCACACTACCTAATGCGGTTTAGCGTCGCGACGCCGCGAAGCAGAGTGCGGTTGCACTCAGTATTCCGGAGGAACATTTCATGTGATTGAGCGATCGTGCGCTGAACTTCTTCTTCCTGCCGCAGGAGCCGGAAACTCTGCGCTGGGGCGCAGGTCGAGGCACGGTCATGGTGAATAGGCGGATTACTGCACCGCAGTCTAGTGACACAGATGGTGTTGCAGGAAGTGTGATGGCTCCACCAGCTCCAAACCTTTCTCCCAAATCGCAAGCTAGCGCGAGCGTTGCAGACTACTTGAAAGGAGGAGGCGGATCTGTTACGGACGCTAGTGGCACTAAATTCATGTTGTTCCCGAAGTAGAATTTGGCTCAACAAATCCGAATCTTCATAGAGATATTTCCCGAGGATTGTAAGTTGTTTCAGGACTTGTTCCTCCATGCTTTTGTACCACCGAAGCGTGAGGACGCGGGCACAGCGAGCACGTGGCTGAACTTGTACCAGGAGCTTATGAGTCGAATGTTCGATATTGCGATGAAAGACGTTCGTATGAACATGCTTCCACAACAGTTTGCTCTGTTGACGTTCATGAAACACTATCCGCTGTACTCATCATTGCTACGTCCCCCGCAGAACAGCGAAGAGTCGAAAAACCCAAACAAGAACCATGGTGACGTAATGGAATGGAGGTTCACCCAGGAAGCTATCTCTGCGACGTCACGGCGTTGATCACAGTACTCGCCGCCTGGCTGGACCAGCATTGACTGGACCTTGCATCCAAATACAGACGTTTCATTAAACGAAGTGGAGCTCGCGCAAACGCTTTATGCGCAGCTCTTCAGGTTCATCCGCACAAACGAGCTTAAGCTGGAAGGGGCAATGAATCGGGACAAAGGCAAGGGTAAATCGGGTATGGAGCCTATGTATGGTACGAAAGTTGGCCTCGGTAAAGAGAGTCTAAATAATATGCAGAAAAAACGGCTCACGATCGATCCCGACGAGCTCAAAACCGAACTGTTGGCACTTCCCTACGACACCGACGAAAATCCTACTGGTGTTGAGGGTGACAATATGCTCGCGAAAAAACCTTGGGACCAGACCGACGAATACGCAGAGCTGGAGGCGCTAAAGTAGGAGGTTGTAGAGAGCATGAACAAGCCGCACAACTTCGAGCAAACCAAGACACTTACGAACAAGATGCTTGAGATGAAGACCCACGTTGAGATCCGTAAGAAGCTATTTGACTTCGCCCGTATGGACCTGATGAATAGGTGTATCGCTATGCGCAAGCAGGATCGCCAGGCTCAAACAGGACGCGCATTTCCGCCCGGTGACATGTCTAGAGAGAACCCAGTCGCCACCTGGAACGATGCGCTAAACTTCTCCAGGTCTGGCGCAAGTGGCCAGATGCATTTGGAGTACCTGAAGAACTATGACCGATTTACGTTTACCTCACAGGAAACCGCGAGGTACATCATCAGTCATGACGCGTTTTCGCCGCGCGCGATGCTCACATTCATCGGATGAAAAGTACTCACCGCTACGACGCGCGGTCTGCTTGCGGAATGCGTAGCTGTTGCAACAGCAGGAATCGCTGGAGGTAGTGGTAAGTCACCTCGCGGCATGAAGAAGTCGCGTGTCGCTTCCGCAGAGAGCTCCGTGCCGCGTCTAACGACTACTTTGCTGCTAAATATCCCTGACCGATATCGCGACGCAGTACTATTCAATTTCCTTCAAAACGGTGAACATGGCTAGATCCCGTGGCTTAAGAAGATGAAAATTTATTTCGAAAGCGAAGGCGACGACGCTGAATAGCCGGATACCAATGGTCGCCGTACTGTGGGTGATGGAATGGAAGACTTTGACCTTGGTGGAGCGGAGCCGGGTCTCGATGACGCTGTTGTGGACTTAAACAACTATTTGAAGACGATATACAAGAAGATGAAGTCCCAAGCCTGAAGTCATGAGTTTAGCGCGCCGTGACTTTCGTCAGCAGTACATTTCGCTCAGAGCGTCACGCTGGATGAGTACTCAGATACATTTCAGCGGGGCTTTCAGTTGTCGCATTACTCTCTGTGCAACATGATCAAGCGATCGAAAATTGACCTGGAATGAGACGGAAGGTACACTGATGACGCCGCGGATATCGAATCGAAACGGAACGTATACGACGCCACAATCGTGAAAGTGCAGGATGTATGCTTAAGTGCGGGATTTGATGCTTGGAGTCAGTTCAACCTTCGCAACTCGAGCAAGACAGTGAACTTAATTATCGGTTGATTGAAGCGCATGAGCCTTGGACGCCTCGAGACTGCGCTCGAAAGCACTGGCTTGAGCGAGGCAGAAGGCTCCAAGAGCAGCGGTAGCAAGAAAAGCATCGACGGCAGCAAGAAGAGCTGAAATGATTCCTAGGATGAGGATGCAGATGCGAAGGTTGCTGCGTTGGCGGCGAAGACGCCGAGCGCGCAAACGATGATGGCCAGGATGCTCAAAGGCGGCGGCAACAAAAAAGGCGGGGACGGCAAGGGAGGTCTTTCGAGCGACGGGGGTGAAGGCGGCATGAAGGGTGGCATGCCGTCCGCTTCTAGCTCTTCATCTAGCGCCGCGTTGGGAGCGGGCCGCGGGCTTGCGGGGATGAACGCAGGCGCACTCAGCGGTATGAACGATGCCGATGGGGACGCTGATATGGAGTTCGATGGTGAAGGTCAGGATGGGGACAAGAACTGAGTGGCAGATCGAAGCGGAACGAAGGCGTCGAAGCTGTCATGAGTGGACGACAAGCTATGGCAGCAGTTGCGCGTCAACTGCCGGCGGCTGGTCGAGGTGTACGACATGCTAGAACAGGCAGAAATCTGAGATGGATCATCGGATGACGGAGAAAATCCACTCGCGGGCAGCAACCCTATAACTGAGGGAAATAGGTAGGTCGTCAAGGCGTGATTCGAGTTCGTCATTAAAGATATCAACCGCGATATGCGGGGGTTATCGTTCGTTCCATGAGATAATCTGATGCCCATTTGACAAATTATCGCAAACAGCGAGGAGAAGCTTAACGCAATCGGTATCTACCTCATATGGAAGTCTTACAAGGCCAGAGACGAGTTTGCTTTCATGCAAAAGTGTTGAAGTACAACGATGCTCTCGCACCCCTGCTTTTGGCGGCCGATACGTGACGACCTCGAGAAGCCAATGAAGGGTTTTTCAGCTCTGGATAAGTAGCTACGTGTCGATGATGATGAGTCCAGAGAGTAGCTGAAAAAGTAGTGAGGAGACTTGCATTGAGCTGGCGCATGCTACACACCAAGGCAAGAAGATATACGACTACGAACGCAAGCGCTGGGACTGATGCAAGGGCGACCCACGCTTTCCTGTGGTAAAAGCTGAGTTCACCATTTTGCTGCAGGACATCGATACTGATATGTTTCCTGGCTTAAAGTGAGAGCACGCATACTGACGCGGGCAGCTCGTTGAAGTGCAGGCAATGCGCGATGGTATTTAGCACCACGTGGCCTTCGAGACGCAGGGACTTATGGGACTGGGAGTTCAGCAGAAGACCATCAAGACAGCTGAAGACATCAAGAAGGAGATGCTGGGAAATGTCAAGGGTATTCGTCGTGGTTGCTATGGCTTCATAGATGCGAAGTACGGAGCCGATGGCAGCATCTTATGAAGCGGTAATTACGTTTTGTTTGACAAGCGGCGTACCTTTCAGCTGATCACTTCGCAAGAGCGGAAGTACATTAATGCCGTCTGCACCAACCTGTGGGGTTTCCTGAATCTCCCCTTTATCTCCGCCACCACAGCGCGTGAGCTAAAGGCGATCCAGGAACAGACGGCGTACACGCCAGAGGACATCGAGGTGAGCAACTTCTTTGATGAAGTGAACGGGGTTTGGGACGCTAACAAGTTGGTGAATTTTTTCGAGCAGCACGTTCCTGATGGTGTGTGGGGCGTAACCAACAAGTACCACCACATGCTGCTAAAGAACTTCGGCGATGAAGCTTGGGAGGAGCAGGACATCACAGCCTACAACAACTATGAGCTGCAGACACTCACCGGGGAAAATCCCGCCGACCTTGCGGAAGAGGCGGACTGAGAATGAGAGTTAGCAGCTGCTGTTACGGCTGAGGTAGGCCTTGACGAACCTGAAGAACTAGAGGCACCCGATGACGAAGAAGAGTGGGAGTGGAGCGATGAAAAGCAAGAGTACGTCGTAAAAGACATGCCGTCTAAGAAAAGTGCACGGAAGTCGAAAAACGAAGAGGACGGTGAAGCGGCTCCCGGCAAAAGGCCGAGCCAGTTTTCCGGAGAATCTCGCGCCAAGCTGTACAAGCAGGCTTTCTACGCTGAGTACGAGCAGAATTATATGGATGAGTACGCCTTCGACACCGTTTACGACACCACGAACGAGCAGGGTTCGTTCACGGAGTCTTTCATCAGGCAGGCGCAGGCCTAGAAAGAGGAAGAAGAGAAGGAAAAGGAAGGCGAAGACGGGAAGAAGGGCAGCGACGGCGACGACAGTGCAAGTCCCGACGAAGACATATGAGAACTGCTTGATAACAACTGAGACGAGTGAAAAAACAAGTGAGTAGTCTAGGCCAAGCAGGCAAAGCGCATTAAGGATGCTCAGGAAAAGGAGGCTAACCGGGAAGAGGACGAGAGTTTCAAGAAACAAGTCTGCCTATTGACGGGCGAGTACTCGTACGTCAAGATTTCAAGCGATCTGGGCCTCGTCGCGTTTGCAAATCGTAAGAAAAATGACGAACTTGGGATGCCTGTCGATTGAAGTTCGAAGTTAGATGGGGCAGAATCGATATCGAAGGAACAGGCTGCGAAGACAAGGCGCGAACAGAAGGACGAAAACGTAGAGGCCTTTCTGGAGACCATCTGAGATGAGATGACACTACAGGAGAGCGAGTTCTTCTCGAAGTGGCACCTTGACAATGACGCGCAGGCACGATTCTACGAAGTAATTCCGAAGGACGAACGGTAGAATGCCATGAGGGACTACACTCCGGTGTTTCGTGAAGGCGCGGGGCCTTCTGACTACATCAAGGTATTCATGAAGTTCATTAACGGCCTGGGCAGCAAGTATCGGGAAAAAGAAGCCTTTATCTCAATCGGCATCGTCGATCCTTTTGTGAACAGCGGGCAGAAGAGTGCAAAGAAGGGAAAGAGTGTGCTGCAGGAGCAGTTGCACATTTAGAGGAAGCAGTACACGGATAACCATCATCTCTACAAGGGCAAGCCGAACCCTATGATGGTTTCCACCTCGATGAGCAACCAAAAAGGTGGCGACGGCGGAAAGGGTTTTGGCAAGGGTAAGGGCCAGGGCGACTGGGGCAAGGGCGACGGCGGCAAAAAAGGCAAGCATCAGAAAGGCCAAGGCTTCAAGGGAGTTGATCATAATGACTGTACCAATGGGCTGAACTCGAACCAGTTTAACGGCCCTGGCGCTCGCGGCGAGGACTACTTCGAGGGGTGCAGGCTGGAAAACCAGTTTTTTCAGCTGTACGGCATTGACAACGAAGCACGCGACTACTTTTACAGCCGCATCATCCATCAGGACCGCGTGCAGATCCTCGAGAACTTCGCGCCCACGGAGAAGATTATTAGCTCGATCAACGCAGGCATCGGCTCGATGACCAAGGTGTTCATCAAGTACATGCAGTCCTACAAGCAAAAGATGAAGGACGGGGCTGAGTTATCCACGGGTCAGCGGCAGTTTTCGGTTACCCAGTTCTCGAATGAGTACTTGAATTGAGATGCTATTCGCAACATGATTGCAGGAAAAAATCAGATTGTCGGAACAGAAAAAGGGATGCCCAAAGGGTTCGACTCAGGTAAAGGCGGGAAGGGTGGAGGTAACTTCGGCGGCGGAGGAAAAGGTGGCGACTACGGTGGTGGTGGAAAGGGTGGTGGTGGCAAGAACCAGAAGGGCAAGAAGCCTATGCACCTAAAGGGTGACAACGATAACAGGCGCAGCAACAACGTCAGTGACGTCATTGGTAATGTTTTCGGAGGCGAAGGCGAACCAGCCGCAAAAAGGTTCAGGGATAGGTAAAAGCTTTAAAACGGGGCATAAACTTTAAGCGAAGTAATATAAATAGTGTCTATTGTCTGAATCAGAATCAGATGAGGGAGTAAGAAGACCGTCATCGTCATCATCGTGTTTTTGGCGTAGCAAAGGCTACTGTCGAGTTTGTAGGATATTGCCGAATTCTGGTTTGGAAAATTTTATGCGAGAACTCGACTGCAGCTCATCTGCGAACTTAACTGTGAGCTACAATTGTATGAACTGCTGCTGTTACTCATGAATTATTTTCTTATTGCGACGTCAATGTCATCGTCAGCCATATATATGTCAAGCGTACTTCGATCTATCCATGGGAGCACTGACATCGAGCAATTATTTTGACTGCAACAAAAATCCTCAACACCTCCACTGAACTCATTCGCGAACTCACTCTCCTCCGAACCCATCACACCATTTTTATTCAACTCGTCTTCGACTCTCGTCCACCCGAAGTTAAGAACTTAAGCAACATTATCAAACAAAACTAATCAAGATGGCGGATAAAACAGCCCATCCAATTGATTCCGCGCATGGAATCCGCGGCAACACGCAGGAGCTGCATGCTCACATCGGTGAAACGATGACCAAGGGTGAGATCGTCACCAAGGCTGTCGAGTATGGTGAAGGCGTCGCGAAGAAGATCGACTTTAGCCACGTGCCGGACAGCTTCCTGTTCCCTGCGGCCGAGTGGCCCGATGAAGCGAACGACTCGGAAAGGAACTACCTGCTCCTGAGCCAGCGCCAGAAGCAGGAGAAGCTCCAGTACTACCTCGACCGCATGGAGGACCAGCACGGGCCGCACGAGATGCCGAACAAGCGGCCGATCAACGACAACCCCGCGCTGCACAACTTCGATCCGGCCAAGCGCACGAGCCAGGCAACTGACCACGCGATCGCGCACCTGAAGGAGCGCAGCGAGAGCGTGTACAACAAAGAGCCGAAACTGCGGGTGAGCGGCCAGCGGTGACTCGAGAACGAACTGTGGAAGAGCGAGGAGGACGAAGCCGGCAAGATGGAAGTTGGCGGCAAGGCCTCCCTGCTGAACGAAGAGGATAAATACACGGGCGACAATGGACAGCTAAGCTTTTGGACGAAGATCCTCTACGGCATACCGGCTGGAGGCTGGTTCGGATCGAAGTACATGAAGCTGCTCTACATGCCGCGCTTCTACAGCGACGACTACCCACGCGCAAGTCTGAGTGGCATCGCGATCTGCATGGTGAGGACATTAGTGTTGTATAGCGCATCTGTTAAAGTTATAGTCCGAATTTACCATATACATTTTAAAACCTCGTAAAAAGTGCTCGGGCTCGCATTAGCATTTAGACTTCTTTGATTATATCTCATTTCATATTTCCAGGTTCTCGGTATTCTCTTTGACGCGTTCACTGACCCTTGGTTTTCACGCATTACCGATAACTGGGTCAGTGCGTATGGTCGCCGCAAGCCTTTCATCGCGATCACAGCTATATGCTGCCCTATCGTACAGCTGATGTGCTACACGCCACCAGAATTCTGGGTTTGCGGTTGGAAGAGTAGCGGTGAGTTTTTAGTCACTTCACACAGTCACTCGCAGTCACGTAAGATAAGTAACGACCTCATCCGGCTCCTATCCCATACGTATCCATCTTTGCTTGAACTTTCATTCAGGTTGCAACTCCGATACGACGCTTTCCGTGCTGTGGTTCGGTATGTGTTGGATTCTGTGGAAGCTGTGTGATACGTGCTTCATGATTCCTTATCAAAGCTGGGGCAGCGAACTGACACCGAACTACCAAGCGCGCATTTCCCTCTGGCTCTACTGGTACATGCTGGACGTGGTCGGTATCCTGATTGGTATCATCATGCCTGCTGTTCTCGTCTTCGGTCCAGATTGCACGGAAACTCCAGGTGACGGATGTATGCAGCTACCGATTGTGTCCTTCACGTTTTGCTTCTTCGTGCTCACGCTTCCGTCGCTTAACTTGGTTCGGCTGCTCTTCGAACGACCGTGCGAGCTGTCCGAGAACTTCTACAAGAAGAAGATCAAAGACGAGATATTCTGCTCGTTTCCCTCGGACGAAACGGTGCCCGGCTTCATCCAGTCCATGATGAACGAGCCGTTCCGCATCTTTGTCATCGCGGACTCCGTCGAAGCTCTCGCGGACAACATGCCATACATCCTGATCCCGTATTGGTGCAAGTGGGTCATTGGCGAAGACAGTATGGAAGCCGCGGAAGCCTTCACGATAGGTGCAGTCATCAGATTGGTGACGCAGGTGTGCGGTATCCCCTTCTGGTTCAACCTGGCCAAGCGCCCGGGCTGGGGTAAGATGCGGACCTTCATGGTTGGCACGCTGATGCTGTCTGCGGTGAGTTTACCTACTTACATTTTTACTTTCTAAAAATGTAGTTACACAAGGTCTGCTTTCACTACGACTAACGACGTATCTATTCTTAGCGTTGAACTTATCATTAAACGCGACGATCATTCACAAGGTCCAATTCGGCATGGGCATGTGCACGTACCAGACGCCACTACCGGTCATCTTCTTGTTCATGATCCTGTGGGGCTTCGCCTACGCGGCCTTCGGCATGATGTACGACATCATGACCGAGATCATCGACTACGACGTGTTCCTCACCGGCATCAAGCGCGAGGCGCAGTACATCTACGTGAAGGAGTTCATCCCGAAGTTCATGGAGATCCCGTGCACCGCCATCCCCTTCATGGTGATGCAGTGGTTCGGCTACGACCCCAGCCGCGAGAGCACCAACTGCGGCGACGGCGACATCTTCATGAGCGGCTACTGCCAGCCGAAGGGAGTGATCTGGACGCTGCACCTGAGCGTGACCGTCATCCCCGCCTTGTTCTCCTTCATCATGCTGCTGCTGGTGATCCACTCCAAGCAGCGCGAGGAGTCGCAGCACGAGTACATCAGTGCGGGCATCCTGGAGCACGCGCAGGGCAACGCGGTGGTGGACCCGCTGTTCGGGCACTTCGTGCCGCCGGCGCCGATGGTCATGGACGCGCCCGACAATTTGGATTATGTGAAGGGCATCATCATCGAGCGCCTGAAGAAACTCGAAGATGAGCATTACAGGGCGACGGGGGAGGTGCAGCAGGATATCGATGGAGGGATTGAAGGCGCTCACAACATGCAACCGCCGGTAGGTCAAGAAAAACCTACCGCGGAAACGATCGGCTCCAAAGAGTGGATGATCAAGCGCGGGCTCGAGACCCCCGAGCGCGCCGAAGGCGTGCATAAATCCATGGCTCCTGCGCAGCGGCAAAAAGCAAGAGAAGAGAAGAAGAAAGAGGAAGCTCTCAAATATCAAGAGTACGCAGTGGAGCCGGTGCCGGTGGTCATTGGCGACGACGTGCCGAAGAAGAACAGCTACTACGTGAAAGGTGCTGCCGCGGCCGGTATAGAAAACCCGCACCGCCTGGCCAAGGACGAGAAGCTGGCGGTCTCTGGCAAGAAGAAAGTCGCCGGAAGCGACGCCGCGGGCGGCGCTGGTGAAGGCGCCGTGCTAGGCGAAGGCGTCCACAGCATGGAGAATGATGAAAACTTGGACAGTGGACCGCGACCGTCGAAAAGGGAGTATGTGGACGCTGACGAGCCGCCGCAGATGCGCGGCTCCGGCGCGGCGCCGAGCGGGCGCACGGCGCATGCGAAGTATGCGCATGGCGCAGGCGCGCACGCGTACGACCACGACCTGGCGGCGATCCGCGTGTCCCGGTCACGCATCACTCAAATTTTCAATTGGAATGTCACGTTGACTTTATCGATTTTTTGAATGAAAATGCCTTGGAAAACGTCAAATATTTACTTCTTGATTTTCACCGCCTTTGAGACCCGATGTGAAACCGACAGAACTTTTGTCAACTTTTCAGGGCGCGCTTCTCCACCAAGGAGGACGTTGACGCGCTCAAGCAGACGCAGCGCCTCGCCGTGCCGCTGTACGACTCGCGGCTGTTCTGGCTGTTCCCGTACGAGCTGGCGCAGGCCTTGGTTTTGACCGAGCAGGGCCGCACCAAACTCGAGAAGAAGTTCAACGAGTGCCACATCGTGCCCGAGAGCGAGTCCAAGTACAACCCCAAGTGGGTGCCCGGCTACGAGCATAGAACTATCCGTGACTTTGCGTCGAAGGAAGAGTTCTACATGCAGACGATTGATATTGATGAAGAGCACTCCCACCAAAAAATGGAGGCGTACGTGGCCAACAGCCTGCACCCGGCCGACGTGTTCCGCGTGAACTTCAAGGGGCTGCAGGAGCACTGCTTCTTCTACACGGTGGTGTCGGGGCTGGTCGCTCTGGGCGGCCTGGGGTGCTTCCTCTTCTACGCGCTCACGGGGGATATTGACGACCCGGCGAACGCGGGCGGCGGGCTGCTGGGCGTGTTCGTGGGCGGCTGCGCGCTGGTGTACTGGTGGTTCTCCTTCCAGCGCCTGCGCCTGCTGAACACGCTGTGCATCGAGGTGCACGGCGTCACGCTCACCTGCGGCCTGGGCAGCAAGATGGGTAACCCGCACCGCGAGAACCTGAACGAGGACGACCCTGAGTTTAAAAACTGGTACCACCAGATCGAGCTGATCAGCGCGCACACCGACGTGGACGGCGTCATCGGGCAGCCGGATGAGTGGCAGGACGAGAACATGTACTACGAGTCGCAGAAGAAGCTGTTCCACGAGAAGGGCGCCTACACGCAGAACTTCACGGAGTACGACCACGAGCAGTACATCCTGCGGCGCAAGAGCATCGACGACCTCAAGCTGCAGTGCATCCTGATGATGGAGTTCAACCACTTCTTCGTGGCGGGCTACCGGCGGAAGAACAGCACGTGGTACGAGATCAAGCATTTTTTTGATCCGGTCAAGCCGTACCGCGTGCTGCGCGACGAAGACAAGCAGGCGTAAGCTATAGCGAATGGAGCACGGATGAAAGTACTTATTCTAATTCAACGGACCCTGAAGCATACATAATGATTAGTGAGACGTGATTGCATTGCATTGTACATACAACGTAGAATAGTAGAAAGAAACGGGATACGGATAAATCATGTAGTTGTTGAGTGAATTCATGAACGCGATATCAGCTAGCACATCGGGACCAAGCATACGCACCTCATTAATGAAGTGCCAGAAGAAAGTGGAATCACGTTAAAATTGCGAGAGTAAAAAATGCGCGAAATAATTCAAGATTCATAGATACTGTTGAGCTGTGAGCACAAGGAGCTTCTGGTGATGCTATCCTTCACTATCCTCTTATATCCGTATGGGATACGGATACCCTGGGATGTTATCAGTTTTGATTGGTAACTTCCAATGAAGTCGCTGTATGTATTTATAGTAAGTGTAACATCGTCTATTGATAAGAACAAAATAAAAATGCCTTCATCGTCCACTAGCTTCGTAGAAAAACTCCGCTACTTCCCCAACACAGCCATCGGAGTAGTGTTGGGCATAGCGGGCAACGCAGTCCTTTGGCGCGCGCTGAGCAGGGCGCCGTTTACGAGGGACTTCTTCACGCTGAATAGCGACGGCTCTAACATATAGGAAGCATGTAACTGGGCCTTTTGGTACCTGTGAGTTGCGCTTCTCGGTCTGGTCACGGGGATCTACTTACTCAAGTGCTACCTCTACTACGACGTGGTTCACTAGTGAATTCTTGCATCCAGTGAGGGCGTATTTCTTCTTCGGGCCTATCGTAGTCGCTCTGATGCTTGCGGTGGCGCTTCCATGGCGCGATGAACAAACAAATGAAGACTAGAAAAACGAAGGCACTGACTTCGAGCTAAAAGTCGTCTGGGCTGCATGCGCCTTCTGACAAACCACGCTGAGTACGCACTTCTATGGGAGATGGATGTTCAGTACTGTGGATGGTGCTGGCATTAAGTGAACATTGGCGCACGCGCAGGGACCCTACCTATTGGCCACAGTCGGATGGTTCAAGCTGACTGTCCTGGCGCAATGACTGAACTTGGATACTAATTGGGGTTTGCCGCTCTAGTGAGTGGTGCTTTGGTACAGGTGCGGTGATGTATAGCTTGGTGACCATATCGATCTTTCTCTTCATCAGCAAGCTCGGTGGTTAGTGAACAGAAGGGCCAACCGAGTCTGTTTCTGCTGTTATAGGCGGGCTAAGTGGGTTGTCTCGGTTTGTGAGGATTCCACACTGACTCACCTGGCTTCGGCAGTCCAGCGACGTGAGCGTTTGGCTACCTGCTGACCATGTTCATCATTTTGCTGCAGCTTGGGCCGATTCTTCTGCAGAAACCAAGCGTGTTTGGAATCTACTGGGCCTACGTCTTTCCTCTTGCTGCCTTGTGAGCGGTTGCTGTAAGTTACTGAGCAGGCGTGCGGAGAGAGAAAGAGTGAGCTGAAGCCTCGGACAGTTCAACGACTGCTTGAAAAAATATTCCAACTTGACCAGCGGAAAATCTTGCCTGGGCGCTCGTGGTAATATCCCAGGTTATGTTGCTGTGCGTATTCTGCAGAATGAGTGCACATCAAGTGCAAGTCATGCGGGGTAAGGAAGTGTGGAACTGTCCTATATGAAAGGGACTCGAGAAGAAAGGAGCACTGGATGAAAAAAAAGACGCTAATAAAAGTGAGGTGAAGGTCGTTGCTCTAGATGAGAGCCAGGCAAAGAACAGTGCATACGGTAATGGAGGCGGGGAAGTAAGCGCAACGGGTAAAGTTGCAGCTCACAAGGCAAAAGAGAGCGATGAGCTCGAAGATTACGTTTCGCCGAGAGAAATCTTGGTCGCTGAATCATAACTTCGCAAAGTTACAAACTTCATTTGATCCTGCTGACAATGGACTCTAGATCTACTAAACTATCTCCTTCATCGATGGGCTTGCGAATCCTCGTTCGTGACTGACACTGAATTTATTCTATACTACTGTCCTAACTATCGTCCTATCACGACACCACTTTTTGAGAGGCGAGAGGAGGGAATACGGGAATCAATCAAGATGAGGCGGTTGCGCAATTCAGTAGTGCTACTTGCCCTCGCGGCACCTTCAGCACGATAAGCAAAGTCGCGAGACTTCCAGGTCAACGACTTCCTGTTCTCGTCGAATCTGATGCAGTGTCCTGGCTTGAAGCTCGGCGGATAAGAGGATACCTGGTGGCGGGAGTTTCAAAAAATGTTTAAATCCTGGCGTGCGTCATGTGCCGATATGCAGTCTGATGATAAGGATATCTAGTGAAGCAGGTCGAATGCGCGAGCCAGTGATGTTCAGAAAGGTGGTTCGCTACTAGTGAGTTCAAGCGACGAAAGTGGAACGCCTGGTTCATTGGTGAACACCACGCGCCTCGATGAGGCTAATAAGACGCTACAAGACTTCAAAGACTCGAAGGGATAATTGTTTCACGAGAGTGGTGAGGTGCGCGATGCGATACAGCTCGCCTCGAAGGTTGACACGAGCTGTGACAGCAGCACAGGGCCAGCGTGGAACTGCCACTACCAAAACGCGCAGTAATAACTTTGATCGGGATGAGCGGCGTACGTGATAGCTGTGGCGTCACTTTTACTCCGAGCAACGCCTGACGGATCCCGATTACGTCTAGAGCATCGACCAGCATACATCAGATCTCGAACGTAACATACAACTTGAGATGGAAACGGATAGACGACCGTACATGCTTACGCTCGGCTACTGGGAATGAGAGCGGTAATGAATAGAGCCTCTAGTAGGGGTGACGCCTAGGAAGACATCGAAAGGTACTTCGACATCGCACCTCGAATTTCTCGTGTGAAGAGTCGTTTACTTATGATGATGCTGCAGTCGCTTCTCAAGAACCTGCGCTTTCAGTGGATCGAGACGAACGCGCTGTTTAGCGACTATCGCTACCGCTATCCCGAATACTAGGAGCTAGACGAATTTGAGGAAATGCTTTTCTGTCCGATTGGTTACGTGCTCGTGCGCTATGTGTGGTTCCTTTGAGAAAAGCGCTGGTGAGACGAGATCAACCGGGTGCACAATGAATCTGTGTTTGAGGTTGAGTAAGACGGTGAGGTTGGTTCTGCTGATGCGCCTACTGAGGTGGATGACAGCGAAGAGCGACAGCGAACAATCGACTTCAAGAAGCGATACCTGCGAGAGACCTACGAGTGAAACAACGGCGATGTCGATGGCGCAGTTATGTGGGGCTATGACTTTTACATGTCAGGTGGCAAGTCTGGCGCATCCTTGCGAACGCTGCTGGGAATAGACAAAGACAATTGAATGAATCAAACGGCCCTTGAGGATGCTGCGGACTACGCACTTTGGCGTCACCGATTCGTTTCGCACAACTCGTTTGTACGGGACTTTCTTATCATATTCGGCATCGACGCTGGTGACTTTGAGTTCGATATGTTGGAAAACACCTTTTATGGTATCACATCCTGGGATATTGCGGTCAATATGCGGCTGCCCAGTGACGGGGGTGAAACAAGTGGAGAATGATCAGACTCGCCTGACAGTGCCGTTTCGATAGACGATATGGATTCGGCATTGTGATCCAGTGCTTTCAACCGCGATAAGGAGAACGTAATGTACCAACCAACGTACTCACTGTATGTAAAGGATGTCGTACAGCCTGCCCACTACAACCACATCGGTCAGGCACTGAGACAGTACTCCTTCTACGCGAAGATTGAATCAGACTCAGAGCGAATGTGAAGAGAAAGATTCTTTGCACGAACGAAATCGATGCGCAGCGTCGGCGAACCGATAAGACTGGCCGTATTCGGCGGCCACGGTGCTACCAATTTCGAGTACTCGACTGCGTGCACTTACGCTATCCACAACGCGCACAGATCAGGCGGGCTTGACGTATACCATCCTACCAACGTGTGGCAGGAATCGCTGGAATACGACAGGTTCGCGAAGGCGTACTCATTGACACTCGAGCGATGATCATAATGAGTACGATTTTCAAGCTTAGTGAGGAGTGAGTTGCCTACGAGACGCAACATGAACAGTGGGTTGACGCGTTCTCGACCCAGGAGCGCTATCACGCTTATGCAGCAGACATGGTGCGGAGCGAGCTCTACGGTTCTAAACCTGATCAGCGTGGGAAGCATGGCGGCGTCGAGTAGGCGCAGTTCTTCTCGTATGTAGAGAACTTTCGGTAAACGTCGACAGAGGCTGCACTCAATATCCGATACTTTTGGGACGACTTCTTTGGTCGACCGCTTTGGCCGGTAAAGCGAACTGACGGTTACGGTCTTGTTGGCGTCGATGACAGAGAGCAAGTAGGACTCGATAGCGGAATTCAAAGTTTCTACCAAAAACGCTTTCCATGGAGATAACGTCTAGAGGATCAGGTTGAGGATGCCAATGATGTTGGCTCAGTTGACGAACGAGTCGCCAGACAACTCGAGGAGACGTCACCTGCTACGCAAGTTATCAGCACGTTGGTTGGTGTGCAATCGACTGAGCTGAAAGCGTAGATCCTCTCGCTTTCGCACCTCCTCTGAGAAGACGAGTACTTCAGTAAGACCGAAGTCGCCATCGGGTTCGAGCCATTTTGGCTCAGCGCACTCGTCTACTTCGCGCTTCCTAAGAGCAACCGTAAGATGGCTTATATCGCGCGAGTGAACATGTGCCCTCTCCTGAACTACGATGTCCAGTTCCCGTCGACACATGCGAACGATATCTTTCTTCTGATGTATCACTTTTTGTAGGAGTGGCGCGAACAACAGGGACAGGAGGCTGGCGACGGCTACGCCGATGCAGCGTTCGATTCCACTCGCATACACATCAGTAGCAGCTGTCCATACGTGAGCGCGATCTTTGATCATGTGTTTGGTCAAACGATTCCGTACGTTCCAATGACCGGACTGCTTGCGAACAACTACGGTCTAAACCATGGCGAAGTGCTTGGAGGTACGGACGTTGCAGAAAGAGATCGAAGTGAGCGACCAAATTCAATCTGGGACTACGAGCGCGCGCTATAGTAGGACCAACAAGATCTATCTCTTTCCCACGCGTTTGAGTCTGATGCGTACCTTCGTCCTGATGTACCTGGTTTACGAGGACGAATTGAAAAAAGGTCCGGATAACTACATCCACTACAACGAGGAGAGCCTCGGAAAACGGTACAGGATGGCCTACCGCAGTGGGTTCAGGCTGCCGTTGATCGAGCACTCGCAGGACGCGTGAGAAAAAGACGACAGTTAGGAGATGACTGAGGAGGAGCGACTTTAGTGAGCAGCAGCACCGCGACTGAGTCTGGAAGGACGAGCAGGGCGGCGCGCATAAGTAGTGAGCAAGGCAAGCCGAAGTGGCGACCGAAGGAATTTAGTGAGTTCGCGGATTACATGGGAGTCATCTTGTTTCCGCACGTGCCCAATGCAATCAGGTTGAGCGACATGATGGCCATCGGCATTCCGATATTTGTGCCGAGCGAGCCCTACGTCTACCGCACGGTGTGGCCGATGGCGGGCCCCTACTGCGGCTTCTCCGAAGGCAGGGAGGCGTACAGGGAACGCAGTCCGTACGCGCGCTCGCAGTGCGCCGAGGGTGATGGAGAAGCGTCGTGTTTCAATACGGGCGAAATCTTTCTATGGCAGTCGCCGCAGAAGAACGGTAACCGATGGAACCTGCAGAACAACTTCGACCAAAACAGGTTCTGGTTTCAACTCACTGAGTGGAAGATGCGTGAGAACGCGCTAATAAAATTCGGTAGCGTAACGGAGCTGCTTGGGATACTCGTCAACAACAGGCATGTGCTCTTTGAGTTCCACCTAAAGCTGATGGTGGAGCAGAAGCTGCGTCTGCAGCAGAGTGTGCCTTGGTGGCAGAAAGCGCTCAGGAGCGCAGGTGTGATAGAATAACGACTTGAGACGAAAAGTTTTGAACAAGATTCTGGAATTGCAAAATGAACCGTTGCTTTGCTGTCATGTTGATAGAGTTGTGCATCCATATTACCCATGGAGTTCTGGTTCAGTGTCCGAGTTCGAGTTCGTACGTTGAAGTGTGTTGGGAAAAAGTATAAGCGTGTCGTTTGTTGTAGATGCAGTTCAATGAAGTGTGTTAAGACGTGGCGTCAGCAAGCAAACATCGTATCGCAACATTACAAGTAGTAAGAAAGTACCCAGTCTAGAGTTTCAGAGTCTCATTTGTTCAACGTAGTGAAATATGAAGTACGTCGTCGCCGCGTCAGCCGTCGGTGCCGCCGCGGCGATCTCGCTTCGCGGTAAGTCGACGGTCAGCGTCGACAAGAGTACTGTTTGGTCGGCAGTTACAGGGAGAACCCATGAAGAACCTATGCGGGAAGAGCCCATGATGGACATACCTTCTGCGGATGGTACCGACCCGGCGGAAATGGACCACGAGCCGTTCAAGAACCCGGCCATCGAAAAGAAGTACGACGACCTTGCCACCGTCAACGAAGTACTCTTCATGATCGCCTGCCGCTCTAAGCACACCGTGGACGTTGAAGGTCTGGCGAAGGAGCGCGTCAAGAAGGGCGGCAAGGAACTCGGCATGGACTCTGATGAGTTTATGGGTGAGGTCAAGAAGATCCAGAAGTCCAATGTGGCTGACGAAAAGAAGAGCTGTGGCCTGGTGAATGGAAAGCACTGGAAGAAGTGCCGCGCGGGCTGCGCCGCCTCCTGGAGCGTCGGCGCGGGAAAGAACGACGTGATCCGCAACGCGCAGTCCGAGTCGACGCGCGCGGGCAAGGATCAGTGCATCAGCCTGTGCGAGCAGAAGTACAAGAACTTCGAGACCGAGTGCGAAAGCCAGGCCGAAAACCTGCAGAACGTGTACGACGCGAATGCGGTGACCATGACGGCTGGCAGCAAGTGCAGCGACCTGCACTGTCCCGCGTTCCCGAACCTGGTGACGGTGAGTTGGCCGCATTAAACGGACCATAATTGATTTGTATAAATTACATTGCC
>JACLAC010008307.1_pt1 | contig 25578 bp, 17 predicted proteins | sample 8027881 | NCBI WGS metagenome assembly JACLAC01 (sample SAMN15725517, study PRJNA655200) | protist metagenome | isolation source: fluorescence activated cell sorting (FACS) single amplified genomes of... | place: Spain: Blaines Bay Microbial Observatory, Mediterranean Sea | collected 2016-01-19 | reverse complement strand
AAAAGTCTACCTTAAGAAAATATCACATAAATTGCTTCTTCTCATTTTAAATGCAATACTTAATTTGTCTCTGTGAGTATTTTTTTCAATCACCAAAACTAAGCTATTCTTTTTTCAATAAATACTTCTAAAATAAGCATTGTTAACTTCATTTTAAATAAGGCAGCTTCCTGTTCGACACAATTTCACGTTATTAAACTCCTTTTTTTATCGCTTTATAAAATACACCCTAAAACCCCATCTAGTTTCTTTATTGCAAATATATCTTTTTTTATAAATAAAGCCTTTGTTTTGTTGATATTTGCCTATAAAACTAATTTTATCAAACTAGAAACCAACCCAAACTAACTGAATTATGTTTACATTACTAGACTATAAGTTATGATTTGGGTATGGGTAAAAAACATACATTTAGCTTAATAGAATTATTAATTGTCATCTCTATTTTTGGGGTTTTGATAAGTCTTTTATCTCCTTCTCTTCAATCACTAACTCGTTCATCTGAAAAAATTCAATGCCAGAAGAACTTAGGACGAATCGCCATGGCAGAACAAAGTCATGTTGAAGAATACAATAGCTTTTTTTCTCCAATTTTATACACCCATAAGTCAAACTTAAGTAATGTTTGGTGGCAACACAACTCTAAATTAACCACTTATTTTGTTGATGGAAAATTGCCCTTCTGCCCTCAAGTCTCCGAAAATAATAGTGAGAAATGGTATGGCAGAAACCTCAGTAGTGGTTCTGTTTTTTTAACGAGAGATAAAGCCATTAATATCAATCATATAGAATACCCACAAGCTAAAGTATTAATGTCTGATTGCACGACTAATTTTCTTGCAGCTTACAGTGTATCAGGTTCAAATGGATGGCTAAATACCGGAGAACAATCCTTTAGAGGAGCTGCTTTCCGTCACTTTAACTTAGCTAATGCCGCATTTTTTGATGGACATGTCGAAGCCTTAGATTTGACCGAACACCTCGATCAAAATATCCACAAAAGCAAAATCTCTTATAATAAATCAGAACTGGAAAAACCTTTTTCCTACTAAACTTATCGCTTTAAGTTACTTAAAGGCAAACTCAATATTCTATCTTATTATTGAGTCTCGTTCATGTTAAAAAAACTATTACACTAAAAGGTTTTACTTTTTAATATAACCAGCAACTACCTAGCCCTATATAAAGCTTGAATCTCAGCAAGAGTCAGAGATCGGTTATATAGTCTAAAGTCGTCTAATTTACCTTCAAAATCTACAGCATCATTATTTTCACCAAGTGTGATGGTTGTTCCGACATCAATGGCATCGATGTCACGAGAGGAGGTTCCTGTTCCATCAGCCACTCCATCAATATAGGACTTTAAGTTAGACCCTGTTCTTAAGATCACTGCATGGTGCCATTCATTAAGGCTATAAGCCGAGCCGTTACTTATCCCGAATCCACCAGCCCCATCAATTCTGAAATATAAATCCAACGTTTCATCACTTTGAAGTATCACTCCAAAGTCATCACTACCATCGGCAGTTTTCCAACTTAAGGGGTCCCCTCTGCCCTCTTGAACTTTTAAAAACCAAAAGCATATAGTAAAGTCTCCCGTTCCAAAATTATAAGAGGTTGAGTCTGGGATAATGACTTCATCGTTACTACCATCGCAATTAACGCCACCGTTAAAATAACCATCCGTTAAAGTCGCATTACTTAAAGAGCCTGTATTGTCTTGACCGCTCGAATCATAAACACTTGTCCCACTTGTTTCGTCAAATTTCCACCAACCAACAAGGTTTGAAGAGCCCACTGTTTCTGAAAGGTACTCTGAATAAATTCGAAACCATTGTTCTCCATTACTTGTTAAAGTGACCGTTGGCAAGCCATCCACCGTTTCGGACAACTCTATGGGATCTACCTCATCTATTAAATTTCCTCCTCCAGAGATATAAACGGAATTAGCTTTAGATGTTTTTTTAATGGTAAAGACTTTCCCTTGTAAATTCCCTGCATAGGGAAGTTCTACTAAAATATTCGAAGATGAACTATCTACAAAAACAATCGAGTTTTGACCAATTACAGTATTCGAACTAATTGATTGTGTACTTAAACCGAAATTGCCCTCTAGCTGTAAACCATCTGTCGTCAATGTCGCCTCTGCATCGCCATCATTATTAGAGTCTAATACAATTTCACCCGTAAGACTCACGACTTTCGCTTGTATGCCGTCAGCTAAGCTGATAAGTCCAACAAATATAATGAGTTCCTTAATCATACTATAAATCACAAGAAATTGTTGTTTATAGTTTAGGAAATACCCTGTCATCTCAATGACAAAAACTTGTTGGATATAGCCTCTAAAATGTCAAAGAAACAGTAGAATTATAATAATTTCCGACGTTGAAACAGCCTATCATCATTTTTTCAATTACTTTAACAATTTCTGTTCATTTAAATAATCAGATAATGCTTTCGCTAATAAGTTATTCCCCTCTTCATTAAAGTGAACGCCATCTTTTAATTGCTTTGTCAGGGGTTCCTTGTACTTTTCAGTAACATGATGTATTGATATATCCAATTCATTCATTATTTTAACAGCTGATTTGTTATAAGTCATTTCATCTGACTGCTGCCTACCTGCAATGTTAGGACCTAAAGGTGTAATACTCCTCCAGATTAAATCAGCTTTTTGAGTTTTCAAAAACTTTCCAATAATCGTTAAATTTTCTTCATAGTCAGCCAGCGATGTTCTATTTGGGTATTCATTTCCTTTTTTCCCTTTTTCAGACTGTCTCGTAAGATCATGTATCCCACTATTAAAATAGATAATGTCCCAAGATTTCTTACCAATCCAACGTCGGTACTTTTTAATTGAACCATGTGTTAGACCAGCATTTACAGGAATATAATAAACAGAAGCCTTCCCATCCAGCATTTTAACTTTTGAGGGATAGGTATGCATCATCGTAGAATCTCCAACTAAAAGAATTTGTGGTAGATCTTGATTTTTTGAACCAAGAAACTGATAAGTCTCATATTTAGGAACCCCATGGATGTTTTTTACTGAAACAGAGAGGCCTTCTTTATTTTTATTATAAATAAACATAGAGGGGTTAAAAGCACCATATTTACCTCTTCTAAAAATGAGTCCTTCTGGTGCATGTGTCGAAAAACTTGCTTTTACCTCATGCCATTCTCCATCTGCAGGAACATCTATCCCTAATTTTTGAACCAACCAATGAGGTTGGTATTTATTCTTAGACCCCTTTTGACTAGCATGAGTCATGATACTAATAAACGATTGCTGTGGGTGACTTTTCTTATCTTTTTTAATAGATATTGAAAGCTGGTATTCTTGATCGACCTGAAGCCCATACATTTCTTCACCATGGTACCCTGCTTCAAGTTCCATTTCATCTAAAAAAAACGACTTCATTTTAGGGTTTATCTTTTCTGCATGAAGCCAAGATAAAGTAAATAGTAAGAGAAAAGAATACAGAAATTTTTTCATACTGCTAACTCAATATTTTTATATAAAAGTAGTATAAACACGTTTTTATTATTTTATACGTATTTTACAAAATAAATTTGACTGATCTCAATTAAATTTGCCTAAACCTACGAAAGTATCTACAAAAATTTAATTATTCTATAGTGATAAAATTTTATCTAAAGCAGGTTTGGCCTGACCGTCACGATCGAAAAGCAAACCGTGATTGTTTCGTTTCCATGGCCAGCTATTCAGCCATGAATACTTATCGGTCAAACCCCATAGTGTGACTCGGTCTACCCATTTAGAGTTTGCCATGACAGCTTGAAATACATCACCATACACCTTCGCTTGTTGTTCTAAAACTTCTGAAGGGCAAGACTCTTTATATGGGTTGTTTTGTATCGCTTGCTCTCGTGTTTTTAAATTCCAATAGGCACCTCTTGAAATAACATCGACATCTAATTCGGTGAATGAGCATTTTACTCCTAAGGCAGCAAACTCCTTAATTGTAGCATCTAATTTTTCACAAATTCTATGACCTATCTCTAAATGACTCTGACTTCCAATCACATCAACTTTGCATCCAGCATCTTTTAGTTTTCGAGTAAACTTTAAGATACTCGCTCTTCTTCTTGGATCTTCAACGGCAAAGTCATTATAAGTCAGTTTTACTTTTGGGTCAATCTGCTCTACTAACTTGAATAACCGTATAGGGTAGTCTTCACCAAGAACTTCAGTAAAGTGGGTATGTCGATACCCAGGTTCATCTACTTCTACAAACTCATTTAAAACATCCCAAGAGTCAATTTTACCTTTATAACGGCCAACTAACGTTGCTATGTGTCGCTCAATTTTTCCCCAAATAATTTTAGCATCATTTTTTGAATGAAGGTCTTTAAACAACCATTTTGGGTAACAATTATCACGATTAAAGATTAAAGTATGACCAACAATGGAAAGGTTTTTCCTTTCTGCATACCCTATCATTTTATCTGTTTCTGAAAAATTATAGACCCCTTCTTCGCGAACCATATTTGGCCACTTCATGCAATTTTCGGGTGTGATTGAATTAAAATGAGTCTCTACTAAACCAAGCTCATGATCCGTAAAATTTTCTAAAAATTTATTAGGTAAAGCAACTCCTATAAGTGTTTTACCATTAAATTTAGATTTAAGTGATAGAGTTTCTTTGTCTAATTCAGCTAAAGCGTACTTAGCACTAGTCAGTGCACTAGCTGCACCTACTAAAAATGAACGACGATCTATGACTGAGTGTCTTTTTCTATCTTTATTCATATCTATTTCTTCTAGAGTTTTATCTTAACCTTACTTAACCCGAAGTCCTAATATATAACAACATTTTTTTTGTGTTATTTCACAGAAACCCCCAACAAAATACCCTAAAACCAGTAATAATAACGAACTAAAAATCAGAATAACATCAAAAATATTTAAACAAAATTTATCGACACTCCTAAATTTTACAATTCAAAAGCATTGCATTACAATTTATTTTTAGAAACAGCAAAAGTACTGCGAAAACCAGATTACAAAAGAAAATTTAATTCTTTTCTTGAAATAGGGCCTGTATGAATGCTGGGGTGAGTACTTTGTCGTAGACTCTGAAGTCGTCTACACTACCGTCAAAAAAACGAGTTCCATCGCCTCCCAAGGTGAGGTTACTACTCGATGTATTAAAAACAGTGTCGCTGGTCTGGCGATAGACCTCACTGCCATCGACATAAAAGATAACTTTTTCGCCATCGTGAGTGATATTGACCAAATTATAGTCCGCGGTCGATAGGTTGCCGAAGTGGTGCCTTGCGCCGGCCCATTCTAGCGCCAAACCACCTTGAGAGTAATGAAGAGCATAGGCGCCTTCTTTATTTATTATGGGTCCTCCGCTTAAATCTAGGGTGTAAACAAATAGTCTATCATAAAGATTGGTTTTAAATGCACGCATCGAAATAAGGTATCTGATATCTTCACCAGAACTGAGCATATCTAGAGATAGGCTATCACCAGTTAAGTTATCCTTGGTCTTGGAGGCGTCGTCTGTATAGATAAAGCCTCGATCTACCCAGGTGCTCATATTCCCGAAGTCCAAGTCGCTGTAGGCGGTGTGTAATTTCACTCCCGCAGCGTTAGAGTAGATCAGGCCGTAGTGAATTTTACTCCCCACAATGACCGTGCTAATATGGGAAGGGAAATTTGCTGTCATGCCATCGGGTGCTGTTAGAGGGCCTGTTATTGTATAGCCAGAGCCATCTAAATTGGAAGAGGCACAATAAAGCGATTCAATATCAGCACTAGAGGTCGTAAAAAGGGCATAATAAAGCTTGGCTCCATCAGAGTCCATGGCCACAGATGAGTATTGTTGATCATCACTACCATCTGGTTGGCCGCTAGGCGAGGACCACGTGATAGCATCGTTGCCGTGAATGCTTGTCGATGCCACTTGAAAGTCCTCCACAGTATTATTGTGAAGGTACGAAGCAAAGTACATGGTTTCGTCGACGGTGATCATGTCCAAGAAACCACGGTCATTTGTACTTGCCCCATCTGGAGCTGTACGTTGAGTCCAACCCGAAAAATTTGAGAAATCATTGTTACTATGAGCGGTAAAAAAATTTTCACTTGCATCGTCGCACAGCAAGGTGGAAAAATACAGCGCATTGCCTGTGCTCGCAATAGCCATAGAACTGGCCTCTCCATTCTCGACATTTCCAGAAAGACTACTGCCGCCACTTAAATGGCTCGTAGCCCATGCCATATCTGACAAGTCAGACACGTTCAGATTACTTTGAGCATACGAGTTTCGTACGATTCCATCCTTGTGTTGAGCCGAAATGAGTTGGTAGATATTTCCAGTCAGGGTGAAGCCAACTTCGCCAGCCTCAGGTGCGTTATTAACACGATACGCTAAGGGACTAGCTGCTGTGGCTCCCGTAAAATTAGTGAGATTCACCGTATTAGCTGAGGGTTTGACCCAAAAAGATATACTGAAGTTTTGATCGATATCTAGTTTTGCATCGTCTGGAACTTCGAGGTAATCGTTTGTACCATCAAAGACCAAGGCATTACCTCGAATACCTGCCGTGTACGCAGCTGTGCCCCCATTGAAGGTCGTGTTACTTGAAGAGGAACTATAGTCCTCAATTGAGTCGTCAAAATTAAAATATAGAGGTCTATTGTCATAAGCAATGGAGGAAGCTATAGCATGACTTGCATTGTAAACATACCAATAATTACCAGAGGAAATGAGCTGCACGAACTCACCATTTTCCAAAACATAATCTCCCTGAGACTCAATGCCATTTGTAGAATTCAAAACGACATTACCGCCAGAATAGAGTTTCTTGAAATGAACCACCTTTCCCAAATGCTCTGAAGCCAGTGGCAACTCTATCGTAAGATTACCCGCACCCAACGTGTTCACCTGATAAAAACTTTTCTCTAGATCGACCAAGCCACTCGCACTAATAGTTGTATGAGTGACTGCCATACCACCACTGAGCTCTAAGTTTTTGATATGACTTGTACCACTAACAAGACTGTTTCCACTCACATGTAAATTCGTACTAGGGCTTGTACCAATCCCCAAACCTTGTGAATTGAGAACCATTTCGGGTATTAAATCGAAATTTGAGTCGAAGTTGATGGTGCCTTTCGCACTACTTAAGTCGCCAAAGCAGGTCATGGCATAACAGAAAAAAGCAAGCGTGAAAATGGCTATCATCTGACAGCCATAATTCATTCGAAGTCTAGAAAGAGAATAGATGTTAAAATGAATGAGTTTTTTCACTATTGATTTAAATAGAATGGAAGGCAAAGATTTTTCATGTATTTTTTATATGCGGTATGTAGGATTCATTAAATTTTGAGCTAGTCATTTAACCATGTTGTAGACATACCAGTACTGACCATCAGAAACCAACTGTGCGTAATCACCATTTTCCAAAACATAATCCCCCTGAGAATCAATGCCATTTGTAGAATTCAAAATGACATTACCGCCAGAGTAGAGTTTTTTGAAATGCACCACCTTTCCCAAATGCTCTGAAGCCAGTGGCAAGTTTAAAGCAAGGTTGCCTGCACCTAAGGTATCCACAAGGTAGAAGCTCTTTTCTAAACCGATCATACCATTCGTGTTTATCGTTGTATGGGAAACCGTCATACCACCACTGATCTCTATATTTTTAGAATGGCTTGTCTCGCTAACGAAACTGTTTCCACTCACATGTAGATTAGTACTAGGACTTACACCAACCCCCAACCCTTGTGATTTAAGAGTCATTTCGGGAGTAAAATCAAAATTCGAATCGAAGTTGATGGTGCCTTCCGTGCTTATTAATCAGCAAAACTCGTCATGACAAAACAGAAAAAAGCGAATGTGAAAGACGCTATGTTTCTATTTTTGAGAGTCGTGTATTTCCTCATGAGCTTTTTGATGCGGACAAACTAAATATTAATTAAGTCAATTTTATTCAGTCTATAACTTACTTCCTAGGCAACAATACGTCAATTTTGACGTATTGCTTATTTAACATTTCTCCTTAACCTATGAGTAATTATATAAAAAGTGATTTTTTTACCCTATCTTATTATTCGGTCATCTTCCTTTGAAACTATGGTTCCAACTCGATTCATTTTAGAAATCATCGCCGTAGTAGGTCTAGCTGCCATTTTCATTTATTTAGTTAAGATGGACTTTCACGAGAATGACACGACAAGCATTCAAACTGAACAGCCTATCGAAAAACAACATGTCTACGAATCTCCCCGAACAGATAAGCAAGTTATCATTGATAAAGAAAAAGAAATCGAACGTTCTGAACCTCTAACCTCTTTTTCAGAAAATGTTATAACACCCCCTCCAACAGATGAAATAAATCTCAATATCGATGAAAATGAAGCAAAACGTGTCGTTGTCAAAAAGAAAGTCACACCCACACGAAATTTAAATGCAAATGCCTCTATAAGGGAGAAAATCTCACAAAAACTAAGTTCAAATAATCAAGTTATAGCAACAGAAGCCTCTACCCTTTTAGAAAATGTAGATGGCAAAAAAACTGCTAGTTGGACACTCTTTTTTATCGATAAAGACGGACAAGCCATTCAAGGCATTTTAATAAGAACCGACCAACTAAGTTCTGTTTACGATGCTGCAGGCAAAGAGGACACTCATATCAGTGATTTTGACGGGCACATTAAACTAAAAGATCTACCGACAGGTCGACCCATTGACATCTTTCATTACGACAGCGACATGGGAATAAAACGTTTAGCCAAGACCACTTTGAAACAGAATGAAGAAAAAGAGCAAACCTTCATACTCAACCTAGAAGAACGAGAACCTGGCGCTCTTGGTTTTAGACTACAAGACAAGGATGGCATCGATATTCATGAGGGATGGATCGCCCAAGAGACTTACACAACCCTTGATGGATTTGTTTCAGCTCAATCAGGGACAGACTTTTTAGGCAGTTTGATTCTACCAGATGGTTTGACCTGGGTTGAACAAGTTCCTTCAAAAACCCCAGTGACCTTTTATTTTGGATCAATGGGGAATGAGCCTTTTTTCCTAGGCGAATTCACTCTAGAAAGCGAAGAACGCAGAGTCATTCCCATCATTCGCATTGACTACGACAATCCCCTTAAAAGAGACTACACAGGCATCATCACCAATGAGGCTTTCGAAGGAATTGAAGGAGTCATCATTAAAGCGGTTTATCAAGATGGTAGAGAAATTATAGCGCATTCAGATAATACAGGTTACTTTTATTTAAAGGATTTGGATCAAAAAAAAGCCATTCAGCTCTTTGCAACTAAAGAGAATGATATCATGGTTTTACACGAAAACCTTATGATCAATGAATCCACGATCGATGGTGAGACTTTTATATGGAAAATTGAGAAAAGCTTGAAAATTCAAGTGTTTGGTGACGAAAAACCTTTGCCCAACACAAGTGTCAGCATAGTGAATGAAGCCGGTGAAGTCTCTTTAAAACACACTGATAACCTAGGTCTGGTAGAGTTTAATAATATTAGTTCCAGTGGAACCTATATATTAAGAGTATCGGAAAAAAGTTCTTTTTTTGAACCCTATGTCGACACCTATTTCAAACCAAAAGTGGTTCAAAATGAGGAGCAACAAGCCTATGAAAAAGAAGTGGTTCTATTAGTTAGTCGCCCCGGTGTCAGGGTAAAGGTAAATGGCCCGACTTGGTATAGCGATATAAAACAAGAGCTTACGAGTCAGACAGAGGGAGAAACAGACTTAAGTGCTATCAACCCAAATGATTATGCTATGAGTCTAAAAGCATGGGTTGGCATATCCGATGGAAAAAACATCATCCCCGACCAATTGCCTGGTAACGAATATTCAGAAAGTATTATCGATGGTGAACTCGTTTTCCTAACTCCCCCCAATCAACCTTTCTGGATTTATATTGGGGGCTTGTCCATTCCATGGGGAAATGCTCTCTTTGGCCCATTTGTTTATAAAGCAAATGAAATCATCCAAGTTCAGCTAAATAGAGTTGCCCCCCTAAGTGTTCGTCTATTGAACGACAACGTGAATAATTGGAACCTATTGATTTACAAACACGATCCTTTAAGAAATCTTATCTCTCAAACAAAAGGCTCACAAATGTACGGAGACCTTATCTCTGGAGTCTATTTAGGACCTGACTCCTACATGTTGAGGGCCAAATCAAATCAATTTAAAACACTAGATAAATACGTCACTTTAACAGGAGATGAAACAAATCTGGAAATAGAGTTAGAGAAAAAAGAGGAAAGCCATTTAAAAGGAGGTTATATTGCTAGTTACCTCGTTTCAGATCGATTTGACTTACTTCTAAACGAAAATACGAGGTTTCATCATGGAGAGATGTGCTATGGTTTCAACAAGGATCTATTAGCTCATTTAGAAGGAGAAGCAAACTTTGACGCCTTCGAGTTTAGAGAAAACAAAGTTTCTCAATCCGGTAATGCCGAGTTAGATCAAGACATCATTTCATGGAGAACAATTGACACGAGGACCAATGGGGCCTTAGATTTAAAAACAGGATTAATAAAACACGATCATAGTGTACGCTATATGCAGGCTAAAGTTTATTCTGGGTACCAAAGGGACATTACCTTGGGTATTAGCAGCGATGATGGAGTCAAAGGCTGGGTCAATGGCCAACTGGTTCATATCAACCATATCGCCAGGCCTGTCAATTGGACAACTGACAGTGACTTTGTCGATGTCACACTTAGAGAAGGATGGAACATTATGACCTTTAAAGTAGACAACTCTGGCGGTGGCTGGCTTTTCAAAATGAGGCTCTTAGATCGAATAAGCCGAGAACCCATCATAGATTTAGAGCTAAAACCCAGCCGAGGATATACGAACGTTTATTGATAAATTTATCTGCTATGATATATAGCTTCTGCTAGAGCTTGACCAATTTGCGAAAAGCATTTAAGACTTCCCATATAGTGGTAAGCAGCATTACTTTTACCGATTTGAAGTAAAGACTTCTCCTCTTTGCTTAAAGACTCTTTCTTTTTCTTAGATATATCGCTTATCTTAATTGGCCAAAATTTCTCTGTAAAAACAGCGTGAACCTTGTTTTTAAACTCAGGTTCGAAAGCCGTAGCAGCCATAGCATCTCTAAAATACTGATGGATATTTTTATATCTCAATTGGTCTTTTTTATAATATTTCGTAGGACCACCCACCCCCATGATTCCTATTGCAAAGGGAAGGTCAGGAGACTTGAACTCTTTGCGAACATCTCGAATAAAGTGACCTAGGTTCTCCGTGTAACGGTCATAACCTCCGACTTGGTTTCTATTCGGGTAAACAGTGCTATCTACCATATCATTCCATCCCTGAAACCACGCAAAACCACCCAATTTATAACCTGATTTCTCATCATAATCAGGGTGATAATCAGCTAAGTTATCGATCACTTCATTCACAAAACTTATCATCTCACGATAATAGTGACCCGTACTTGTTAGGTTTTTCTTATTCACATGAGAGAATGGTCCAGAACTGGGGGGTCGAAAGTCATTGTATAGACTTTTACCACCCCAAGCTGTTTTGATAATTAGGATAGGAGCTTTCAAGCTTTCGAACATGGTAATGCCAAATGCCAATTCGGGACCACAGGTATCGACACTTCTCAAGTTTACACCATATCCAATCGACAGAGGTCCGCTTTTCAGCTCTCTTTTTTGACCACGACTTTCACTGATCGCTGCTATTCTAACTTTGGGGTTCGAGTAGTAATTTCCCTCGTTATAGATTAGGTCATGCAGAGTTTTAGTTTCATGATCCATAGCCATATGTGGCAATGTGGAAATCTTTCCTGAACCCTGCATATTGGATTGACCAGCTAGTATAAAAACATTAACAGGCTCTGCATATAAACAGAAGCAAAACAGAAAAACAAATAAGGCACATTGAATCTTCTTCATAACTTTTTAGACTTAAGGTTGGCTTCTCGTTCATACTGAAGTATATAATTGACTTTCCTTTTATCCATAAGCACATTAGATAACTATCTTTATAAACTTATTTAAACCATAAGTATACTAGGCCCCTTTAGCTTTTCGTGTAACCACGGAAATTTTTTTAGCGAAGGTTTTTTCAGTTTGAAAAGGAAAAGCTGCATCAAGAAGCTTTGTTGTGGATTACAACTTATTCCACACCCGTGTAGTTCGTATCTATTGCAATTGTTTCTCCTAATTGGCGTTTAGGGGTCCCTTGACCTGTTTTTATAATAACTCTATCTTGAGTCCAATTGTCTCGATACCAAGTGCAGGGTTTAAATTCATCGTTGATGGAGAGCATTTTCAACTTCATTTTCTCACGAAGTTCGAGAAGAACTCTTCTAGAACTTTCTTGGGAAACTAAATTGTTTTTTTGTAAGGGGTCCTTACTATTATCAAAGAGAAGCTCTTTTCCATCTCTTAAATAACGAGCATAGGTATATTGTTTTGTCCTTATCGCTCTCCATTCGTAATCATCCTTCCATTGATATGTATGCCCCATGCCCTGCAGCAAGGCTAGTTCGGGCTCTGGACCTTTCTCGCCACGAGTTATTTTTGATAAATCCATGCCTTCAACGGCATCGGGTATGGGTTTATTGCATAAACCTAACAAGGTTGGCATAACATCAGGCGTCGAGATACAGGTACCTAAAACTTTTCCTGCCGGTATTTTCCCTGGCCAACGAATAATAAATGGAACACGAGCTGATTCTTCATAAAAAGTCATTTTAAAAACCCTTCCTTGCGCCCCAAACATTTCACCATGATCAGAGGTAAAGATGACAATGGTGTTTTCATCAAGTCCCGTCTCTTTTAAAGTACTCATTACACGGCCAATCTCATGATCTAAAGCAGTCGTCATACCATAATAGGCTCGCACCATTTCACTTAAATTCGCCTTCCAGTATTTCAACCATAGTTTAGGGTTAGTATTCCTATCCATATAAGCATCTGGAGTATCACTCCAAGTTTCTGAAAAAGGAAACTCTACGTCCTTAAATTTATCATAAAACTCTTTAGGAGTATTTTCTTTAGTGAATGGATCATGTGGAGGACTGTAAGCGACCACCATGGCAAAAGGATTTTTATGCTTGGCATGTTCTTTTAAGCGGTCTATAGCTAAATTAGTGAAATGAGTGCTTTTGAACTCTTTTTGAATCGTTATTGGTTTAGGGCTATCTGTATAATAACTATACTTAAAGTTTCTGTGCCCAAAGTTATAAGCGGCCCAATAATCATCAAACCCCATGCGATAAGCTCCAGGTGGGACATAGTTGTTTTTAGCACCACTGTGTCCTCCAGCCTCATGACCCCAGATGTGCCACTTACCAATATGATCTGTTGCATAGCCATCTTTTTTTAGAACGTGGGCATAAGTATCATGATTGGGGTTCATTCTTAACTCATTCACAACAATGCCTGTTGAACTAGCATGTTTTCCCGTCATTAAAGAACCTCTAAATGCAGAACAAACAGGAGTCGAAGCAACGAAGTTTTTATAAAACAATCCTTCCGAAGCTAACTTATCAATATTGGGCGTAATGGCTTTTTTGTCTGTAAGACCTATAGATTGAGTTCTGAGTTGATCCGCAATTAAAATGATAATGTTAGGCTTTGATTCATCAGCTACGATAAAATTCTTCACTAATAATATAAATAGAATAATTCGATAGATCATATTTCAGACACGTCAGTTTGTTTATATAAAATTAATTATATATATAAAAATATCAAAGTCAAGATGCTTAGCTACAAATCTGAACTACGTAACTTCGCTTACTTTTGCCTTATTGAATATTGTTTAATATGATTTTATTTCACCTGAAAATTCACGGTGATTGACTTTCCTAAAGCGGCTCTGCGATCTCCATAAGGGGTCAGCATTAGTTTGTATTTACCTGGAACGACCTTCCATTTACAGGGTTTATCTTCACGATCACCCAAGCCGTCACCAATAACATAGAATGGACGGAGAGACTCCTGCCCTCGGTTCTTTTGTTGATCTTTCTCATTGATGACCACAACTTTCTTTCCTTCTAAGTCTTTGATATCAAAGCGAAACACCACTCCTCCAACCTGTTCATTATTAGCATCCATTAATATATTAATGTAGTCCGACTTCATTTTCTTACGATCTATTACCATACCATCGAGTAAAAGTTTTGATTCAAAATGAGGCGTTTCTGAAATAGGATCCATCAAAACCAATTGGTCTATCACCACATTCTCAGGGTATATCGTTTGACTAAGCTCAATCCCATGTTCATGACCTGTTTTAGCTTTATACCCAGCTGCCGCCTCGATATTTTTCGAACTATGCACATCCTCAAAATGTACTAGTCCCTCACTCACTTGAAGTTTTGTTTGATCGGGCTCTGAACTTAATAAAAACTGAGTTCCCAACACCGTTGTTTTAGCGTGATTCGTAAAGATCACCATTGGTTTATTTTGTGGTTGTTTATCGACATCACAAATCACACTTCCCTCTTGCAGATAAATCTGTTTCGCTCCCCTATCGTCTTTCAAAACAACTCTGCTATTTTTTTTGAGTATCACAATCGTTGACTCTCCGTAATAATAAATAGACATTTCTTCATTTTGAGATTCAATCACATCGCCAAGTTGAAACACGTCTGTTTTAACCCTCTTACCATCTCTCGTTACCTGATAGACCTTTTGAGGTTGATTTGAAAATGCAATCGGTTCCGCAATATCATTCCCATTCATAAGCAAAGCAAAACAACACACAAGCACTGCAGCAGCAGCGCTCATCCAAGTAACGAATGGGATGATGTTCTTTCTTTGTTCCAATTTTTTTAATGACAATGTCTCTAGTTGTATTTTAGAGCTCACCGCATGTAACATCTGTTGCTTCACATAGGTCTCCCTTAGTGAAGGATGTTGTTTCATCAAGACCTTTAGCCGCTCCATTCCCTCCTGTGAAATAGTGCCCTCTTCTTGATCCATGAGGAGAAATTCAAATTCTTCTTCAATATCAGGATTCATGTTTGCTCAACTTTCATTTTACTTTCGACACACTCGCGCAAACTTTTTCGCACTCTAAACAAGGTCACTTTAACGGCAGAGAGTTTTTTATTCATTTCCTCTGCAATCTCGTTAAGCTTCATTTTTTTATAGTAAACCATTTCAATCATGGATCTGCTTTTATCTGGTAATGCATTGATACAACTAACCAGTTGAGGTTCAGCGCGATGATAGGAGCTCTGCCTCTCTTCAGCTAGGTCACTTACCTGATCTAAAAGTTCATCGTCCATCAGTAAATGGTCGCGTTTTAAATCTCTAAAATACGCTTTTACCTGAAACTTACAAATGGTAATTCCCCAAGCGTTAAAATTCTTGCCATCAAATTCATCTTTCTTCCGCCACAGTACAATATTGCTCTCTTGTAAAACATCGTGTGCTTTACTATAGTCACCAATTAAAGTATAGATATAAGCATAAAACCCATTTTGACTATCTGTTAGATGCTTGATAAAAGTTTCTTCGTCCATTCTATATCTTTAGTAAATTCAAGAGGCTATTTCACTTAAATCAGTTCCTCGCCATTGTAGCAGGCGCACCTTCCAATACAAAACGAGTTTCTTTTTCGATCACTTTTCCATTCTCTATTTTAAAGATGCTTAAGTCCTTAGATTTAAAGTTTCCTATATAAAGATAATCGCCTTTCTCACTAAAGACCACTCCTTCGGGCATGCCTCCGACTTCTATAAACTGAGTCTTTCTAACTTTTTTACCTGTGATTTTCATAACGGCAATCGCTCCATTTTTATGATAGGCCCAAGCCGTATTAGGGTCGGCCTTGGCTTTATGAGAACCATTGATGAGCACTGCAACCGCCATACTGCCATCGTGATTGAAACTCAAGCCTTCTGGACCATCACCAACAGCTATGATATCCCTAACAAAAGGACGTTTCGCTTCTAATTCAATCACACTAACAGAGTCCACATTCCCATCATTGCCATTGGTAAAGCCAATATTATTCACTAAAGCAATGTTTCCGACAGGTGAAATTTTAACGTTATAGGGCTCGATCCCGACATGGATGTCTAAACTTGCATCATAGTTCACCTCATGTCCTGAAATATGAAGCACCCCTACCTTATGAACCGATTTCTTGATAAATAACGCTAGCTTTCCATCTGGCGAAATACTCACACCTGCCGGTGAGTCGATCGTATCAATCTTTTTCAATGGCTCTACCTCCGCACCTTTAACCCTTAGAACCGAGATAGAGTTTTCCTCTCGATTCGTCACCAACAACAAATCACCTCTCAAATCGATACCAGAAGGCTGTAAGCCAACTTGAATCGTCTTAACGTGTTTAGGTTCACCAACCAGAGAAATAATGTGTAACTCTCGATTCGGCTCCCAGCCCCATTCTCCATTGATTTTGATCCATTTCAAGGAATTGGCAACATAAGCCCATTTTTCATCTTTAGAAACAGCTATATTGGAGGGCGGCCCAAAAATAGAATTAATCAATTTTAAATTGGCTTTCAAAGTGGGTTTTAATGGGTTCTCGGCTATATCGTAAATAGCAACTCTGTCATTTTGGTCGGTACTTCTCTTAATCAGAGTACCCTCTTCGTCCCAAGTCATTTTCTCATCTATCCCGACCAACATTAAATCAGCCGAAAGCGAAAAGCTCATCGCCAATAAACTCAGAAAAAGAGGTTTAAACATTGTCAGTAATTATCTTAAAAAAAACAGTACATAGAACTATACCCATTTTTCACAAAAGGTTACATAATAATTTTTAAAGTTTGATAAAGTGCTTATTTCTTCGTCTTATTATTACCCTTACTTATCTTCCAATGCTGTTTTAATTAACTAAATTGGGTTTCTTCCCTTTCTATTTCTTGCCTTTCCGATTTTTACTTTTCTTCTTAGAAGCAGGACGCTTTCCAATCGCATTTGGGTCAAACTGCTTAGGGTCAAAATCTGGATTTGGCACCGGAGTTACGGCATGAGTCTCTACTAAATAATCTTCAATTAATCGATCCAACCTTTGCAACAACTCCGGGTTGGAACCTGAGAGATTGTTTTTTTCTGCAATATCCTTAGATAAGTCATAAAGCTTGTAGTCATGTCCGCCGTTTTCACTGCCAAAAAAGACGCGTATGAGCTTCCATTTCCCTGAATGTACCGACATGGACGGTGGCAACCATTCGGGGACGGGAACGATACAGGGGAAATAGGTGAATATCGCTTTACGCTCAAGTTTACCTCCCTTTAGTGCTGAGCGTATATCTATGCCGTCGACATCGTGATTCTCCGGTAGTGCAATATTCATGCCATTCAGTATCGTCGTATAAAAGTCTGAGGTTTGAATAATTTCGTCGCTGTGACTTCCCGCTTTTGTCACACCCGGCCAAACAACCGTACATGGTACACGCACCCCACCTTCACACATAGACGCCTTGCCACCACGTAGGGGTGTGTTAGATGTCGGAGCAATACCTTGCTCAAGTTGGCTGTAGATATTGCCACCATTATCCGAAGTAAAAATGATCACTGTATTATCCATAAGTCCTCTGCTCTCAAGGCCGTCTAACAATGCCCCAACCGCGTCATCCAGCGACTGCACCATGGCCGCATAGAGAGGAGATCGCTGCTCACTTGTTGGGTCGATGACTTTTTTGTATTTATCAATAAGTTCTTGTTTCGCATCGAAGGGAGCATGAACAGAGAACATCCAGTAATTCATAAAGAAGGGCTTATCCCCTGAAAGGCTATCCACCCATTTAAGGCACTCCTCAACCATGCGGTCTTCAATATGTTCTTTCTCATAATTAGGCTTGATGTGCTTCTGGCTCCAAGGAGCGACGAAAGATTTGCCGGGCCCCGCGCCAGTATGATGTGGAATATCCACATCAAAACCATGCTGTAATGGACTGAAGGGCTCTGGCCCCAGGTGCCATTTACCAAAATGCCCTGTTTCATAACCACCCTGCTTCATTATTTTGCCGATCGTGGGAAAGGTTGTATCTAGACGTGTCGCAGAGGACACAGAAATGGCTTTCTCGGATGGCCGTGCCCTTTTCGCCAGCTCTGCCTTAAGTGCAACCGTCTTCGTATGATGCCTTGGCTGCGTACTACCGTGACGCGCAGGGGTCTGTCCCGTCAAAAAACTCGCCCGCGTCGGAGAACACAATGGCGAATTGGAATAGGCACGATTGAAGGTACAGCCCATCTTAGCTAGGCGCATAATGTTCGGTGTTTTATAAAGCTTCGTCTTACCGTATAGTTCCGTATCACTCCAGCCCAGGTCGTCAGCTAGAATAAACACCACGTTCATAGGCTTATCGGCACCGTGTAGAGCAATACAACTGAGTGTCAACAGTAGCAAGAGTTTGATCATTATATTAGAGCCTTTCTTTCGTTGATGATTGATGGACCTTCAGATAATAAGATATGCCATCTGAGCACAAAACAATACGTCAATTTAAACGTATCGGATCTTTTTTTATTCATTTGTTGGAAGCGAGTTGATCCAGTCTTAAATGAGGACCACACTGGCTTCATAGATTATCTGAGTACTAAATAGAGGTATTTGCTCTGTTTCGCGACGATTCATACGTTCCAATAGTTCAGATTTTTTGGCATCACCTATGGATTGACCCTATTAAAGAGTATGTAATAGTAAATGAAGATTTTTTTAAAATTGTTAGTTCCCATAAGTGTATTTGGCAAGGTTTTTCAATATTTCCCTCGCACGGGAGTCATCTTTTTGCCGCGGATTCACGCGGTTGAACGCGGATCTTTCCCCGACGTACCGTCGAGGACTCTGTATTTCAGTTGTCAAAAGCAAACCTCTTGAAGTCTGGCTTATTTCCGAAATTTAGTAAAAAACCAACTTCAATATCTGTGGCCTTCAAATAATTTATAACTTGGGCATGATGAATACTACAAATTTCTCTAACTGCTTTTAACTCTAGTATCACACAGTCATTTACAACGATATCAGCTCTAAAGTTACCAATATTCTGACCGTGAAAATAAACAGGAATCTCTTTTTGCCTTACAACTGAAAGGTTCATTTCTAATAAACAAATTTCTAGTGCTGATTCATAAACAGATTCTAAAAAACCGCGACCTAATTCATTGTAAACTTGATAAAATGCTTTTAATATTTTATCTGTTATTTCTTCATGCTTCAAGGCCATTTTGATACCTTAATCCGCGTTTACCCGCGTAAATCCGCAGCAAATAATAATGGATATATATGGGATAAGATTTCAAGACCCAATCCAGAGCGTCCGTCCATCCAGGCCTTGTGGTGACAATGGACGCCATTCACAGTTAGTTAGCTAAAACTCCTTGATCATCAGAACTATCTTGGAAAAAGAGCAGTTATTTCAAATAGCAACAGTACACTTCGTCACAAAACTATCAATACATCATTATTGACGTATTGTCTTTAGGATCTATCAGACTACTCTGTTGAGATCAAAGCATTATGACAGTCAGCAAAACAGATCATGAACAGGACGATGAATAAAAGTTTCACCTTGGTTGAACTGCTCGTGGTGATAGCCATCCTCGGTATTTTAGCCTCCATGCTTACGCCAGCACTGAAAAAAGCTAGGATTGTTGCAGAATCTACTGTCTGTTTAAATAAATTAAGAGAGCTGGACATAGCAGCTCATTTCTACGCCGATGACAATGCTGGGATTTATGTTGTTAGCAGTGATAGCTGGTGGACAAGCATGATGTATAAGGGCAACTATCTCGAAATGAAAGAATCTGTCATGACCTGCCCCTCTCTTCCCTTCGACGATGATTGGCGGCATGGCAGCTATAAGTTTAGTAAGTACTACTATACCTACGGAGTGGCAAGGGATTATAAACGGAATCCTCGCCCGGGATATAAGAAAGCCAACAATCCAGGCTCTACAACTGTGACGCTCTCTCAAGTACTCTCTCCGCGAAAGTTTTTCTACTATGCCGATAGTGCTAGAGAAACTAATGGAAAATTAACACAGTTTCTAGCTTTTGAATGGCATGGCAATACGAAAACTGGTGGCATCCATACTCGTCACAACGAAAAAGCTAGTATCTGGTTTCTCGACGGTCATACCGAAAGTCTAGATAGTTATGATCTGCGTGAACTCGGGATTGTCGGCGGTTGGACAGAAGACCAAGTTCAGATCAAATTTTGAGCTGACTCGCTCTTTAGAACCAGAATTTTAGACACAACTGCAATTACCTTACTCACCCATGGCATCCGAGACGATAATGACATTTTTTCGACTGCTTCTACCTATTTTCCTGCTCGGCACAGTGTCGTACTCCAAAGAGGTTACTGGGAAATGGGACACGTCGGATGGCGTCCAGGCATTCCAGTTTGAAACGTCGGCCTTGAAGGGAAGCTTTGTCGCAGGAGACCAGCGCAAGTTGCCGCGCGGATTCGGGCGGCATGGTTTGCGTGATTTGGTTCTCCAACCAAGCGGAAAGGACCCTCACCCGCCGGTCGGCAAGGTCGGCGGCAAACGGCGTCATCACGGTATGTTGAATCTCTACCGCGTGTATTCCGACACCGAATCTTTTGGCGCGTTGCGCGACCAAGATGCGACTATTGAGCAGGCAGCCGATGGGGCGACCTTGTCTTGGCCCGCCAACGAACGACGCCCAGCAGCCATTTCGGCGACTTGGAAAATCACCGGCCCGGCGCAGATAGACTTAACGATCGTTGTTGATCCTAAACAGGACATTGAGAACTTTGAAATCCTACTTGCCAACTATGTGGCATTAGATCTATTCAAGGGGATTTATACGAAAAAGGATGGCACACCCGTGTTCGGCGAGAGCGCTGTTCAAGGGGAGAACTACGGGTTTTATCCACTCAATGAAGAGGCACGAAAAGCCTTAGGCAATTCAGGTCGCGTTCATTCGAGTTGGAAGTGGCCATCGTTCATTCCTGAGAACAATGCAGCGCTGCCTCTGGCTGTGGCGAGTGATGATACCGATCAGATTCTTCTAATGAGTGATCCACAATCAACCAGTGCCATATGCGTGACGCCGAATCGCAAGGACGGGGCACCGCCGGAGACCTGGACCAACATCGAGAAACATAGTTCCATGTATCTGAGTTTCTTTAACCGGGACGTGCAGGCTGGAGAGTTGCTTACGGCACACGCGCGTCTCGTATTTATCAAGACACCCTCGGCCCCTTCAGAAGAACATCAACAGATCTACGCCCGTTTCCTAAAGGACATTTCGGATGACGCCTCTGAGCCTACATCCTCAAACGCCTCCACTTCGAAACCTTTTCCGCACAATCGAATTCGAAATTACTATGCGGAAGAGGCGCGACGTATTCTGGCTCGCGGAGACCAGCCGATGCCCGAAATCCATCCAGAGTTCCCAGGGCTGGATGGCGGCAAGTTCGGCCATTGGGGGCAAAACGACGATGCTTCTTATACGGACGAACGGCTCAATGAAATGGACATGGGTGGAATGGTATCGCAAGTGGTGAACCACTTCGGGCGGACAACAGTACGGGCGGTCGTGGTAGCGACTGGGGAAGACCAACAGGCCTCGGTCCTTTTCGATACTGAGCGATTGACGTTTACCGACTCTTGGCAAGACGGGAAAGTCGTCTATGAGTCAAAGCGTTTCGGGGTGAATGCCGGGGTTAAGCCGGGAGGCAAGCGTCTTCTCGACCTTGGTGAATCGGCATGGACGAGAGAGGACGGAAAAGCGTTGAAGCTTCAGTTCCTTGGTTTGTATCGCAATGGGAAGCGGGTCGTTTTTCATTATTCGGTTGATGGCATTCCGGTTTACGATCAAGTCTGGTTTCAAGATGGAAAGTTGACTCGAACAATGACGGTGGACGGAGCGCTAGACCCCACTATCGCACTGAGTTCCCGACTTCCTCCGAATTACGATGAAGGAGAAACAAAGCGACTGACTATGGGGCAAGCGTCCCAATGGCGTTCACAGCAAGTGGTCACTCGTGGAAAAATGGGGACGGGTTCCGGTCCTTACGTTATCGATACCTTGACGATTCCCTATCGCGACGAAAACCCATTCGCGACCCCTTTTCGCGTGGGAGGCTTCGATTTTCTTCCCGACGGCAGGGCAGCCGTCTGTACGCTAATGGGAGACGTGTGGCTACTCGACGGGATCGACGGCAAACTCGATAAACTGACGTGGAAACGTTTTGCGGCGGGCCTGAATCAGCCGCTGGGGCTGGTTGTAAAAGACGGCAAGGTCATGGTCCTTGGTCGGGATCAAATCACCCGCTTGCACGATTCTAACGGGGATGACGAAGCCGATTTCTATGAGTGCGTAACCAATGATTATCCCTCCACTCCAGGAGGCGCCTATGCCTGTGCCTTGCATCAAGACCAAGACGGAACGCTTTATTGGTTTACACAAGCGAAGGGGTTTCAATTCACTCGCTTCGTCGAGGGCTCGAAACCGGAATCAATCGCGACAGGATTACGAAACAGCAACGGGACCGGCGTCTCAGCCGATGGCGATCTCCTGCTGGCCACTACGCAGGAGGGAACCTGGACGCCCGCCACTGCGATCTTTGAAGTTGGCAAAGGAAGCTATCACGGCTTCAATGGTCCCAAAAAGGGCCGTGGAAAATACAACTATGATTTGCCTCTGTGCTTTATCCCACGTGGAATTGACAGCTCTTCAGGTGACATTGCCTTCCTGCCGCAAGATGATCGATTTGGAGCACTCTCAGGAAAGATTTTGGGAACTTCGGCCGGGGCCTGCAGCCACTACCTCATTTTACGCGAGGAAATCGGAGGTCGGAGTCAAGGTGGCGTGGTTCCTTTACCAGGCGACTTTCTATCGGGGGCCCATCGCTCACGCTACAACCCGCATGATGGGCAGTTCTACGTTGCCGGCACCGCCGGTTGGGCAAGCTATTATCAGGAGCCCGGTTCCTTGCAGCGGGTGCGATATAAGGGAGGGGAGCTGCACCTTCCTGAGAGTGTAGAGACCCGTTCCAATGGCTTGATCGTACGTTTCAATACAGCGATCGATCCGGAATCCGTGACCTTGAAAAACGCCTTTTGCGAACAGTGGAACTACTTGTATAGCAGGGGATACGGATCTTCTGAATACTCGGTAAAGAAACCAGGCGTCCCCGGGCATGATCCTGTGAAAATCCGATCGTTACATTTGCTCGAAGGTGGTCGCGCCCTTTTTGTCGAGATACCTCAACTGCATCCGGTGATGCAACTGCATCTGTATTTGGACCTTAAAACCGCTAACGGTACGAGCTTCACTCCAGATATTTATTATTCAATCATTCAAATAGGCGATAAGCCATTTACGCGTTTTCCCAGCTACGTAAAAATGGCCAAAGATTCGTACCTTGATTTTCCAATTCAGGGAAGCTATCCGATTGATCGACGTCTGGTCGCTCAAGAGCGACTTGGCAAAAGCCTCGCTGGTTTTGAGACTGCTGAAGTCAAATGCGTGCCGGGTCTACAGTTCGAGCCGCGACGCATTCGAATGCGGGCCAGTCATCGGGCCGCCATTGTGCTGAAGAACGTGGACGTCGAAATGCCGCACAACCTAGTTATCGTAAAACCGGATCGTCTTAGGACGATAGGCGAAGCATCGATGAAATTGGCCGCCGATCCCTCCGCGGTAGCGAAGCACTACGTTCCTGAAGATGACGGCGTTATTGCCATGTCGAGATTAGTGAACCCAAGAGAGCAGTACTCGATCTATTTCAAGACTCCCGAAAAGGCGGGCGAATACCCGTTTATCTGCACCTTCCCCGGGCATTGGATGATCATGCGGGGAATTTTGGAAATCGTAGAAGAATAATGCGCATGAAATTCATCCCAACGAGCTTTACTATATTGCTCATCCTTTCCACTCTTGCCGCTTCGGTAGTTGCACAACAACTTCCAGCGCTCGAGCTAACGTCCCCAAAGTGTGGGAAGAAGATCAGCTTCTGCCCTCCCTGCAACATTTCATGAAGGGGATGAAAGCACCCCTGGGACACATCGCTCATAAAGATCCCGAGGGCAAGACCTGGGAATTCGTCGCCACCGGCTTTCGTAATCAGTACCAAGCCGAAAAAAAACCAAGGTAAAAAAAAATTAAACAATGAATATGAAACCGTTCAAACACACTCTGATATCGACATGCCTGACGGCCCTGATTATTGGTAGCGTATCGTACGCTACCGAGGATATTCCAGCCCCCTCGAAGCCACCCAAGGCCTACGTCGGCAAGATACCGGACAACGACAGGCTCAAGGTGCTGGCGGAGCACAAGGTGATCGCCACATTCCAGGACGAGAAGTTCCGCACATGCAGGGGCAGGACGGGGAGTTGCCCGGAGCGTTGTGGAAGCTCGGGGGAATACGCGAACTTCAAAATAACCGACTACCTGCACTACCAGAAGCTAGGGAAGTATGGCGACGATAAGCAATGGACATATTCGGTTCATGTCACTGATTTCCACCGCAAACCCATAGGCAACCCGGTGCTCGGTGCGTATATCAAAACGCTTAAGACCGGCGACCAGGTGGTCATCGAGTGGAAGCATCTGTATGGCGCGGTAGCGCCGGGCGTGAGTGGCCCGCTGCGGTCACTGCTTCTGTTAAAGAAAATCGACAAGGCCGAGGCAAAGCGACTGATTGAAGCCAAGGCGACTGCCCAGCGCACTGAGGAGGATCGGCGCAATCGTGGGCTGCACCTGACGCAGGAGGCATTCCTCAAACGGCTACGCACCTTGGACCCCAAGCAGTTCTCCAAGACGAAGGCGAAGCAATTTGCCAAGCTGACCCAATTGCGCCTAAATGATCTGACCCTGACTGACGATGACTTTCTCTGCCTGGCAAAATGGATGCCGGCCCTGGAAAACCTTCATCTGCGGTCATGTGATTTCCCGAAACCATCGCTTGAGCACCTAACCGGGTTGAAGGACCTGACGAACCTATCCCTGCAGTTCTGCAGTCTTGGCAACGAGTCCATGGGAAGCCTGTTAAAACTCAAAGCCCTTACGTCTCTCAACCTGATGGGCAACTCAAACGAATTTACGGATGAGGGGCTCGTAGCCTTGGGCCGACTGGAGCATCTGGAGCACCTGAATTTGAAAGGGATCAGTCTGATCAAAGGGCCCGGTCTTCAGCACCTGGTAAAGCTAAAACATCTGAGCGAACTGGACTTAGGGCAGATTACGCGGGGAAGCGGAATCAGAGACGAAGGCTTTGACCATCTGGCCAAGATGACCGCCTTGAAAAAACTTAGCCTGCAACATTGTGAGGAATTTTCCCCCGAGACCCTGGATAAACTTACCGGGCTGAAGAACTTGGAAGTCATTGATTTCTCCTATGCCTTCACCTATCGGGATGACAAAAAAGGGATCCGACCGGCCCTGGCCCGTCTTCAGAAAGCCCTGCCTGACTGCAAACTGCTTGTATCCAAGAGGTTTGAAAACGAGAAATGAGCAACCCTTTTGACTGGCCGAGTCTTATTAAACTTTAAAACTAGAAGACAATTAAGATGGAACTATTCAAACATACTCTGGCATCG
>JACLAC010008598.1_pt1 | contig 25580 bp, 16 predicted proteins | sample 8027881 | NCBI WGS metagenome assembly JACLAC01 (sample SAMN15725517, study PRJNA655200) | protist metagenome | isolation source: fluorescence activated cell sorting (FACS) single amplified genomes of... | place: Spain: Blaines Bay Microbial Observatory, Mediterranean Sea | collected 2016-01-19 | reverse complement strand
GAAGGTGTTGCCAAGTTTCGCGACTGCAGTGGCTTCCACATTCGTGACTTTCACCGGCCATTGGCTCAGACTGATAATTTCCAATTGGCCCTTGTTTAGCTTCGACTTGTATATCCGCTGTACAGCCGGATCGTGCATGCTGTCTCCACTTTCGACCAACAGGTATTCAGCCGACCCAGGTATTTTGGCGATGCTCTCGAGATCGTGAGGTATGGCTTCGTTGAAGGACAAGTGTCGTTCCGTATGGGTGATCCCGCGCAGGTCTTTCGGCAGTTCCAGTTGTGCGACTCGTGGTTTCAGCATCTCAGCGTCATCGGTTTTTGCATCGTGTACTGCGACGAAACTGTCCCCGCCTACCCAGGCCAGGCCGCTCAGGTCCGCCAGTTGCTCAGTCTGGTTTCTATTTGCTGCCTGTTGTCCCCAGCAACTCAATGGAGCATTGATGAGTTGAATAAGCATGGTTGAAAAAAGGGTCGCTAAGCAGGCTGTTTTGCGCGTGATCATGTCTGGTTCATTGAGAAACGACGGTTTGTTTTTGAAAGTACACTGCCAGTTATCGAGGTGGTGGCAACGCTCATCATTAGCTGTTCAATGCAGTCGGATTTCTAGGGCCGAAAGAAAGTCTGCAGGATGGATGGAGGGCTGATCGCAGTATAGTCCGTCTGCGAAACGTTCTGCAGAATAACAGGCGTTCCGTTCGCCCGTTGCGTAGTCGGGGAGGAATCAGGCAGTATCTTGCTCAAGCTGCCGCGTTGGAGTAGTCGAGCAATGCATTGGCGTCGAAGGGCTCGTCCGCAGCTTCCATGAAAGTAACGGGTCGCTCGCCGTAAAAAGATGCCCAACCGGTGTAGGTGCTTGGTGGACCAAACATCATGTCGGTCTCTGCAAGAGCGTACATGTCTTCCGTGATATGTCCTGTGCCTCTCGTGACTTCAAGGCCATCAAAGACCCCCGGGGTGCACGCTGCATTGCTGCAAACCAGAAATTTGACGCGTTGGTTCGGAAGCTGTTCAACGACTCGCCGCATCAAAGCCGCATACTGCTCAAGCGAGTAAAAGTAACGACCATTCATGAAAGTTGCATAGTCGCCATGTCTGATGTGGACGCCAACAACAATGTCCGCTTCATTGCGCAGTCTGCCGATCAATCTTTGTACCGAAGTTCGGTTGGCTTCTGGCAGGGTAAAGTGTCGACGTACGACAGGTGCGTGTTTCTGAAATAGCTGGTCGCTACGAAACAGCCAGCCTGATACAAGTAGGTGTCGGTTGCCGCGTGCTGCCGCAGCAAATGTTTCGCCAGCCAGGTCACATGACTCTTCACCGCGGATACTTATCACTTGAAATGGATAATTACGCAATCCTGTGAAAGACAGGGTCTTTGTCCCAATCTGAATGGCTTTCGCAAGGGCTGTGCGTTGCCATTTTTTCCGAGGTGGGTTATCCGTCGGGAAATTCGGGTAACGACACCACAAATTTGACGCTGTTGCTGGGAAAAGGTGCGCGTATTCTACAAAGCTCGGATTCGCCAATTCGACGCCATATTCTTCCGCGGCAGCAAGCAAGTGTCCATAAAGAAACAAGCGATTACCCAGCTGGCCATAATTTCGCGCTATGATGATCATCGCTTCCCTTTCCTGAGCGGCTCGTTCGTCGGACTTTACTGAGCCAGTTCCGTCGTTGGCAAGGGCGGTTGGAAAGCATCGCAGTGATAGCGGCTCAGTGGGCGTGACAGAACAGCTCTTCATGCTAGCAATGCCAGCCGTAGTGATGGATGCAATGTGATTCAGCTGGTTTCCACAGGAGCGTATGCTGCGGGCTCGGAAGGGTTTGGTTCGATCGAATCCCTGTCAGCTCTTTAAGTGGGTCATGCCGACGGTCAAAAACGCCGACGGTCAAAAACGCCGACGGTCAATGGCCAATTCGTGCACAGTCAGATTTCGAGAGGAGCAGCAATGGAACCGTTCAAGTCAATGACACTACCTGCATTCGGCGAAAGACAGGGGTAATAGCCTCAATAGGAGCAAAGTAATGGATGCGGCGAGATGAACTTTTCAAAACTGCTTACCCTCGGTGCTACAGCACGAAAATAGTTCAGTTCGTGTACAACGCTCGCTCATGCATGAGATCATTGGCTGCGGGATGTCGGTTCTTTCGTTGTCCCGCTCGAAAGGTCCTTGCCGTTTTGCGGCGCAATTTTTTCGTCTGCCGCTGCCAGCATTGGGATGAAGGCAAACACCAGGGTGGTGACCGTTCGTTTTTGGCATGGGAGCATGTGGACTTTCCGTAGTTGGAGTGTAGGTAGGCCGCCTTAATATCATTTGTGCTTGATGCCAGTGGTGTTACGGTGTGCTTGAGGGTCGAGCGTTATTGACCTGTAGCTTTGCGGTACAATTAAACGAACGTAATCATTGATTCAGCTAGATCATTCGGTCGGTGAGGAAAGCCAGGTCATAAATGAAAATTCCATTGCTGAGCTCTCTTCTGTATTTCGTGTTTGGCGGATTTGCGTTCGCTGAAGAGTTAGCTTTTGAAAAGCTAACTTTAACAGAAGAGTTTCATTCCGAGGGAATCGCAGTAGGTGACTTGGATGGAGATGGGCAAACGGATGTTATCTCTGGTCCCTATTGGTATCGAGGTCCCGATTTTCGTCTGCGTCAGCGGTACACAGCGGGGGATGATCTTCCGATCAAAAGTTATTCAAAGCACTTTTTTACATGGACTTACGACTTTAATGGCGATGGTTTTATCGACATTCTCACGGTCGGGATGCCTGGTGATCCTGCTTTCTGGTTTCAGCATCCCGGAGAGGCATTGGAGTCAGGAGCAGGCTGGATCAAGCATAAAATGCATGAAGACATCAGCAATGAATCTCCCGCGTTCCTTGATGTGGATGGTGACTTGGTCCCTGAACTCGTTTGTATTCATCGTGGCGCTTACGGCTACATCAAGCATCAGCACGCGAATGGGACAGTGGATTTCAAATTCACCGCAATAACACCTAATCTGAATTACGGTCGATTCACACATGGAATGGGAATCGGAGACATCGATGGTGACGGGAAACCTGATTTGTTGGAAACCAACGGATGGTGGCAGCAGCAGGATGTTGGCGAACTTTTTAAGTTTCATCCCTACCGCTTTGCGCAGAGCGGCGGCGCCCAGATGTTTGCATACGATTTTGACGGTGACGGTGATAATGATGTGATCAGTTCACAGAATGCACATGGGTTTGGACTGAAGTGGTTTGAGCATCGGAGCGATGGAGGCAAGATTGATTTTGTTCCACGTATCATCATGTCAGACAAATCTGCTGACAATCCGCTGGGTCTTGCGGTTTCACAGATGCATGCTGCCGGACTTGTTGACATGGATGGTGATGGAATTAAAGACATCGTTACAGGAAAGCGATACTGGGCTCACGGTGGAAATGATCCGGGCGCTGAGCAGGTGCCGATGCTGTTTTGGCTGAAGACGAGACGTAGCAGAGACAGGGTAATCTTCGAGCCGCACTTGATTGACCTTCGGTCAGGTGTGGGAACCCAGGTTACCGTCGCTGACGTCAATCAGGATGGGAAAGTTGATGTTGTAGTCGGAAATAAACTGGGTTCATTTCTGTTCATGCAGACTGATCAGGAGACACCGCTGCAATGGGATCATCGAGCGTTTGTCGCCGGTACAAAGATTTTTCAGGAAAATATCCGGACGACCGAACCGCTGAAGCCTGAACAGCAGGCCAAAACTTTCACGCTACCGCAAGGTTTTGAGATTCAATTGGTTGCCTCTGAGCCAGATATCGCAAAGCCGATGAACATTGCGTTCGACGATCGAGGTCGTCTGTGGGTGAGCAGTTCGCGGGAGTATCCGTTTGCCGCTGAACAAGGATCAAAGCCGCGAGACGCAATTAAAATTCTGCAGGACGTTGATGGTGATGGCCGCGCGGAAGTGATTAAAACCTTTGCCGATGGCCTGAACATCCCGATGGGATTGTTGCCGTATGGAAAGGGGGTGATTTGCTTCAGTATCCCCAATATTTGGTACTTGCAGGATACTGATGGTGATGACAAAGCCGATAAGCGAGAAGTGCTTTACGGGCCCTTTGATACGACCAACGATACGCACGGTATGTGCAACAGCTTTCTGTTGGGGAATGACGGCTGGATCTATGCCTGCCATGGCTTCTCGAATCAGTCCGAAGTGTCGGGGAAAGATGGGCACACCATCAAGATGGATTCAGGAAATGTGTTCAGATTCAAGCCTGATGGTTCCAGAATTGAATTGGTCTCAGAGGGACAGGTCAACCCATTTGGCATGACCATCGATTCACGGGGTGACATGTTCACAGCCGACTGTCATACCAAACCCATCAATCTTGTGATTCCCGGTGGACATCATGATAGTTTCGGAAAACCGCACGATGGGCTTGGGTACATTCCAGAGGTCATGGATCACTTGCACAATTCAACTGGCATCGGTGGGATTGCTTTAGGTGAAAATTCTTCGTTCCCGCCTGTCTATCGGCACAGTACGTTTGGTGGCAACGTGGTGACCGGACGCATCAATCGAAATCACTTGATGTATCAAGGGTCCAGCATGAGGGCTCGCGAGGAGTCCGATTTTCTTGTCCCCAGTGATCCTTGGTTTCGGCCAGTGCATCTTCAGTTCGGGCCCCAGGGTGCATTGTACATCGCTGATTTTTACAATCGCATCATTGGCCACTATGAAGTTGATCTCAATCATCCGGGGCGTGATCGGCAGCGAGGGCGAATCTGGAAGGTCGTGTTCACTGGACACAAAGGACGTCGGGATGAATCGGCCCTACCGCGAACACAGGCTGGGCAAATACAGAATATCGATAGTCTGTTGCGCCAGTTGAATGGCGTCAATCGTGTCCAGTCTCGCATCATTGAAAAACAGATCCTAGACCTGCTGAAGCAGGACGCTGATGGTGTCAAGTTGCTTGGGCGTGCCTTGCAGAAACTTTGCCACGTCGGAGGAGAAGAGAACACAAAGGCAGTGGTCAGTGCGACAAATGTGCTTCGGACGCTGGGTAAGATCGATTTGAAAGCTCGGGTCGTCTCTCGGCTCTATGTTTCAGATGAAATGAATTGTTACCTTTTCCAGATGCTCGCTGACGACCAGAGCGATGCCATCGAAGCTGAGGACATGCAACGCATGTTACGATTGGGGTTGGCGGCGGCATCACCGATGGTTCAACGGTTCGCTGCGATGGCGGCTGCTAAACGTTCGGTGGTCGATGTCACTCCGGAATTGATCCAATTGCTCAATGAAGCAATCAAAACTCCGGATCGCTTTTTGGTGCATGTGTTGAAGATTGCCTTACGGGAGCAGTGTAAAAACAATGCAGAAAGGTTTCTCCGCGTCACCACACAAGTGAAATCACATTGCGTGCCAGCGTTCGCTGAAATTTGTCTCGCGGTGAAAACGCCAGCTGCAGCAGAGTACATCCTGCAAAACCTCGATCAGTTATCTGCTCAGGACTCGAACGACGTTGCCAGCTTGCTTACCTTTGCGGCCACGCATGCTCAAGTTGATTCAATTGACCGTATCGTTACGACATTAGAGCAGGCACACCGGAGCGATTCAGATTTCCAATTGAAAATACTCAATAGTATTCGCGCTGGTGTTGAGTCCCGTGGTGTTGACTTACCGGAATCGATAAAACGGTCGGCTGCAGAGATCGCAGGCAGATTGTTGAGGCTGCCATCCGCGATGTGGCAGCTTCGCGGTTTCGATGGTCAGGTCTCCAGCACAGACGGCACCGTTCCATTCGCACCACGCATAATCTCCGGAGCAAATGGTGAGCGGGAACTGTTTATTGACACGCGATCACGAGGGGAATCGCTGACCGGAGTGCTTCAATCGGTTCCTTTCGTTCTGACTGATGAATTCAGGTTCTCGATTGCCGGCCATGATTCCGCGGCCACGGGCGATCATGAGTTCAATTTTCTGAGGTTGGTGTCATTACCCGACAACGTTCCATTGAAGACGATCCGAGTGCCGGCCAAGGATGCTGCGCAGAAGGTGTCAATTAATACGAAGGATTTCAACGGTAAGCAGGCTTGCGTGGAAATTTGGGATCAGTCCGCGGCTGACGCATTTGCTTGGATTGCGGTTGGCGACTTTCACTCACATCCGGGCTTGAATCCACTGCCCGGTTGGCATGTCAAGTCAGAGCTCGACGCTCTGCAGTGGAGCTTTCACGATCAGGAATATCCGGCAGCAGTGAGCGCACGCGAAAATGTTTTCACTCTGACTGAAAGACGAACCTCCAGTGACGGGCAGCAGAATACTCCTCTGTGGAGCAGCATCGTTCGTGGAGAGTCAAAAACAGGTGTGTATCGAAGTGAGCCATTTGCTCTCGCTACGACCTTCAGTTTTTATTTGGCCGGCCATATTGGCTTGCCAGGGCAACCGGCCAACGATGCGAATTATGTGCAGCTGCGATTGATTGATTCCGGCAAAGTCATCCAAAAAGCATTTCCGCCACGAAATGACACGGCTTCCCGGATTGAATGGGACACGACTGCGTGGAAAGGGCAAAGTGCATTCATTGAAATGGTTGATCAGGATAGCTCGGGCAGCTATGCATGGTTAGCGGCGGGGCGTTTTTCAATGCCGGGGTTGAATCCATCCGAGCGGTTGGGGGATCGCCAGATTGCCTGTCAGGTCATTGCAGATTTTGGGCTTCGGCGACTGCAGAGCAATGTGATGCAGTTGTTGCGTACTACCAAGAGCAATCAGCTCAAGTCCCGATTGTGCCAAACGCTGATTCAGTTGAATGGGGATGTGAAGGCAAGATCAATCTTTGAGGCGGGTGCAAAGCTCATAGGCACTTCAGAGAGCGAGGTGAGTGCTGACAGTGATGTCGTCGATGCGATTGTGGAGTTTGACAGGAAACCAGTACAAGAGCTGATCATGAAGGCGGCCCAAACAATGTCCATCGGGGAGCAGGAAACTGTGACTGATCTGCTGTTGGCAGACGAGGAAGGCGCCAAATACCTGCTGAAACTCCTTGAAGCAGGGACTGTCTCAACAGCAGTGCTTCGTAATGCAACTGTTTTGGAGAAGCTTCGTGCGCACCAGCAAGGAGGGTTGAACTCGCAAATCGACCAACTTGTCGAAAGGATGCCGGATACCAACCCGGAACTGGAGAAGCTCATCAAGCGACGCAAGCAACTCTTGTTGGCGTCGGATGGTAATGCTGAAGAAGGAAGACAAGTGTTTGTGAAAAATTGTGCCAACTGCCATCAGATCGCCGGGCAGGGTGCACAGGTTGGTCCCAACCTCGATGGAATTGGAAATCGTGGTTTGGATCGTCTACTGGACGATATTCTGTTGCCAAACCAAAACGTGGATGCAGCCTTTCGTGTTTCGTTGATTTCGACCGTCGACGGGCGGCTTCACAACGGGTTTGTCAGAACAGCGGACCCGCAGTCATCACAGGTCACGATAGTTGACAGTCAGGGTAAAGAGCTTGTGATTCGTAAGGATGAGATTAACGAGCAGAAAATGACCAGGGTGTCTCCCATGCCAGCGAACTTTTCAGAAACAATTCCGCAGCAGGACTTTGTTGATCTGATCGATTACCTGCTAGGAAAACAGAAATAACTGGTAAACGCGTTGAGGGTCTCGAAAAGTTGGGACTTCTTCGACGCGGGATGACTTACTGGAACGCTCATCTTGTTTGGTGTACTTTGGTTGCTGCCTGCTTTGGCAATTAGGCGGAGAGGGAACGGGTATCGCTTGAGCCACCCTAGTGGCTAGGCTTGCACGTGTGGTTGATGGCGACACGATGACGTTGTATTTCGATGAAACTCGAGACTCGAATTGTGAGCATGATCCGGACTGGGGTAGCGCAAAATTAAGTTGACCTGAATCAAATCAGCAGAACTGCTGCTCTTAATGTCAGTCGGATTGGGAGCTTTACCTCGCACGCCGTGGTTCACGCCGCGTATTTTCGGCAAACTTCCGGACCTTGTGGCGGTCTGGATGTCATGGGTGGTGAGGACTTTTTCACTTGAGTTAACAGGGAACTCGTGTTTTAACGTCTGTTATTTCGCCATTGGATTCAATATTCTGTTTGCGAGATGGAAGCCTGCCGCGGTGCCAGTGGATTGCGCGTGATCCAGAGGAAGATTCCAAATTCAGCAGGCAGATCGATTGATCGTTGGCTAAGCAGGAGTAGCACTTCATGATGCGGATCTTAATTGTCGGTTTTGTTTGTTTTCTAACGCTTCCGGTGGCACGAGCGCAGCCGAACATTGTCCTCATCATGGCGGACGATGTGGGCTGCGAACCGATTGGCATTTACGGTGGTCAACGCTGGGAAACTCCATATATCGATTCCTTGGCGCGGGATGGAATGAGGTTCAGTCACTGCTTCAGCATGCCTGTTTGTCATCCCTCTCGGATTTGTTTGATGACGGGGAAGTATCCTTTTCGGTTTAACGCGAAGTGGGGTTCGTTTCCGCGAGACGAAGAGCCGACATCATTGGGGTCCGTGCTGAAGAGGTGTGGGTATCGCACTGCGATTGCGGGCAAATGGCAGTTGTCCCTGATGAAAGATGATCGCATGCAGCCGCAGCGGATGGGGTTTGATGAATGGTGTTTGTTTGGTTGGCATGAAGGAGCCCGTTTTCACGATCCGTTGATCTACCAGAATGGGAAACTGCGGAGCAACACAGCCGGTGAATACGGACCAGAGATTTATGTTGATTTTTTAAGCGACTTCATGCAACGTAGCAAGCGTGATGAGCAGCCCTTCTTCGCTTACTATTCCATGGCATTGGCGCATGACGTAACTAATGACCTGTCAACTCAGGTGCCGTATGTTCCCGGCAAAGATCGATGGATGAATTATGGTGAAATGATTCAAAGTCTGGATGAGATGGTGGGTCGAGTGGTTCGCAAACTTGATGATTTGGGACTGCGTGAAAACACCATTATCTTGTTTACCGGGGACAATGGAACAGCGGTCCGCTCCAAGTTGCGACACCGGAAGAATGGTGAGTACGAATACGAACAGGTATTTTCCATTCAGAATGGGAAGCGTGTGCGAGGCGGTAAAGGCACCTTGTTGGATATAGGCACAAACGTACCTCTTATTGCTAATTGGCGAGGCAATATCAAACCGGGATCACAAACTGATGTGTTGGTCGACTTCAGTGATTGGCTGCCGACTCTCGTGGAAATTGCTGGTGGACATATGGAACGGGAAGTCGATGGTCGTAGTTTTGCGGCCACGCTCTTTCACGATGAAGCGGTTCCTGCGCGAGAGTATGCGTTCGCCCAAAGTCGTAATAAAAGGGCATGGGTACGCACGCAACATTACAAACTTTACAATAACGGGCAGTTGTTCGACGTCGGTGTTGATCCCTTCGAAAAACAGCCGCTCAAGGGAACTGACGGCGATGCATCAGCGAACAGGGAATTTTTGGAGAACGCGCTGATGGGATTGGATCTGCCTTGGAGTAGGAAATGACGATTGGACGTGCCGTTTGAGAACATGGAAAGACAGGCGGGCAGTCCAGCGAAAAGTCACTTGCAGCACATTGCTGCTCTTGCCACTTTTCTGAATACGGCGGTTGTTCAATGATTCGTGGGTTTCGCTCGACTCATCATTTGGCAAAACACTACGGGGCAGCATCCTGTGATTTTTGGTTGCCGTTGGTTGGAGTCGTGGATCATTAGTGACTGCGGTACAGGTATCGTTGCGGTGAAAATAGTGATTTGGGTGACCTGACACTGAGCGACCAAATTTCAAGTACGTAAAAGTTGAACCGAATGGCGAGCGAAAACCCAAGCCCTTATCAACCATCTAGTCAGTGCGAAACTTGCGAGCAGGGTTCTGGTCAGGTTCCCACACCTTCACGTGGGTCTCGTCCTGCTAGTCGCGCTGTGCCAATGTTCCTGCCTGCTTTGGTTGGGGCTTTGCTGCTGGCTCTGGTTTTTGTGTTGTTGAATGTGTGGTGGGACGGCTGGGATGCTTGGTATTAACGCATACTCAGTCAGTTTCTTCTTTTTATCTCGATTGTTTCGGTGTTGATCGTGGTGGACTTGTGCCTGGTGAAGTTTCGGTCAAGTGTGGCAACATTTGGTCTTGGGGGCTTGTGGCCTTTTCTGCTCATCCTTGGCCTCGTTGTACTTTCATTTGTGAGGTCGCATGAATCAATCGGTGTTCCAATATTAAAGTTACAGTCGACGTGGCATTAATCGCTCGCAAGGGGAACCAGTCCTGCAGGGGAACCAGTCCTGCAGGGGAACCAGTGCAGAAGGGGACCAATACCTGATCAAGTGAGACGCTTCATTTGCAGTCCATAGGGCTGAGCCAACGGCATCGATTGGATCCGGTTCGTGGGCCGTACCGTTGTCTGGCGATTTGATCTCAAGACCGCGAATGCTAACCTCCACGTACTGGTGCCGGCTTACGAGAGAATCTCTCGCACCACGCGGCCGTGGACGTCGGTCAGGCGAAAGTCGCGACCGGCGTGACGGAACGTCAGACGCTCGTGATCAAGCCCCAGAAGATGCAACATCGTGGCGTGCAAGTCATGGGTGTGGACACTGTCTTCAGCCGTCCGGATGCCGTATTCATCGGACTGGCCATGGACCATTCCACCTTTCACGCCACCACCAGCCATCCATGAAGAAAAGCAGTGTTTATGATGCTCGCGACCAGCGTGGTTTGCATCCTTGTTAAAGGGAGTGCGTCCGAATTCGGTTGTCCACACGACAAGTGTGCTGTCCAACATGCCTCTTTGCTTGAGGTCAGTCAGCAAGGCGGCAATCGGTTGATCGATCGCTTTGGCTAATCTGATGTGATCGCCCATGTTTCCGTGCGAGTCCCAGTTATTGCTCGATCCGACGTCGATCAGTTCCATGAATCGGACGCCTCGTTCGGCAAGCCGACGGGCGACGAGGCATTGCCACCCAAAGCCAGCTGTGGTGCCACGTTCGATCCCGTAAAGTTTTAAAGTCGCTTCGGTTTCGCCGGAAAAATCGAATGCCTCGGGTGCTTCCCGCTGCATTCCGAACGCTGTCTCGAACGAGCGGATTCGGGCATCAAGGGCCTGGTCTGCGGCCCGCTGCATGAGGTGCGACTGATTCAATCGGTTCAGTAACGAGAGTTCCATTTGCTGCAGCCCAGGGTCGGCAACCTGCGGACGGATGTTCGGCAATGGTTCCTTGCCCGGGGTGACATGCGTGCCTTGATGACAGGCGGGTAGGAAGTCACTGCCCCATGTTTGTGCGCCGGCGTACGGAGCGGTTGGGGCCAGTACCACGAACGAAGGCAGGTTTTGGTTCACGGTTCCAAGGCCGTAACTGACCCATGCACCCGCGCTCGGTCTAGCAAACTGCGCCGAACCTGTGTGAGCTGCCAGTGTTGCCTTGTCGTGCCCATCGCTTTCGCAATGCATAGCATTGAGCACGCAAACATCATCGATGACTGATCCCAGATGTGGAAACAGGTCGCTGACCCACGTTCCGCTTTGACCATGCTGCTTGAAGGAATACCGGGGTTTGATCAGAAACCGTTTGAAATCACCGGATTGATTCAGCCATCTTGAGGCAGTGATTGACTTGCCATGATCCGCGGTCAATTGTGGCCGATGGTTGAAGGTGTCGACATGCGAAGCTCCTCCAGTGGAATAGAGGAAGATGACGCGATCAGCTGTCGCCACATGATGGCCGTTTTGAGCTGCCAAAGGATTGGAAGTAGTTGCGGAAAGGTCGCTGCATAACCCCGCCAAAGCGGTAGCACCAAAGCCGCCTGAAGCGCGTCTGAGAAATTCTCGGCGTGATCTGGAAACGATCTTCATGAAGTCCTCTAGTCGACAAATAAGAATGCATTGCTCGTCAACAAAACTCGCGACAGCGCTGACCACGCCGCGACATCATCCTCTTGATGGTTTTTACCGTCAAGGTTTTTTCGATAGTTGGAGACGAACAGCAGGGCATCATTGATGGCTGTTTGCTCTGGGATCCGTCCGTGTGTCGTTTCAAATGCCCAACGCATTTTTGTGTGATCGTCACCTGAGTGATTGATAATCCGCTTTGCAAAACCGGTTGCTTGCTCATGGACAAAAGGCGAATTCATCAGAAACAGGGCTTGGGTCGGGGTCGTGGTGGGCTGTCGGGATGCGACGCTTTGGTTGGGATCGGCGGCGTCGAACAAAGCCAGATAGGGATGCCGTCGATTCCGCTGCAGCATCAAATAGACGCTGCGGTGGTTTGTGTGATAGACAGCATGAAAAGGGTTGTGGATGGTATATCCCCAGCTATTCACATCAGGGAAGGGATGTGAGGTGGGCACCGTTCGATCAAGTTGGCCACTGACGGCAAGCATCGCGTCACGAATGGATTCGGCATCCAGTGAACGACGTGAGTAACGCCAGTGCCAGCGATTCTCGGGGTCTAGAGCCAAATTACCGGGGTTGTCGACGCTGGCAAGTTGATAAGTTCGCGATTTCATGATCAATCGATGCAGGGACTTGAGCGACCAGCCAGAGTCGATGAACTCGGAGGTAAGCCAGTCCAGCAGTTTTGGGTGACTTGGTAACGATCCCCGTGAACCAAAGTCACTGGCTGTATCGACCAGACCACTTCCAAAGTGCCATTGCCAGATACGGTTAACAAAAACACGTGCAGTCAGTGGATTCGAGGGGCGAGTGATCCACTTGGCCAGTTCAAGTCGGCCACTTCCAGAGGAACCCGGTGGCATCAAGTCACCTCCCAGCACCTCGAGGAATCGCCGTGGCACTTCATCGGTTGTTCGATAGGGTTCGCCTCGGAGTTGAATGCGAGCGTTCACAGGGTCGGCTTCACTGACTCCGTAAGCGACTTCGTAGGCCGGTTTCGCAGTTCGTTCCTGACGTTGTTTTGCAAGAGCATCGATCTGTTTGGTGAGTTCTGTAAGTTGCTCCTTGTCTTCGGAAGCGAGTGCTCGAGGTTGGACTTGCGTGCTGCCGGGGGCGTTGAACGATTGCTCAGTCAGTCCAATGTTGTCCAGGTCGCGAGAGCACGCCGGGCCGGTGACGTGCCCAAACCCATCACAGATGAAACAGTCAGCAACCCCGTCCCAGTCAGGTCCTACTGCCATATCAGAGAACGCCGTCATTTCGTCCCGTATGCCAACCATACCCGAGAATGTCTTCCTGGCCGGATCGATCGTGATTTGCAACGTATACCAGGTGCCGGGAGTCAGGTTTCGAATCGTCTCCCACTTGCCGCCGTTGGAAATCGCAAACTCATTTGCTGTTGCACTGCATTGAATCGCCAGCGACTGCACCACACCTCGGCCGAGATAGAATCGGTATGCTCCCTTTTCGCTTGAGCTCGCCGAGCGGAAGTCGACCGTGAAATGCATGTTGCGTCCCGGCGTGGCACGCAGGCCATTTTTGAATACATAGCGGAGCCCATCCGTTGGTTGGCCGCTACCGATTCGCACCCCAACTTTACCAACCGGATGAACGTGGTCGAAAGGACTTTGGGCCTCGGAGGTAATCTCGATTGGCCCGGAACTGACCCAAGGATCAGCAGGAGGTTTACCCGGTTGCTGAGCTTCGAAGTCCAGATCTGTGCCACCGACTTTCCAGGTTGGGTCGAATTCTTTTCGACGTTGGTTGAGTGCTGCGAGCTGTGCATCCAGTTTCGCGATTTCTTTCGCCTTGTCTTTCTCCAGAGCAGTGACCTGTGCCGGAGGAACAAGCGACGGAAAGTGCGCGGGTCGCTTCTGTTCCTCACCGCCGGGAAACGCCCATCGTGTGCTTTGTAGAATACCGTACAAGGCATAGTAATCTTCGGTTGAGACGGGGTCGTATTTGTGGTCATGACATCGCGCGCATCCCACTGACAGCCCCAGCAAAGACCGACCCACCGAATCGATCACGTCGGCAAAGTCGAGATATTGGAAGTCGGGCGATGCCTTGTAACCGTAGCGTTTTCCGATCGCGAGAAATCCTGTCGCTGTAACTTGACTGGCGTATCTCTCTGGTTTGTCGCTGGAATCGCGACGAGCCAGAATGTCACCTGCGATTTGTTCACTTAAAAATTGATCGTAGGGCATGTCATTATTGAACGCTTGGATTACCCAGTCACGATACTTGTACGCTTCACGCACCGGGTAGTCCGCGCCATCGCCAGCTGTGTCCGCATATCGAGCCACGTCTAGCCAGTGGCGGCCCCACCGTTCCCCGTAAGCCTTTGAGTCAAGTAAACGATTCACGAGGGTACCGAATGAATCAGGGGATTCGTCGCGTAAGAACGATTCAATCTCGGTCGGCGTCGGGGGAAGTCCAGTCAAATCAAAGGTTGCACGACGGATCAGGGTGCGGCGGTCAGCATCGCGGACAGGCGATAAACCGTGCTCATTCAACCGAGCCTGAACGAAGGAGTCGATCGGATTGAGTGCCCAGGTATCGTTGTGGTTGACGGGGACGCCGGGGCTCGTCAAGTTTTGGAATGACCAAAAGGAGCGTGCACTCTTTAAGTTCATTCTGGCACTGCTGCCCGCTGTTGGTTCCCGCCGAGGGTCGGGCGCGCCCCGAGCTACCCAAGCTTCGAGATCCGCGATTTCATTGGCTGCTAGTTTCGTGGAGGGCGGCATTTGTAAGTCAGGGTCAACATAGTTGACGGCTTGAATCAAGAGACTGTCATCAGGTTTCCCCGCGATGATTGCTGCACCACGATCACCGCCCTGTATCCAGCCGGTTCGCGAGTCGAGTCGTAGTCCACCTTCCTGCTTCTTCATTCCGTGACACTCCACGCAGTGCTTGATCAGCACAGGCCGGATCTGTGACTCAAAGAAGTCATCGTCACTCTGTGCGGAACAAATCGGCGTCAGCACCATCAGGCACAGCGTCGCAACCACAAGCAAAACGTTTTGCAGTATGCAATGCATCGAGTTAACCCAATCAGGAACTTGTGTTTCTTCGACCGAACTCATGCTATCTTCCTGTAACGCTGTCGTTACTCACCAAAAGGTGGTACGTCAATTTCTGGTAATCTGGCGCTGGTGCTTGCCATGTTGAGCACTCTAATATTGATCAGGGATACTCGGTCAACAGCGGGGAAAACGCAGAGTCGTCGACACTGCAACGGGACGCATCACCGTTCCTATTGTACGAATATTCCTTGATCTGAATGTAGGGGCCGGAATCAGCATGGGCGGCTCAAGGGTCGGAGCGTGGTAAATCATTGCCTTTTTGAAAGAAAAGTTGAATATCTCACCTAACGAATTCATTGATTCAACGTCTTGCAAGTAACCAACGCCAGTGAACGCTCGAATTTGAAATTGCCATGGATGTTCTTATGAAGCCTATTTTGACGTTTTATTCAACGCTAGTTTTCACTCTTTGTCTCACAGTGTCACGGCATTGTGTGATCGCAGATGATCAACTTGCTTTCGCGAATATTGCTGTCTACGTAAAAGTTGTGTTGCCAGTCAAACCGCTGCCTGGTGAGTCTCATCCGGTCGTCGAATCGTGGATTGCAAAAAGGTTGAAGAAGTTCGGGAAGTCTGATTTCAGAGCCGTGACGCACTGGGTATGTCTTGCCGGAAAAGATGAGCAGCACACCAAGGTTTGGGCTGCAATGGTCGACGGTAATTTGTGGGGCTGCCCCGTTAACGGAAAGTTCGTTGAGCAAACCGAGGATGGCAAACTCAAGGTGGATTTTGTGGGCTGGTCGCCGGCTGGTGCTGAGATCAAAGGGCAATTACTCGCGTGCGAGGTCGGAAGCAGGGGAATTGCCAGAGTCGATACCGGCGTGGGTGATGACAGTGGTCTTGCCTATGTTGCGATGTTGGTAGGGCCCGCATTGGCTAACAAGGACTTGGCTGAAAAGCTGCCGGCAAACACATTGATTAAATAAACGCCTGATGTGCACCAGATGTCGCGTTTTTCTCACTTTGCTTGGATCAGGATCTGGTGAGCACTCCACCGTGACAACTGGTCCAAACGCGGAAAAGTTTAGATTGCCGGTGACTACCAGCCTTTCGTCAACTGCTTTTCACAAATGCATGTCAAGCAACTGGTTCTGGAGAATGCGGAACCGCGTGCTGGTGATCGTACCATCAGTTGCTCTGCGACTCGTTCTGTCAATAAAGAACAGATTGCATTCGAAAAGCTGAAAGTCATGGCGACTGCGGCAAAGTTGGCACGTGCGGAAATCTCCGCATCGAAGAAAGTGAGACCTTTGTGTTTTTTTATAGAGGCCCAAACACCAGCAGGAACGAACCCGTAAGTCCGAATTCGTTAGCGGTGTTTATCGATTGCTGCATTCATTTTGTCTCCAATTGGGCCAGTCCTACTGCGGATACACTTTGAATTTTCCTGAAGGCTCGTTGATGACGCCGCTTGAAAGATCGGCCGGTCTTGCGATGTGCGAGTCTAAGCGTTTAGCGCAGAAGTGCGTTTTTAGGGATGAATTGCGTTCAGAGGACTGGAATTGAATACGGATCGACGCGCAGGCGGCCTAGAACTCGTAGCTGTGCAAATCACAACAGAGTCAGGACAACTCGGCAGAACGGACGCGAGAAATTTGGATAGACACGTTTCTGCCAACACTGAAAGCAAGTAAGGGAAATAGAGATGCCTGCTCTCTGTTGAAGATCTGCATCCGTGGTACCTCGCGTCTGCAATTTTTCTTCCCCGGTGATTCGTTTTACAACCGGTTCGCACGATGGGCGACGAATGCGTGGTTCCCTTGCTGACTAGCTCTCAACGACGTAGTACAAGAGGTGGTGTTCTTTGGGGAAATAGGGTCGGAAGCGTAAGGGGTTGCTCGGTGTCTAGAATCTCTCCAGAAGCCCCAAAGAAATTAATTCCGATAACATGAAACACGCGAGAGAGAATGATGAGTGATACAAAATCAACGAACACTTGGCCAGAGCTAGCGATCGGACTTTACGATTCATTGACTGGAAGAAATGCGGAGATTACCTACGACTTTGAGAACATGGAGGTGTCTGTTCCAGCGAAGACCGGCGGCGAAAATGTCGGTCACGCTCACTGGAAATTGAATGGGGTCTTGAAGATTCGGACGCGTGATGTGGCTAACGCGGAATGAGTTCCCTTCAGGACCGAGAGATTTTGGTTGATGCAAATCTGATGCTGGAGCGTTGGGAGGGAACAACCTGCGTCCAAACTGTAGTCTTGTCGTCGCAGGGCGATGGCGTCTTAACGCTGGCTTGCTCGGGTAAACTTCCAAGGATGACATGGAAAGAGTTGGGTAGCTGGCGAGAGAGGTTATGCACCATTGTGGAGTTGACGGAGCAGGAGTTGCTCGTCACAAGCGAAGGAAGTCTACTTGTGCGTGTCGTTCGGCTCCCCAGTGGTCGTCCTGGCGTCTCTGTGCGCTGGTGGGCAGTGCTGAAGCAGTTTTTGTCAGGTAAAGGCTAGCACGATGCTTCAATGCGTGCGATTTCTCTGCAATCTTGTTGAATGGGTATAAGGGCTTCACTGTCCTCATGAACTCGGTGCAGGCGAGTAGGAGTTGATTTGCAGAATCGTGAGTTTCGGTGCTCGAAGCTCGCATGAAGATTTTGTGCGTCAGTTGCAATGCGATGTTGTTAACCCGAACACTTGCAAGATTCGACGGTCGGCGTTCCGTTACTTCTGCCGTAGCCAACATGCGGTAGAGGGCCAACTGGGCATGTTGGTAGTCAATTATGCGAGTGGCACCGACACAAGACGCTGGGGGTTGTCGTCGGGCACCTACGTGGTACGGGCAAAACGACCGTGATGAAGTGAGTGCACAGATCACTTTGGAAACGGGCGACTGTGGCGGATGTCAAGCGAAGATGAGAACGGATTTTCTCACCTTTGAGGCAGACGAAAATGAACGGACAGCAGTAGTACGTTCTCCATTAGTGGTTGGTACAAGGGGCCTGCGTACTTTTCCAACTTAGTTGCGCTGCATATGATGCAAGATCCGGGTTGGAGTTCTTGATTTGAAACGACTTTTTAAAGCGTCTACACATTAGGTCACAGGTGGGATGTGTGATACCATCTCGCCGTATAGGAACTCAAGTAGGATCCGGTCTTAAATATTCTGACATGGAAGGAATTAGCTTTGCGGCCCTTAACTAGCCGATGTGAGAAAAACGTCATGCGATCCTGTGTTTTGCCAGCAGTTCGCCAGTTGTTGTTTGGGTTATGTCTCGTTTTTGGCACTGTCATTCCATCTGCACTGCTTGCTCAAAATGCGTCCATCAGTGCCACCACAACGTTTCTCGTTGTTCGGCACGCTGAGCGGGATGGAAACTTGGACAAGTTAACGAAAATTGGCGAGCAGCGTTCTGAAATACTTGGTTCGGTAGGGAGTGCACTGAACGTGCAAGCGATTTATTCGACAAACACCAAGCGGACGAAAGGTACTGCTCAGCCACTCGCAACGATGAGCGACACCAAGATCCGTTCTTATGAGAAACCGACCACGGATTGGATCGCTTCGCTTAAGAGGAATCACTCCGGGCAGGTGGTTTTGATTGTTGGGCACTCCAATACGGCTGGCTTGATCGCAGGTTTACTTGCGAAAGAAAAAACTTTCGACATCGCCTACGATGAATACGATGCTCTGTTTATGATCCAAGTATCAGATTTAGGAACCCAATCGATGCGTCTGCGTTATGGAACTTCGTCTGACGGTGCTGCGTCGGCAGATCCGGACAAGATGGGTGTGATCGATTCAGTGCCGGTGGGAAAATAGTTCGCCGATTCTTGGATTCAACATCGGGGCGGTGGGGATTCAGTAGAGAAGAACGGGTGTCATCAGCACGCTGTAAATTTTCCGGCAGCCGAGCTGCTCAAAAGCATCGGTCTGAAGAGTGTCCTTGCACGTTCTTGAGTTGTTGCCTCTGAGCGAGGAGTAGGAGAAAGAATGCACGTTAATATAACCAACGTGCATTTTTCCGTGACCGAAGGCTGACAGCGCCAGCCATCTTTGGCCCAGAGCTTTCTCTCATTTTTTTGCGAGAACTTTTTGCCAGAGTTGTTGAAGATCGGGCTAGCAAAATCGTAGGGACATCGCATTTGCTGCGGGCTGAATTGCACAAAAGACGGGTCTCCCTTAGGAAATATTTATGTAGTGGTGTGAATTTACGTCGATACACAGAATGTCAGCATGATGCGAACGGTTGTGACGGATCGCATCAAAGCTGGGGTGGGTTTCTTTTTGCGTAGTAGCTCAAGGAGCATCTCGGCTTTAGTAACTTTTTAAACGGATTTTGTGAACTTTCTGTGGTTCTTCGAACAAATCTGATTGTTGCCTGCGTCTTTTTGGGTGTGTTTCATGTCGTGATGGCCAGTGGCGGGTCAAGCATTGGCGCGTTGGGGCTGGAACAGGCTTTGAACGTACAAGATGCGCAAGACGCAGAAATCCGATTGCTGAGGCGGGAACTCGACGACCTGAAAATGCAGATGCAATTGGGGTCGATAGCCGAGCAGCTTGCTCGTGACAGCAAAAAGAGGCTGCCAATCGTAGAGATCGCAACGTTGTCGCCAGTGATGGCTCAGGAACACGCTGCTGTCGAGCTTTTGACTGAACCGACCGGATTTCGGGCGTTTTATCAGCGAGGATTTCTCATCGAGCCATACGATAAGAGGAAAACACCGTTCGAGCTGAAAATAAACGGTTGGATCCAATTTCGTCATCATGCATTTACAAGGACGGTTGACTCGTGGACCGACAATGCTGGGGTTACCAGACCTGTACTGAACCGAAATGCGTTTGATATTGAGCGTGCCCGATTAAGTTTTCGTGGATGCGCGATTGACCCACGGTTGACCTATTTTTTGCAATTAGATGGTGACACTGACGGATCTCATACAGTCGATTTTTTTGATTATTGGTGGTCGTGGGAGGTGTCTGATGACTTCCGCATTCAAATAGGAAAGCGAAAAGTCCCCGCCAGTCGGCAATGGCTCCTCGGAGCACGAAGGACGCGTTTCTCAGACCGACCCATGGCAGATGATTTTTTTCGACCGGATAGAACTGTTGGTATCTTTGGGCTGGGAAAGTTGGGAGATAGTTGCCACTACGAACTGATGGTGGGAAACGGTTACCGAACGACAAACCTACCACCCGCAGTAGTGGATGATCGCTTTACTTTTGCAGCGACTAGCTACATCGAGCCAGCGGGTAAGTTCGGTTCGCAGCTTGTGGATTTCGATTGCACTTGCAGCCCGCTTTGGCAACTTGGGCACTCCTTTGTTTATTCACCTCAAACCAGTAACCAGTTAGGGATTCCCTTGGATGAAAGTGATTTCCTGCGGCTTGCCGACGGAACTCGATTGAATCAAACCGGCGCTTTGGCACCGGGGGTAGCGGTGTCAGAGTTTGATCTCTGGTTCTATGGTGTGGACCTTGCTTGGAAGCATCGCGGTTGGAGTGCAGATTCAGAGGTGTTCTTTCGTTGGATTGAGAATCTTCGTGGGGATGGACCTCTTCCCGTCGATAGCGTTTTCCAGCATGGCCTCTATGTGGAGGGCGGAAAGTTTCTGATTGAACGCACTTTTGATTTGAATTTTCGCTATTCATATGTCAACGGTGATTTTGGCAATGGTTCAGAGTTCGCCGGTGGGTTTAATTGGTATCCCCTCGCAAAGCCGACATTGAAGTTCACGTTCGACGTGACACGTTTGAACAGAAGTCCGTTACAGAATCGATCTGCTGACATTTCAGTTGGCGACAGCGGCGTCTTATTCCGGTCGCAATTCCAGGCCGAGTTTTAGCTTTAAACGAACAGGTTTCGCCTAATTCGCCTGCTTCCTAGGTCGCCCAAATCAACTTTACAACAGCCTCTGCATCTTGTGTTCCAAAAATCGCACATGACGCTGTAACGCCTTCGCTCATATATGTTGTGTGCTGATTAGCATCGCTCGATTCCCTAGACGACGTGTCAGCACCTGATGTCTTCTCTTCGCAAAAATCTGCAGTCGTTCGTGCGATGCCCCAGTCAGCAAGCACTACCTAACCACGATCTACAATGATTACATTGGTATGCTTGATATCATAGTGAAAGAGATTTTTGTTGTGAGCACAGGAAAACGCGTTGATGATAGCTGGCAAGGCATCAAGTCGGGCTTCCAGCGAAAAGCGGTTCCCACTTCTGCGATCGCCAAACCGAACCTTGTCAGTCACGTCAGACAAGGTTTGTCTACTGATGGGATGCATTACCTTTGAATGCCAACCTAATTCGTCGAAGCCTGTGTCGTAAAACGCCACGATGTTCAGATGCTGAAAACCACCGAGGATACGGGTGTTTCGTATCAATCCTTGATGGAGTGTTTTTCTCTGCTCACGTTTTTACTGTAACCTGACGTTGTACCAAACGGTCATCCGCAAGATTCACCATACCCTTTGCGCCGCGTCAAGCTCTTGGGGAATGCCGTACCGACGCTTTGCAAGAGCTGCAAGGGTAGCCACGGGCTGGCTACTCGAATCGGCATGTTGGGCACCCATGCTTGAGTTCAGATTGAAACTGGTCGCCTTCGCGGGCGAAACAAACCGCGTGTCCAACATCGTGTCGATTCCCGTCTTCGATTGTTTTCAGAAGTAAAGGAAAATTCGACAGCACGTGAATGTTGTCCACCGGCGACCACGGATGTTACTTGGCATTAAAATGCAGAGTAAATTTCGGCAATCAATGATCGCAAGATAGCTGCCTGTTTACATCAGTTCGCAAAGCATTCTGCTATCCTAATCTTGCGGCCATCATTAGAAGGGCTCTGACTGAGTAATGAAGCGACGGGCGGGAAAAAACATACCAGGCAAGCAACGATTTTAGCGTCAAGTTTGCCATCGCGCAGCCGTGTGGAGCTAGGCTGCCGTCAGTCGTGGGTTGTCGAATGTTGTTTGGCGTTTCTGCGGCTCTATCTCTGGTAGCACCCCTTGGGCTCGTGGCATCGACATCGCACCGGGCCGGAAAGATGCAAGGTCATGAAAAAAATTTCCAGAGGATGTGTCAGAATTTGCGTGGTTCCAGATCTAAAATAAAGATATTCATGCGTCTGTTCTGCTGAAGTGATTGGTGTCTATAAGTAAGGTCTGTAAACACCGGCAACGAGGGTGCGTCAAACAAGCGAGACCGAAAATATCTCGCTGTTGACCGTTCATTTTGGCATGGGGTGTTATGACCTTCCGCGATGACTGAATTCAAAGGCTGCCCTGAGTGCAGCGTCGCGTGCTACAACCATTGCTACGCTCTGGCTCATTCTTCCTGACAATTCTCCATATGCTTCACCAATCGCAGTACCATCGCGACATCGACCCCAACTCCGCTTCCGGATGAACGAAAAAATTTCGTGCTTTGATGTTCTTTCGGTTCGGTAGTCGTGTTTTGATTTGGTCCGCTCATCTTGATTCACTGTTTGTTTTCTTGCTCTTGCTGGTTAACGCATTGTTAGGTGTTTTGAGGTCCTATGCCCTGCAGAAAATCACTTGCCCCGTGACTCTAGGCGCTGATCGTACCGCACATCTATTGTTGCAGTCAAAATGATTGATCTTCGTTACACCAATTGCTTGTAGACCGTAATCCCAATGTAAAAGACAGCAGGATTAACAGCCACCAAATGCGATATGCCAAGCACTTAGGATCATTGGCTAGGCTTGTTGATCTGTATTCGCCTCTTGCGTTTTGCCAGCTGTGGTAAAAAGAACAGGTAAACTCCCGTGCCCCACAAAACGATCAGAACAAGGGCTGTGGGTAGGAAAATCCCCAGCTTCACGCCATCGTGGAAGAAGCTGCCATCGTGCAGGCTTTCGATCAAATCCGATCGCCGAAAAGCAACTTGTAAGATGTCACCGGTAGCCGTATCCAACTGCACCTCCCAGCGATTCTTGGCACGGATCTTTACGATGCCCTTGTCAGGTCGGACATCAAGTCTGTCTATGTCGTCCCATGACTGAATTTCAGCTCTCGGGGCTGACGTGGCGATCTCTAGTATTTCTGCAAAGGAGAGCATGGGAACACGCTCGATGCCCCACTGCGTGCTGGGCTGAATCCACGCTGACTGTTTTTTTAGCTGCAGAACGGTACCTGTCAACAATACGCACAGGGCCGGCACAGCGATCAGAATCGATCCCCAGCGATGAACGAGTCGATTCCAACGGGATGCTTTCATGGTGGACACGGTGTTTGACGCGAGTTGTTGGTGTTATCAGGAAAACGGCTAGCTGTTTAACGAGCATGTTGGGGGGGATTGAGAGGTCGGCGCCGACAGTTGTTCAGTGCCCAGTCAGAGCCAGTGCCCAGTCAGAGCCAGTGCCCAGTCAGAGCCAGTGCCCAGTTCGAGTCGGTGTCGCACAAATTGGGCAGATGGGAACTGCCTGCTGTTGAATTGCGGCCGGCTTAGCAAAATCCATTTTTGCAGTTTGATCGTCTCGTCGATGGCGAAGTTTTAACTTTTCCATAAAATACTTGTTGTCCACCCATCTCACCACAGTCAAGCTGTTTCCCACCCATCACCCTACTTGCAGGAGATACCGTTATGCTCAGTTGTCGCTTGGCCGCCTACTTGATCATCCCTTTTCTTTTCGTCACTGCAATCTGCAGTCCAAGAATGTTGTCAGCTCAGACGGCGAATGACAAGAACACAAACGCAGATGATGGTTCACGGGCTAAGCTGATCACCGGTGCACTGAAATTTCGAAGTGTTGGTCCAGCCTTCATGTCAGGCCGAATCGGTGATGTTGCCATTGACCCTGTCAGCCCGAACACTTGGTACGTTGCTGTTGCATCCGGTGGGCTTTGGAAAACCAACAATGCTGGAACAACGTTTGCGCCAGTTTTCGACAACAAGCCGTCTTACAGCATGGGTTGTGTTTCGATCGATCCCTCGACGCATACCACTGTCTGGGTGGGTACGGGTGAAAACAACGGTGGGCGACATATTGGATTCGGGGACGGCGTTTATGTGAGTCACGACTCCGGTAAGTCTTGGGACCACAAAGGACTGGATAAGTCCGAGCACATCAGCAAGATTTTGGTCGACCCGCGAAATAGCAATGTAATCTTTGCTGCCTCTCAAGGACCGCTTTGGTCTTCAGGTGGGCAGCGAGGGTTATTCAAATCGATCGATGGTGGAGAGAATTGGAAACTTGTGCTGGGCCCGGGGTTGCTAAGCAGTGCCGACCAGAAACTCAGCAACGATGAGCGATCCAAGATCAATGACAAGTCTTATACCGGGGTCACCGATGTAGTTCTTGATCCGAAGAATCCGGACGTGATGTACGCGGCCACGCACCAGCGACACCGCAACGTTTGGGCGATCATCAACTGCGGCCCAGAGTCTGGCGTATTCAAGTCGATTGATGGGGGTGAGTCTTGGAATCAGCTTGGCAAGGGTCTGCCTGCAGGAGACATGGGGAAAATATCTTTGCAGGTGTCACCGCAGAGAAACAATTACATTTACGCCACTATCGAACTGCCCGGACGGAAAGGAGGTTTCTGGCGCAGCGATGACTGGGGCGCCAGTTGGACCAAAACCAATGATTTTGTCTCGGGCGGAACGGGGCCACACTATTATCAAGAGCTATGGGCCGACCCTCATCGCTTTGGTGTCCTGTATCAGGCCAATAATTACTTCATGCGAAGCGAAGACAACGGCAGCACTTGGGAAAATATCGAAGGTCGCCACAAACACGTCGATAACCATGCTGTTGCGTTTCACCCAACCGATAAAGACTTTTTGGTGGTGGGCTGCGATGGAGGCGTTTATCGATCTTACGACTATTGCAAGACTTGGCTGTTTTGCCCGAATCTGCCGCTGACACAGTTTTATAAAGTTGCTGTCGACTACGACTATCCTTTCTATCACATCGCTGGCGGCACGCAGGACAATAACTCTCAGTACGGACCCTCGCGCACCAGAAACGTTCAGGGAATTCGCAATAGTGACTGGCAGATCACGATTGGCGGCGATGGGCACGATACGGCAATCGACCCCAAAGATCCCAACATCATTTATGCGGAATCACAACAGGGTTTCTTGAGACGATTCGATCGCAGCACCGGTGAAAGTGTCCGAATTCAGCCCCAGCCCGGCCCGCAGGAAGAATCCTTTCGGTTCAACTGGGATTCGCCGATCCTGATCAGTCCTCACGACAACAAACGGCTGTACTTTGGGTCCCAGTTTTTGCATCGTAGTGATGATCGCGGTGACAGTTGGAAAAAAGTATCGCCAAGTCTGTCACGTAACCAAAATCGCTATCAGTTGCCCACGATGGGGCGTGTTCACAGCATTGACGGTGCATATGATTTGTATGCAATGAGCCAGTATGGAAACATCACGTCCGTTGATGAGTCACCGCTGGTCGAGGGCTTGCTGTATGTTGGCACCGATGATGGTCTGATTCAGGTCAGTGAGGATGGTGGTAAAACGTGGCGGAAAACGGATCGTATCTTCAATGTACCAGAATCCTTCTTTGTTAATGATATTAAAGCGGACTTGCATAACGCGGACACGGTCTATGCGTGCCTTGATGATCACAAATCCGGTGACTATCGTCCCTTCGTTGTCAAAAGCAGCGACCGTGGCCGCAACTGGACGTTGATGAACG
>JACLAC010013917.1_pt1 | contig 25616 bp, 10 predicted proteins | sample 8027881 | NCBI WGS metagenome assembly JACLAC01 (sample SAMN15725517, study PRJNA655200) | protist metagenome | isolation source: fluorescence activated cell sorting (FACS) single amplified genomes of... | place: Spain: Blaines Bay Microbial Observatory, Mediterranean Sea | collected 2016-01-19 | reverse complement strand
TGCCCTCAACATTACTAATTGTGACTTTAAAGTATAAATTAGACACCCTGCTTATTTTTTCTGGTTTTTCCAATTACACCTGAACGGGAATTATTTTGAAAATATTTATATATCCACATATGCATATACTAAGAAGTATATTTAGAGCAAGAATATAGCATTATAATACCAAAAAAGCAAGTTTTTTTCATAAAATGACAACATAGTTTGTAACTTCAAGTGACCGTTGAAAAAATTATCAGTGGTAATTACTTTTTAGCATTATTTAGTTGTGATGAATATCAAAAGCAAATGTATAAAAAAGTAACATAAGGTTGAAGCATTTAGTGCTTTTTTTTATCAAATTTGAATATGTATGTATGTACTATTTACCGTATTTAGTAATTAGTGGGGGAATAGCATTGATATTTAAGGTGTATTGTAATTAGTATGGAATAGCATGAGAACTGGTAGAACTGTACATATATATTTTCAAAATAAATGAAAATAAAACAATAAATATATATACTTGTATATCCAAATTGATAAATTACCTTTGTATATATATTATAAGTTGAATGTATGAAAATTTAATCGGACCTTTTTTGTATTCAACAGTTACAAGAAGATACAAAGTATCGTGTTTGTGTTAAAAATATTAGTATGGAAATAGCATTAGTGAAATACACATTTAAGAAAACTGGAAAACATTTATTTTAAAAATCAAATTCAAATTCAAATTTAAAAATCAATGCATTATTACATATTTGATATGCATTTACACAAGTTTATACAGTGTTTTTTTCAAAATGCTGTATACTAAATTTGTTACAACATGATTTGACAAACGTATATATTTTTATATATTTAAGGTATTTTAACGATGCTGTGATGGTGTTAGACAATTTGCAAGAGTTTCTGCTGTTTGTGACTGCGTTTAAAACGCAGTCTCCCATTGTATTCCAATGTTAAATTCAATTACTTTATAATTTTTTTTTCCATGGACACACCATTAGTGACTGCGTTTTAAACGCACTACTGCGTTTTAAATGCAGTCGAGAGTTGTTGACTGCGTTTACAACGCAGTCGCTAATGGTGTGTGCCCGCCAGAGAAACAACTATTTTTTTAAGGTAAAGTTATTGTTTTTTAATACATGGAATAGCACAAGCGACTGCGTTTAAAACGCAGTCGCTCATGGTGTGTGCCTGAGACTGTAAAATAACTTTTTTTTGCATGGACACACCATCACCGACTGCGTTTTAAACGCAGTCACAAATCGCTGGGTGGTGCGTATGGTAAAAAACTATACGGTGCTACTACGAAACTAATAAATAAAAAAAACTAATTAAAAACACTAAAAAACAAAAGAATATATAGATCTATACAAGATAGATGATATTGTATATAGTGTACACGACAGATGTAAAAAATCTCTCATTGATAAGCATTTATCGTACAATATATAGTACTTTATATACAGATTATAATTAGATACATTATTCATTTTACCAGAATTTGTGTGGAAATACTTTTTATTTTTTCATGATGATAACTTTATTTATATTCATTTTCTGTATATCAATATATGGTACAAATGGTAATGAATGGGATTGTGCACTTAGTTCCAATACAGGAACATTTATTAGATCAACGGATTGTACAATTGGTGGTGAAAATCATATTGAAGTTTCTGGGACGTTAGAGATTGATGGTAGTCAGCCAGATATGAAACATTTAATAACAATAACAGCTGCGAGTAAACATCGTCATTTTTATTTAAATAATGTAAATGCTAAATTAATATTACGTTATTTAAAATTAGTTGGTGGGGATGTTAGTAGTTATAATGATGATCCTGGTTATGATGGTGGATCAATATGTATCTATACAAACGGTGGTGAATTAAATTTATATTCATCTATTGTATTTGATAATACAGCTAGTCAAGGTGGTGGAATATATGCAGTAGGTGCTAGTAATACGAATAAGAATGCGATTATGAATATATATAATAGTATTATTCAGAATAATGAAGCTAGTAATGGTGGTTCTGGTGGTGGTATTTTTATGTCTAGTGCTGTTTGTACTATATACAATACTACGATAGACAATAATCAAGCTATTATTGCTGGTGGTGGTGGTATGTATATATCTACCAGTGATGTAACAATGAAGAATACAATCATATCAAATAATGATGTTGGTGATGATGGAGGCGGCCTCTTTATATATGGTGATAGCACTACAGTCACCCTCCGTCAATCATCATTTATCAATAATGATGCAACTAATAATGGTGATGAAATATATACATCTCAATCACCAACCATATCATTAATAAATACCTATTTCAACAATCCAAATAATAATAATAATATTTATGATGGTGGTACACCAACATGGAAAACATGTTCAAATAATTTATGTACAGAAACATCATATACCGGTACATGCAAGGAGGCAAACAATAATAATAAAAATGTGGGAGTAATATGTTCATGCTCTTCAAATACATATAGACCAAATGGTGCAATAGACACAGGCGTAGATGCTATATGTAAATTTTTTACAAATTGTAGTGCAGGCCAATATATATCAACAAAAGGAACATCAACCACCGATCGCAAATGTAAAGCATGTTCAAATGGAAAATTTAGTACAAAAACAAATGTAAAACAATGTACATCCCTAACAACATGCAGTGCTGGAAAGTACATCTCCACCAATAGCACATCAAAATCAAATCAAAAATGTACAAATTGCCCAAATAAAACATATAGCTTAAATCAAAATCAATACAGGTGCACAAAAGGAAAGGTGTGTCTCCCAGGCACATACATAGCAGTCAACAGCACACCAACAACAGATCGTATTTGTAAAGTATGCACTGAACCGGGCACAGGCACTGATAAAGCAAATAGTTATATATGTAAGGATTGTCCAATTGGAAAATATAACGATAACCAAAAATATCCAAAAGGAATGTGTAAGCCATGTGCAGAAGGAAGACATGCATCATTACCGAAGCAAAAAGTGTGCATACCATGCCCAGCTCAACCAGGTTACCCACCATGTGGAGGAAAAGGGGATTGTAATAAAAAAACAGGCCAATGTAATTGCTACGACAAGGGTTATGGCTGGACTGGCCCGGATTGTGCTACTTGTGGTATACAGTGGTCAAAAAAGAATGGCCAATGTAATACTTGTGATATTAAAAGATATAAATCATGTAAAGGCAAATGCTATCTAAAATGCGATAGAGGCAAATTTCTATCCCAACAAGATTGTAGTTGTAAGCTGCACACCCCGCTTGTTATATTAGACTATATCGGTTATGCTGCTGCTACATTATCAGCATGCGCCTTGATATATAAATTATATATTTTTATAACATTAAAGCGTAATGGTAAATTGCGAAAAGATTTAGGATTTGTGAAAGGTTTCCTTGCTGTCATTGCATATGGTGGTAAAGGGGACCATATTATCGTTTCAAATGATAATAATACGATGGAAGAAAATCTTTTAGGCGAAGAAGATCGTGTTGGCGATGATGATGACATGTTAGAAATGCCAACAGTACGTGAATCATTTTCAGAAATATTAGATACAGCTGGATTAAGTAAATATAAAACCAAATTTGCTAAACATGGTATTCAATCCACTAGTCATTTAGATGATATACTAGAAGAAGATTTAGAAGAGCTTGGTTTAAGTGGATTTCAACGACGACAATTTAACAAAGCAGCGACGAACGTGAAGAAGAAAAAGGAGATGCAACAAAACGATGGTAATAATAGTACAGATAATGGTGTTATTGTTGCTAATGACACTAATAATAAGGAAGAAAGCAGTAATAATAATGCCGATGATGTGAAAAAAGAAAAAAAGTGATGAGAAGAAGAAGTTAAAGAAGTAAAATATCATTGTGTTTTGAAGAGGATGTGAAATTGTGAAAAAAGAGATTTCGGGCTGCTGTACAGACTTGTGTACGGTGCCCATAAATGCTAAAATCTCCACATTGCAAGAAGTTTGTAACGAGTAACGAGTGTGTATGATAGTACATATTTTTTTAAATTTTTTTTAACATTTTCACCAAAAATTTATTAATTTTATTTTAAAACAGACTTCTCCGGTATTTTTTTTTAAATTCTCTTCACCATCATCTTTAATTTGTTTAAATGTGAGCGAGTTTAATTTCAGCCGTACCTCACAGCAGGCGTCAGGCGTCAGGCGTCAGGCGTCAGGCGTTATAAAAAAGTGCTGAAAATTGATAGTCTAAGCTCTATTTAAAACATTATACTAAATATATGATAGGGTTAGTATACAATTATTATACTTGGCTTTGTCCAGCCTAAATCACCTCCTTTTTCAGTTTCCAAAATACCTCTTACTCACTCAAATTGATAAAACATCAACAAAATAATCAAAAACGGATGGGAAATATCAAAATAAAAATCACGAGTATAGCACCAATAATTTTTGTTTCATTTATTTTTTGCTTTCTTTCCAATGTATTGAACCCATATTCAATGAAAATAACCCCAATACATAATTCAATACATTTTATACACTCACAATGATAAAAAAATATTAAATTTAATAATTTGGAATTATTATTATTATATTTCGTGTTATTTAATATCAAAATCAAAATTAAACATGGTAACAGGAAGTGGCCTCTAACTTTGGAATCACCAATAATCACCGGGTCTGACAGTTCTTAAGTTGTTTATTATACCCCTAGACACTTCCTGCCTTCGATCATATTTTATTATCTCCATTTGCCATATTTACTCACTTCAATATTCGTCAATTTTGACCCAAAATGTGGCATTTTAATTATTGCTAACATCACTACTACCATTGCTACTATCATCATCCTGTGCATTTAATATCTTATGTTGCAAACGAGGAGTGTACAAAAATTTACGATAGCCATTTTTTGGACGGCCTCTTTTGCCAACATTATTATTATCATTATTATTATTATCATTATTATTTGTATTTTTCTTCAAACTAGCCTTTTGACTTATAGTAATTTGATCAGTACGTAAATGCTCCTGGTACCCATATTCTTTAACCAGTTGCTTTTCTAGCTGGTTAACATCTATATTTGCTTTATTTGCATATACATTCAAGAAGTTAGATTGTGTTTCTGTTTTACCTGGTTTACCACCAGGGAGTATATAAGCATGACCTTTTCTAGGCCCATTATAAAATGATACACCATTTATCACTTTTGCTACTTCTGTTCTTAACAGATATATATACAATTTATTTGTTCATTCAATTTTAATATGTGTGAGTTGAGAGTGGCCTTTCATTCGTACACGACCCAAATTTGTACTAAATTAAAATCCTATCTATATATATTAGCAGGTAATAACACTATAAATTAGCAAGGAAATATAGGTGGATATTTTTTATTTGACTCTTAGCTCAGCGCTCAGCGCTCTCATGAGCTCATGAGCTCATGAGTAAGAGAACATTTTATATGATAATATATCGTATTCGTCAGTAAATACACCCACTACACACATGCTCACGTCTCCCTCTCACATTTTGTTATCTCTCTCCATTGAATATTTTAAGCATATCAATTTTTGGCATACCAATTTAAAAAACTAATGTTTTTTATAAATTAATATTTTAAAATCAAATGTATATATAATATCAGGAAAATATTAATATCATACTTTCGTATGATATGTATCAAAATTTTTAAACAATTTGGATGAAAATACAAATATTTATAATAAAACCATATATATGTATCGTATATCTATACGTATGATTTAATTATATATTTGTATCATATCTGTTTCCTTTATTTTTGTTTAATTCCATCATTTCCAAAATATTCAACAAGACCGAGATGCACTTCAACTATATTTACAATTTTGATTGCTGTACAAGCCGTGGCAATACGTTTTTATCTAAATTGGACCCTTCTTCCATGAGCCAACTTGCAGTATAAACAGGTTCACATACATACTCATGATAGATACCATACAAAACTAAAAACGATGCTATTGCACGTGGAAATTTTCTTGCTAAAAGTGCCATAGCTACTGATGCACCACCAATTTTTGTAAATTGTGTGGTTATTGAGTCTTGAAAATGTTTATACCCTTTACCACTAACACCATCCTCTGGCAATTCCAATCCGACGGGACGTATGAAATTACCTTTTGCTAACATCATTGCTTTAAACATAGTCCGCCCAGCTAGTGTGTTAGTGTTCATCATCCCATTTTGACGTGGATTTTCAACATATTCTGGCACCCAATTAGCAAGACTTTTATCACCACTAAGACTACGTTCAATAGCTTTCATAGCATCTTTTGCATGAACACGACCAGTAGCACCACCGCTGTTTTTTCTTGATGGAATCAAGGCCCAAGCATATAGTTTCTCCCAATCTTTCGTGATTGCCGCAACACCAGGTTCCATCATACCTTCTTTGTATGTCCTTAAACCTTTCATATCACCAATTGTATATTTATCTTGATCAACCCATAATGTTAGAATATTTCTTTCATACAACTCCTTTGCAATGACAAGAGATGGATCCCCAACAATTTCATATTCAATCTTCCAAGCCTCTTTTGCCTTTTGCGCTTCATCGTTATCCTGCGAAGAAACTCCAATAATTTGTCCACCCGCTTCTTGAATTTTTTGTGCCACGCCTGAATTTTGATAACTTCTTAGTTCATCACGGCACGGTGGTCTGAAGATTGATGAGTTAGAGTTTTATATATAAGACTATATATATATACATTATGGCAGCTTGATGAATTAGATAGGATATCTTTTATAAGCCTTAGGGGAATAGATATATACATTACGGCAGCGATACGAGTAGCATGGCGGGGTTTCCTGAGTAGAGAATAGAATTTACTTACCACCATGTGCCTCTGTAAAAAACGAAAGTAGTAAAATCTGCTTCTTGTAATTTACGTTCCAACCAATTTGTTGTTACAAGTGGTGCCTTATTAGTAACTGACATTGTTTTCTTATGAAATATTTCCAGCTGTTTATAAATATATATTATCCAGGTGACACTATATCGATCAAAAGCTGCTACATACAAACAAATATTCTCACAGACAAAAAAATCGTTGTTGTTTTCTATAACCGACTAAGATAAAGATACAAATGAAACAGGAAATCGTCTTAGTCTCGGGGTGTCGGGGTGGACGTAATACTGGAATAACGTGATCCAGGCCTGTCAGGTTCCGTCAGGAAGGTTCAAATCATTCCTGTTATTATTATATTTTGTATTTTGTATACTGTATACTGGTATACTTGGTCTTATACAGTATACTTTTCGTTAGTTTGATAGGAGTTAGGGAACTTGTGGATTTTCGTTCCGCACTTTAACTTCCATTTTGCCAGGTTTGCAAAATACTACTGTAACAACTGGGTGATCTAGATGGGTGATTTGGTACAACATATTAATATTATTATAGTTAAGAAATACAAGAAGAATAGATAGTATATATATAATGGACATACCAATATATATGTCTTATCAAGAAAATATAAATATATATAAATAAGACAGAAGCACGTGAGCAACCAAGTACACACATAATAATAAATTGCATGCTGGGTTGTGGCAACGGCAAAAATATGATTTACAACTCACTACGACATCCACCACGACGATTGTCATCTTTCCAATTGTCTGGAAGGTTAAACGAAACAATTAAAAAAAACACTGGTAAAAATACTCGGCTGAGATATTGGCAGCATCCGCGTCCATTTGGCACTACAGTAGACAATAGAAGAACCTCACGCGGTAATAGTGGATTTTCTGAATTACTACCGGTAGCCAGTGTATTTGGTGTATGCGGTATTGGTCTGAAAATATATTTTGAAAATAAGAGAGTTGCGAAACACAATGACGAGAAAATAATAGTAGAGGAAGAAACAGATGTACTATGCAGTAAAGAAAATAGCGAGATTCATGTTGATGCAAAATGCAAGATTCTGTTAGATTCTGGAGCGATGGCTTCAATCATACCACAGCTCAGCTTGCGGTATCCATCAGGAAAGAAAATAAAAGTTGTAAAAGTAGATGCAACCATGCAGGGTGCAACTACTAAAACATCTCATGAGTATAAAACAGATATTGGAATTATTAAGAAGGCCCTGCTATCGGAGCATACCGAGAATGTTTTAATATCTATAGGTTCTTTATTAAACTATTGTAATAAGTCGGGTGTAATATTTTCTATTGATGGTGCGTGGGCAGTAAATTTAGACGATTTGGAAAGAGAATCATTCATAAGTACATTAATTGCAAGGAGAGATAATACAGTGTTAAAATGGAAATGTAAAAGTCGGCAGAATAATGTCTGGAGAGTCACAAACAATAATTTTGCTCACGACTTATGGTACTGTGAACTGGAACCTCTACAGCTATCGGATGAAAGTATTATAGACACACTGAATCCTGTAATGATAGATACTGGAGCTAGCAAACACTTTTTTTCAAAAAAGAACTTCAAAACGGGAACAACTTTTACAACAATATATGGTGGTGAAGTGGCCAACACGACACACAAATCAGATCCTTTACTTACAACTAAGCTTATCCCGAAGTTAGGGTGCTTAAACAATATCCGCGTCATAGAAAAAGATGGTACAGCTATTGTTTCTCCACACTGTTTGTTAAAAGATGTAGACCAAACTCTTGATGGGGCATTTCTTTTCACACCAACCTGTGTTTATCTAATTCATATGAATGATATTAAAAACGTTAAAAAGCATAAGATAGGATATTCTAACAATGGGGTCTGGTTTGCATATCCAGAATATTTTGGGTTATCAACACCAGGATCAAACAAAAATATGTCTGACATATGGGCAAAAAGCGAATACAAAAGAATTAATCCAAAAGAGATAAAAGACAACCAAAAACAGCGGACGGATGGCATAGTTGCAATTGATGGTAGTATTATCGTCAGTGATGGAATAGAGAAACATTTACTCCCAACACACATGCTGAAAGATGCAGCCGAACCATCAATATCCAAATTTTTATCAAGTAAAATGAAAGAAGTCAATGAAGCAATTGACAGTAAAAATCTTAAGTTTGAATATACTATCATGCTTCAAATATTACATCACTTGAATATAAAGGACGTATTTAAAGAATTTGCAACAGCAGCAAATGATGGTAAATTGCTCGATCAGAGTGCATGTAAGGCTTGTTTCAAGAATTTTATGAGGCTTGCAGAAAAAGATAATAACAGCGTCATCGCGGCTTTAGAATTAATTACAATCATAGATGGAATTTTCAACATATTTGATCCAGGGAGAAATGGTTACGTCAGGGTCAGCGAATTAGCAATTGGTTTATCTCTTTTTTGTGGTGGAAACCCTGATGACAAAGCAAAAGCAATATTTTCTTTGCTTGACCACGAAGGCGATGGTGCCATTACATTGGAAAATTTGAGAGTTTGCATGGAATGTCTTATAAAAGTAATTCATGCCGCTAGAGGCAACGGTGCACTCCCTGCAAACGTGGCAAGAGCGTATGCTGAGCGAATGTTTATTAGAGAAGGTTTGAATCATGACGACCATTTATCATTCAACCAGTTCTTAAAATTTATTATGCCGTACCTTGGTAAGAGTTGAAATTTCGAATATCGGAGATCCGTGAAAAAAATTGACAAAAAAGTTTTTTAAAAATTTTCTTTTAATTATTCGCATCTAGGTACACCAGTACACCACTATAAATTTTTAATTACACACAGAAAAGTAATGATGTATATAATATTTTTTGTATTTTTTACCTCTCTCCAATATAACGTGTTTCCTAGTCTAGTCGCGCTACCTCACTTTCCTTCCTCTTTATTAGTGTAATCAAATATATATATATATATATATATATATATATATAGCTTCGTATAATTTTTGTATAAAATTCTTCATTTTTCTTCATCATCATCTTCAACCAATACCCAACCTTCCGGAGGATTATATGTTTTAGTACCATCATCATTATCATCAAATGCTCCTTCAATTGGACGTGTCGTCCTAGTTTTTATAACATCGCATATTGCTGGCCAACAAGATTGTAGTTGTAAGCTACACACCCCGCTTGTTATATTAGACTATATCGGTTATGCTGCTGCTACATTATCAGCATGCGCCTTGATATATAAATTATATATTTTTATAACATTAAAGCGTAATGGTAAATTGCGAAAAGATTTAGGATTTGTGAAAGGTTTCCTTGCTGTCATTGCATATGGTGGTAAAGGGGACCATATTATCGTTTCAAATGATAATAATACGATGGAAGAAAATCTTTTAGGCGAAGAAGATCGTGTTGGCGATGATGATGACATGTTAGAAATGCCAACAGTACGTGAATCATTTTCAGAAATATTAGATACAGCTGGATTAAGTACATATAAAACCAAATTTGCTAAACATGGTATTCAATCCACTAGTCATTTAGATGATATACTAGAAGAAGATTTAGAAGAGCTTGGTTTAAGTGGATTTCAACGACGACAATTTAACAAAGCAGCGACGAACGTGAAGAAGAAAAAGGAGATGCAACAAAACGATGGTAATAATAGTACAGATAATGGTGTTATTGTTGCTAATGACACTAATAATAAGGAAGAAGGCAGTAAATAATAATGCCGATGTGAAAAAAGAAAAAAAGTGCGATGAGAAGAAGAAGTTAAAGAAGTAAAATATCATGTGTTTGAAGAGGATGTGAATTGTGAATTGTGAAAAAAAGAGATTTCGGGCTTGTACCTTGTACCTTGTACAGACTTGTACGGTGCCCATAATGCTAAAATCTCCACAGAAAGAAGTTTGTAACAAGATTTTTAAATTTTTTTTTAATTCTCACCATCATCTTTAATTTTCGTTTAATGTAAATACTCGTATTACACGTACGAACTTCGTTAACCTCTCGTACCGTGTAATTAAAAAAAAGAAATCTCAACGCAAACCTAATATACTTTTCAAACGCTTCCCATCCAATGCTTGTAATAAACTTTCATGTGCTTGGCATACCGATTCCGTTAACGATGGTTCCTTTCGTATACCGTCATATAATGGTTTCCGTGATAATACTTGTTGATATGGGTATACTGCATCTGCATATTGTATCCGTGTTGATGTTGATTTCCTTCGTACCATTTCATCATCCGACAATGCAATTTCCATAGCATTGATAAAGGATATTGGATCATTCATTGCCCAACGAAATACTTGAGATTTAAAAAATGCAGAAAATACAGGTCGTTCCACTATTATCAATGGTAATCCAGCTTGATGCATTTCATGTGCTGCTAAACAAAATGTTTCAAATAAACTAGCAACAATTGCAGCACGATATTGTTTCATTAATGTTGAAATTTCATTTCGTTTTTTAAATCCTAGAAAAAAAAAACGATGTACATATCCAAATTTATTAATAATTGTTTTTAAAGCATCAATTGTACTAATACCTAATTGTGGATCAATTGAATCACTTCCGATGAAATGTACTTTAAAATCTAAATCCGGTCGTTTCCTCATCAACGTCAATGCAGCATGAACAATTGTAAAAACACCTTTAATACGTTGTATTTTTCCTAATACTAATAAATTTTTCATTTTCCATGGTTTCATTTCATTATGAATATTTATATCTTGTTTTTTGTTCACACGTAAACGAATGTTATTATGATTCTTTTCCATATCCAAATCATTTAAATGATCGTTTGGTAATACTAACATACGTTTAATAGGCGGTACCGCAGTAATACCATTTCTAATATGCAATCCAATTGCTTTTCGATATGCATCAATTACTTCAATGCTTGGATAGAACACAATATCAGCAGCAATTAATGCAAAACGTTCCATCGTATTACGTCGATATTGTTTTAACATTAATGGCATGTATTCAATGGAATCGATAATTTCAAAGGTACCATGTACACGAACAGACACGATGATATTATGTGGTAAATGATTTTCAATTTTATGCATCCGTCGTAATAAAAGCAACGATGCTGCACCAGTAAAATCGAAAAATTCCACCATGTCAAATTTTAACTTGTTCATATGATATAAGCGTTCAATCGCTAATGCCCATCTCATATTTTTTGCTACATTTTCATCGTACTTAAACAATGTTGGTGATAAATTTGCAAAACTTTGCAATGGTAACACATCTACATTCATTGTTTTTTGCATGCTTTTTAATTTTGAATTCACATAATCTTGTTTCCATTTTAATATACGCGATTTAAATGTACTTTCCACGACTTCCCATACACCAAGTTCCGTCGTATCAAATATAATCGTAACACGAAAACCTTTCATTAATAAATCCAATGTCACGGCATTGATTAAAACGCCTGCACCACCTGGTGTTAATCCACCAAGTTCACTTGCAACAAATACAATATGATTACCAATTAAATATTTTTGTTTCAATTTATTATTATTATTATTATTATTATCATTTCTTGAATATGAAATACCATTGATATAATTATCTACATGTCCAAATGGTAAATTTTTACATAATTTATTTTTCAAAAATTGTTTATATATTTTATCCGTATGAAATAAATTATTAAATTTCTTCGATGTATGATAATTATTCTCTTGTATTAATTGACTTAATTCTGTTTGAAATTGTTCTTTTGGATATTGAATCGTTGCATCTAATACTTTTTGTATATCATAACTGGTTGATGTTTCATCATATGTCAATAAATTATGCAATGTGGAAGAATATTTATATAAATTTGCACTACGTTTTGATATTACAGGCAAACGGGTACTAATTAAATTCATCGAATGGGCATTTGGAAATGATGACGTTGTTAAAAGGATATCCATTTGTAAAATTAAACTTTCTAAAATAACATTTGTTTGTCCATAATATTTATGCCATCGTATAGGATTATCACACATTTCAAATGTAGTTAAAAAACGTTCTGTACCTTCTTTCATATATGCATGTACAATAAATTGATTTCCATTTGTACATGCTGCCCAAATTTCTTTTTGAAGGGATTGCAATGGTATATTAAAATCAAAAATACCAATATGTATTTTTTGATCTAAAATACGCCTGGTAAGACCATGTTGCCGTGGTCTTGTACGTATTAACAGATCAATTGTATCAAAATAATCATTTTTTTGATGCATTTTATTTTCATTATAAATTGTAGTAGATGCAAATGTTGATATAATATTTGAAAGGCGTAAATTACGATTGATTTCATGTTGTTTTTTGGTAAATTGAAAATCTTGTTGATTTGTATATATAATTGATATTTGTAATGGTTCTTTTTGTTTTTCATTTGTTCCTTTGTGAATGTTGCTGTTATCATTTGTTGGTTGGTTTATAATATGATGATGAATTTGTTTCACAATTTTATGAACAATTGGAAGATTAATATTATATAATAATAAATGTTGAAATAAATCTTGTTTCTTTTGCAATAATGTGATTAATTCTTGTATAGCATGATTATTTTTTTCTTGAAAGACAAATACAGGTGGTCCAAAATGTAAATATTCATCAAATGATTCACTTGGTAATTCGGATGATATAGTCATGAAATTTGTTTGTTTTAACTGTTTATTTAATTTTGAACTACATGCTTTTGCCAAGTTGTTGTTGTTGTTGTTGTTGTTGTTGTTATTATTTAATATTGAAAATAAATCACAATTATAAAAACCAAATGCATTACTTTGTAAAACAATTTGTGTTTTTTCTTCAATGTGACGTAAAAACAAGAAATATATTGCTGGACTAACCACACAAAATAAAAATACAATTATTAATAAGCAACATTTATAACATTTCGTTTTTTTTCCATGTGATAATTGATGATATATATTATTTTTTACATTTAATAATAAATTTGTTTTTATTTTACGAAAATGTTTCATAGTTTTCTTGTATTTATATGATGATGGTGATATTTTTGAATGATTGTTATTATTACTACTACTATTGCTATAATTTGAAAATATTGGTGATGTAGATGATGATCTTGCATTTTTTCGTTCTTGATAATATTGTCCCAACATTATTTTTTCGTTTTTCTTTTTCTTATTAGTGGTGGTGATGGTCGTAGTAGTAGTTATAAATAAAAGGGGATGAAAATATGTGATTATTATTTGTGTGTAGTAGTAATTTTCAATTATTTTTTCGTTAAAAAATGTATTATAATTCTAAAATCACAAAAAAAAAATAAAATAATAATCCTACAAACCAAAAAAACAAAAATATACTATATATATATATACACAAAATTAAAGATCAACCAAACACTTAGACTGAATGAACGACAAATAATTCTATATATATATAATTATATTTCTTACATTTGATTTCATTACACACTTCATTACACTCTTTTTCTTGCTTTTTAAACATGTTTGAATTTTTATTGAATTTTTTGATTTTTGACGACGACGGAACCTAACCCTAACCCTAACCCTCTCCTATCAGAATGACGCTAATATGTACTTGAAGTGGTAATTAGAGTACCAACAATATCAGAGTTGATGAATTTTCACCGACCTTGTCAATGACACTAATCTATACTTGAAGTGGAAATTAGAATACCAAAATGTATGAATTTTCACCGAACTTCACCAAATCTATACTTGAAGTGGAAATTAGAATACCAAAATATCTCCTCAATTCTTTCAGAAATTAGAGTTTCATATAACCCTACTCTTCAACTCTATGATAATGCTATTCCCATGCTAATATTCGGTCGAGTTACCGTTGTTGTTCAGAAATGATGATGTTTTCGCTCCTACAAAACATAGAATTTTACAGCTTTTTTTTAATAAAAGTAAAAGTAATAGATAGGAAAGTGAGAAAGGAAAATTTACAACTATCTATCTCCTGTTCTATTCATAATATATTACTACATGCATCATTGTTTATTTGTGTATTTTCGATTGTGAAGAGTGAGTTTGTTAAACGAAAGAAAGAATAGGAGAAATAAATTATTTTTTGTACATCATCAGTTTTTGGATTAGAGATATAGTGATTTTAATATATACCGTCGGTCCGTTGTCCATTCCTTCCTAATAATAATAATAATAATCCATCTTCCCCATATATTCCTCTCTTATCATATAACTTGTAAATAACATCAGGCCAATAAAAAGAAAAAGATAAAAAAAAATATGGCACCGAAAAAAATATTAGTATCAGCAAAATGGAAAGATCAATTTACAAAATTACAAGTAGAAGTATTAAAAATACCAAAATTAAATAAAGTTATTGAAGAAAAAGATGAAGAAATTAAAACATTAAAAACATTTGAAACACAATTAAATAAATTTCGCATAGAATATGATATAATGAAAAAAGAAAATGATGAAACAACATCGAAAACAAAAGAATTACAGATACGCAATTTAGAATTAGCCAAACAAGTGAAAAACTTTAGGGATGAAAAGAAAAAAGTACGTTTAAATACACGTAGGTTGGAAAAGCAAGTAAAAGAGGAAAAGAAAAAAAATGGTAAAGCAACGAGTGAAATACATGCATTAATGCGTAAATTAGGTACCGTGAAATCGGAGCTGGAACAAGAAGTAAGAAATCGGAATCATTTTGCTGGTGAATTGAAAAAAGAAAAAAACAATTTAGAACGTGAACGTGAATCACGTTTACAAGATATACATATGAAAAGTTTAGATCGGCAACGTATTGATAAATTACAAGTAGCAAAAGAAAAATTAGAAAAACAATTAAAAATGATGGATAGTATATCAAAAGGTCATACACATGAAAGTGAAATTTTAAAAAAAGCATTAGATTGTTCAAGAAATGTCAGTGAAATGTATGAAGAACGACTTGTATTAGATGACGATGAAATAGCAGATTTAAAAATACGAAATGCAAAATTACAAAAAACAATTGAAAAAAAAGAAGCTGAAATTGCACATGCATTTGATAAACATAAAGTATTGGAACAAACATTACGTGCTGTACAAGCATATGGAATGAAATTATGTAAATCATCAATTGATATGGATAAAATAATGAATCCACGTAATATTAATAATAGTGGACATTTCTTAGGAGGTGGTAATTTTGAAGATGGCAATTATTTAGAAGATCCTGCAAATCGATGGGGTGATGCAATGGATGGACAAGAATTAATTGTTCGAAGAGATATGGAACCACCATTATCACATGCACCAACATATGCTAGTTTAATAAAACATTTTGAAGGTTTAAGAATGTCAAGACGATTGCAACGTATACCAGATTTAGATGAAGATGGTCAAGAAGTTAGTTTCACTACAAATGGCCCAGGGACCATACCAATCCCACGTTCCTCTGAACCAAGAGGGTTTACTACATCACAATATAGATTTATGGAAAAAACACCAATTTTTGAAGCAAGTGATAGTACGATGAAAAATATACAACCACCAGTACGTTCAATACGACGTGGACTAACCCTTGGAGACAGTACTGCATTGGGTCGTCCAGCAAGAGGTCATATGCAACGTACTGGATTACCACCTGAAATTGATACATTTTATTCACCAGGTGGTACAGGTGATGTTTCTTTACCAACCGTAGCAAGTGCACCAAATTTAGGTGGACGAACACCGGAGTATTATAATAAAAAAATGATGAAAAAAGCAACATCATATGGTGGTATTCAAACAACACCGATGAAAAAAAAGAAAAAATTTAAAAAACGTACCGATGGAAAATCAGTCGCATCGGAAGAAGGATCTCTTTACATATCGACTGGTATTGGTATTAAACGTGAAAAAGTTAAACGTAAATTAAAAGGTAGTGCAAAACATATGTTGCAAACTATTTTAGATAATATGGCGAAATGAGGGCGCATTGATGGAGAGGTGTGTGTGTGTAAATATAACATGTTTAAAATCATATATATATGATAAAATCATAAAAGAAAAACGTATGATAAGAGAGTGTGTGAATGGTGCGTGAGATCGTGAGGATTTGTTGAGATTAATTACTTCGGGTCACTTCGTCGTTACGTCGTGAAGCGTGTTTTTTTAAAATTATGAACCGTAACACTTTTAATGTAAATATTATTGCGAGCATAAAAATTATAAATTTTAAAATTTAATTTTTATACGCTCGTGTATAACAATGTAACGGCACAGGAACACTAGGAGTGTGTTCCCTTTTTTTCTTGATTTTTACCGGTCATTTTATTTTTACATTCAAATATGATACATGCACACCTCTCTATCTATCTATCTATCTATCTATCTACAACCTACAATCTCATAAAATTCCAGAATTTATTTGCAGTGACTTTCAATGCACTTGTCGTACATGATGGACTTGTTAAATATTCTTTCCATGATTGTTTTCTTCCACCGCCAATTGGGAAGATAGAATTAATCATAGTACACTGAGTCCATTGTCCAAGAGCAGAGGCACCTTTTACGATCCATGGTTTATCCATGCTTTCACGAGACATATCACGTGGCCAATTGATTTCTAATTTTTTCACACCATAATCTAACATGGAATTTAATTTTTTATGGTATTTAATTTCACCTTTAAAGCCATCAAGATCTAAAAAGATATTCATTTTTCCATTATCATAATAATTAGTTAATTTCAAGTTAATTTTACCTACATCGAAATGATGCATAGTTGCTATTGGTTTAAATAAGCATACTTCGTTTCCTTGTTTACCTTGTTTCTTTTTATTATTTAAATCAAGTTTAGAGCCTGGTAAGATTAATTTAAATGTTTTCTTTTGTTGCATAATTTGCCATGCTATGTAACGGTGGAATTTTTTACCTGCCGTGACAGGTTCATCTTCCCCATCGTCCTTTTTGCCTATTTTGTTAAGGCTCGTAATAGTTGCTGTTTCTTGGCTTTGTAAAAAACTATTACCTCCTTTTTTTGAAAATTGTTTTAAATAATCATTCATTGTATATCCAGCATATGGATTTTCCGCAAATTCTATAATTTCTGGAATTGCAAATTTATGAATTAAAAAGCCTTTAATCCAATTGTTTCCAAAATTACCAGATCCTTGGTTATCTGCACCATCAATAAATTTATTAATAGTTGCTTGGATTACTTTACGTACAGCTTTTCCGATTAATCTATTTTTCTTTCCTGTTCCCGGTAATATGTGAAGTAATAATGGCATAACTTTCTCTTTTTCATTTGTTTTGCATTTTAATACACTTTGTTTACGATCATGAGAAAATTCTCCTGTTTCAATGTTGTATGAAAGTGCAAATTCAATATATACGCCACTTTCATCGCATTCGCTAGTAATACGATAATTAAATTCTCTTTTTTTAATAAATGGTGCATCAATAATTGTGTTTTCCAACAATAATTCATCAAACGAAAAAGTAAGTTTTGCTGTTAAATCTGTTCCGGTTAATGTTTCCCCACCTTTTTTTGGTTCATCTAAATTTGCTTCAACTTCAAATATTTTTAAATTTGTTACTTTTACATTCATTTTACCTTCTTTGTATAACAAACCAGTATAAGATTTACCTTGTTGATAAACATCTTTTAAATCATCAAAAAATAATTCATGTTTGTTTTTTTCGTTTGCGTGAATATGATTAGCAAATATTGTAACTAAACAAATTGCTAATAATATTATGTAAGATGATAGTGCCATCTTATATATATATATATATATTGATGAATGATACGATCGTAAAATTTAATTTATGTATATGTGTATATAGGTAGACAATCGACGTGTATCTCTTTTCAGTCTCTCTTTATATATATATATATATTTATATATACAATATCTACGTATCTCTGTCTATACTAGTCTCAACAACTCTCATTATATATAAACACTGGAAAAGGTGCAAAGCCCCCCGTTTTTTGAACACAAAAACAGGTTTTTTTTGTTCCAATACGTTCACTTTATTCGTTGGTAGTGCTGTGTTGCTGCTATATTTCGTCGGTAGTGCTGTGTGATGCTATATTAACCCTAATATTAACACGGACAATTTCAAATTCCGAAAACGTTTTTTGATGTGTAATACATGTGTGTGAAAGTGTTCTATTGGTGAATTTCTATATGTATGTATATCTTGAATCACTGTCGTTGAACGTGTTTGCACTTTTAATCTTGAGGAGAAAAAAAAAAAAGAAAGTGTTGTGGTTGGTTTCGTGAGAGAAAAAAAAAAAGACAAAAAAATATTTTTGATTCATCATCACCAAAAATAAAAAAATTTCTTGATTTTGGTAATTTTTAACCTATTTTTTATATTGTATGATAGTTTTCAAAAAGAAAAGAATATATATCTGTAGAGAGAGAGAAAAAAAAATATATTTACAAAGATGGATCGATATGATTATCCATATATAAACTCACCAACTATAAATAATAGTAAAAATAATGAATCGAAAAATAATTCAGCGTCAAAAACTATGTCCAATAGCGATAGGAAACAACAACAATCTTTTTCAAACAATGTGAAAACTGCTACACCAACTGATATTGAAAAACAACTAAGACGTTTAGAAAGTGAATTAAAAGTAGCACAACAAATACCTATGGGTGGTGCACATGTTAATTTTAGAGAACAACGTATCTTGAAAAAGAAGAAAAAATTATTGCAAGAACAACAACAAGTAGAAGAACAACAACAACATCAAATCATTGAACAAACAAATTATAATAATATCATTTTACCACCACCACCATCATCACCAGAGACATATGCATTTAAACATATTTCATTACCTGAACAAGTTGTACCATATTTAGAAAAAAATGATTTTATCGGTGGTTTAACCATGTTGAAATTTATCATGACAAATAATTGTATACATGAAATTGAAAAAAAACAGTATTATCCATGGGTTGGTTATTTTGAATACCATGCTGGACATTTTCAAGCTGCATTGGATATATATTTAGAATTAGAAGAATCATTAGATAGTTTAAAACCACCATATAATTATGTACATATTGCATTATGTTATTTTCATTTAGAAAAATATCATCAAACGGAAAAGATTATATTTCAAAATAATACAACATTTGTTAATAATAATCAGAAAAAGAAGAAAAAAAAGAACATGAAACAACGAAATACAAAACATGAAAATCAAAAAGAAGTAGATGATGATTACGATAACGATGATGCAATTGATATTATATGTAATCGTATATTATTTCATACATCTTTTCGTTTAAAAAATGATGATAAGTTAATAGATTACCATGAACAATTACAAACAGATGTTATGGAAGATCAATTATCATTAGCTGCAATGCATTTTTTACGTGGTCATTATCAAGAAGCAACAAATATATATAAACAGATATTAATAAGCAATCATACTGTTGTTGCAATCAATGTTTATTTAGCATTATGTTATTATAAATTAGAATATTATGATGTGAGTTTGGAATTATTAGATGCATATTTAAAACAATATCCAAATTCATTATTTGCATTGAATTTAAAGGCCTGTAATCACTTTAATTTATACAATGGTCGTGCTGCAGAATTAGTTTTAAAACCATATTTATCTAATACAACGACGATATCTAGTAATATTGGTACTAGTATCTATGGAAAAAATGATTTAATTGAGAACAATATGGTTGTCTTTCGTAATGGATCACAAGCATTGAAAATATTGTTACCATTATCGGATTATTTAAATGAAGCAAAATTGAATTTAATTATCTATTATATTAAAGAAAATGAATTTGTAAAAGCATTTAAAATTGTGGAAAATATGAATGAGATACCAATACAACCCGTTGAATATGTTATTAAAGGTATTGCATATGCATCTTATGGTGAATATTTAAGCAAATATCTAAGCAATAATAATAATTCAAAACCACCATCGTCGTCATCGTCATCATTAAATGTAGTTCAAATTATGAATATAGCAAAAGAATTATTTACAACTGTTGGTGCTAGTTCTAGTGAATGTAAGTTGTCGAGATGTATCGATCACATATCATATATATATATATATATATTTATCCTTGTATATACTAACAACATAAAAATTTTCACATATACCAACACAACAACATATGTAATAATAATAATAACAATAACAATAGGCAATACGATACAAGGTCGTCAATGTATGGCATCTGCATTGTTTTTATCAAATAAATATGAGGAAGCAAATGTATATTTTCATAGCATTAAAGAATATATGTTTAATGATGATTCGTTTTATTGGAATTATGGTATATCATTAGCAAGTGCAGGTTTATTTGAAGATGCGGCAGAAATGTTATTAGCAATACAAAATGAAATATGGCGTGGAGATTTTACATATACGTTTTGGTTAGCTAAATGTTATATATGGAATGGAAACATTGAAAAAGCATGGGAATTGTATTTATCCACTGATAATACAGAAAATTCATTTCAATTATTAGAATTTATAGCAAATGAAGCATATCGTAAAGGTAAAAATGATGGATTTTATTATAGTGCAAAAGCATTTGATACATTATATAAATTAGATCCAGATAATAATGAATATTGGGATGCTAAACGTGGTGCATGTATTGGTTATTTTCAACAAGTACTTGCCGGTTTAGGCACCAAAGAACGTTTAATGGATATGATGAAATTATTACGAATGGATGATAAACCACAAGCAATGTATATTGTACGTGTCATACAAAAATGGTTTGATGATGATAAGATTACTAAAATGAAACATGTAACAGGTGTTGGTGGTGGATTAGACGATAGCATGAGTAGTTTAGAAGGTAGTTGGGGGGAAAGGGGCGTACATGATTGATTTGATGAATTATTGAATATAATCTTTTGGAGATTTGGGGAATGTGGGAGATGTTGGGTGCCCTGGCAGTCTTAAAAAGAGAATTCACGAATTACTAATTTTATGAGATTTTTTTTATGTACTTATTATTATATATCTAGTAAAACACAAATCCATTATGATGGCACAACGCACAACGGCACAACGGCACAACGCCTAGCGACTAGCGAGGTAAGAAGTGCTGGTGCTATTCACCTACTATTATAATGGAGGGTTTGCCCAATATTATTTGTCCTTTTATTTTTTAATAGTAGACACATAGACACAGCAGCCACTATAATAATAACTAATATTAATAAACCCAGTAGCCACCACAGCAGTAGCCCAATAGTATTAATACTTTCAAAACAAAAAAATGTATGTATAATATATAAATACTTTTGCTTATTGGACTTATACTACTGCTGGAAGTTTCCCCGTTGTTGTGCTTGTTGTTTTTTTTCCAAAAAACAAAAGTTATAAGTTATAAGTTACATTTTATGATAATATGATTATACATATATATACACACATCTAATATGATTCTACGATCATATTGCCAGATTCCAACATATTCTCTTCTGCCTTTATAATCATTCAAAATACCAATCTTTTATCCCCACTTGTTCAATTATTTAAGCTGCGAAAATGGCTAGTGGAAATGAGACGATTATTGTGCCAATTGTTGCCGGTGTTGCTGCTGCTGGTATTGCTGTTGGTTCGGCTGCAGGACGAGCATCTGGAAAGCGAATACCAAAACGGTTGCGAAAAAGCATAGTAAGCCTTGGTAAAAAAATACAAAAATCTAATACTCGGTACGAAGAGTTCAAAAGAAACAATGAAAAATTATTTTTTGTATTTAGTACCTTTAACGCCATCTTCAGCTTAATATTGTATTTTCTTGACATGTATACTGACGTGCTTTTGTTGTTTGATTTTATAAAGTATAATTGGATATTTTGCAGTATCTGGTCATTAATCTTTTTAGTGATACCCTACGTTGTTGTTATGGTAGGAATATATATAACACGGGTAGACAATGTAACCCTTATTGATTGGGAAAATGGAAAGGACACTAGGAAAAAAATTGCGTTTTATTTATTTTTCCCCATTTTACCACTTTTGTTTGATATATTTATGCCCTTTTATCGCTTGACTCCATTCACACCTGGTGCATTAAAAAGCTTTATGGCACAATACGAAGCTCTTCGCACTATATGCGAAACCGTTCTAGAAAGTGTACCCCAATTTGGGCTGCAAGTGTACATGGTATTGTGGTGTAGATCAAATACTTGTAATTTTGTAGAAGAGGATGATTCAATTCTGATACAAGCCTTTGTAGTTTCAATTATTAGCATCCTTTATCGCTTGGGTTTGACATGGTTTGAAATATACACTAGTCATGCAACCATAAAAAACTACTTAAACGAGTTGGTGAAATTGGGAATGGGGCTACCAATACAAGGTATTAAAAAAGGACAGCTGCATGAAGTTACTATACGGCACGAATTATACGAGTATGATGTTCGACGTCTGGCTGATGTGTTGGAAAATAATACTTCAGTAAGAAAATTGGATTTAAGCAAATGTAAAATTGGATATTTTAAATTGAACATTTTAAAAGACGTATTACTTAAAAAGGACAGACTGAAGAAAAGAGCTTGTAATAGTAAAGAGACGAAGTGCCACTGTAGCGATGATTGTAGAATGTCAGAGTGTTATTTACTTGATGAACATGATAGATTAAATTTAGCAGATATTATTAAAAAGACTGATGTCAATATAGCACATAAATTATCAAGGCGTCAGCGGCTTTTACTAGGCGATGTATTGAGAAAAAATAGTGATTTGCAGATATTGGATTTACACGAATGTGGATTTGATGAAGAGTATCTTGCAAAACCAAACAACCCTAAAACAAGGGTAGTGCCTAAAAGTTTATCTCGCCAAATAACTGGACTTTATAGCAAAAGTACACGTATTTTCCGCAATTTGAATTTTAGTGATGATACACGAACTGGCTATGAAGCATTATGGGATGGTGATGGTGGCTTATGTGAGAAACTGGATAAACTCAAAGAATGTTATTTAGTTAATGAGAGTAATTTGGCATATTTTCCAGGAAACGAGATGGCAAATCCATTTCTAAATTTAGCTCTAGTCATAAAAACAGACAAATTTGAATTATCAGTGAATGAACCTTTGTCAAAGTTTCAAATAAAAGTATTAATTGATGTGCTGAAACGTAACCACAGATTGAAAGTTTTAGATTTAAGCAGGTGTAAACTGAGTGATGACCAAATAGCCAAATTGCACAAGTTATTACTCAGTAAAAACAGACTTGAAAATATGAAGGAGTGCTATTTGCTCAACGAATTGAGTGATACCGAAAAGAGGTTGAATGTGGCGGATATTATTAAAAGCACTGAAATCGAAATTGATTTCAAATTATCAACCCGCCAAATACGTTTGTTTGTTAATACATTGCAGGAAAATGAATTATTGAAACGACTGGACCTAAGTAAGTGTAAAATTAATGATAGCAACTTTAAAAAATATGTGAAGAAACTGTTGCTTAAGAAATTAGACATTGGAATGGAAACATGTTTTTTATTTAGTGATAAAGTTAATTTAGCAGAAATTGCGAATAATAATACAAATAAAGTCGTAATTGATGTTGATTTATCTCCTGAATATTTGTGTTTCTTTTCAAACATATTCAATAAAAACAATTCAGTGAAAAAAATAGATTTTACCAACTGTAAAATTGATGGGAAGAACTTGAAAATTTTGAGGGATGATGTACTTGGGATAAAGTACTTAGCAGCAGGGGATTTATCAAAATCTAGACTTTATAAGATGGAAGAGTGTTATTTATATGACAAAACAATTAACCTAGCAGCAATTGCGAATAACGAAGGAACTGACATTGTAATAACTAAAAATTTTAAAGCATCGGATCGAATAACTTTGTTGGGAAAAGTATTGAAGCATAATACATCAGTGAAAATCTTAGATTTATCTTCGAGTTGTGTTGAGGAAAGTGAATATTATGCCATATTACAGGCAATCGGTGAAAATACAAAAGAAAGTGGCTCCTTATTGGAAATAAAGCTAGGGAGCAAGCAGCTTAAGTTACGAGAACACAAAGACAAATTTCAGTGTAAAGGGTTGGCTCGAGTCATTTATAAAATAGTAGATCTAGAGACACTTAGACTGATAAACGATGATATTGATGATTATGGAATGAAATTGTTGGCCAAATCACTAGCTAAAATGACACAGTTAAAACAGCTTTCATTGTGGAAAAATAAGATTACAGATGAAGGCACAAAAGCATTAGCTGAAGCAATAGTAAACATGCCTGCACTAGAAAAGCTTGATTTACGGGATAACTTAATAGGTGATGTCGGCGCCAAAGCATTGGCTAGTGCATTGTCACAAATGTCTGCTTTGAATAAGCTTCAATTGGCAAATAATAATATTCAATTGCAAGGTAGAGATGTATTAGTAGAAAAGTGGAAAACAGAACCACATAAAAATCGAATTCAGGATCACTTGGAGTTAGACCATGCGTATTGATATATTGATTAAATGCAGGAAGAATAAAATTAATGCACGAAAAAGGCACGAACCACGAACTTTCGTACGTGCGGCTTCGTGTAAATAAAATTTGTGTGTGTGTGTGCGTAATCGTTTTGTGGGATGTAAAAAAAGTATTCTTTGAGAGAAATGTTTCTTTAAAAAAGATGTGTTGGATGATTGAACAACACCCCGGTGTTTTTTTACGTCGAAACTTCGTGTATCATATTATAAAAAATT
>JACLAC010015452.1_pt1 | contig 25636 bp, 35 predicted proteins | sample 8027881 | NCBI WGS metagenome assembly JACLAC01 (sample SAMN15725517, study PRJNA655200) | protist metagenome | isolation source: fluorescence activated cell sorting (FACS) single amplified genomes of... | place: Spain: Blaines Bay Microbial Observatory, Mediterranean Sea | collected 2016-01-19 | reverse complement strand
CTAAAGCGACCTTCGGCGATGGTTCCGAAACCAGGTGGTGGAGCATCTACGTTGGGATGAAGTTTGGCTAAAACTGGCGGTCCACCTCCAAAGCGAGGGAGTATGATGTAGCCAGTAATCAATCTGCCTCCAGGACCGCCTGGTGGTGGTGAAGAGAAAGTAGCGGATCGATATTCGACACTACCGCGCCCTGAAGATGAAAAGAAGGAAGATGATGCAGAAGCGAGTGCACCTAAAAAGCGACCATCGTCGATATAACCACCAGCACCTGATGTACAGACAGCACCAGTTACACCGAAACCTGAAAAATCTGAAGCAAAGGCAGACGCAGAATTAGAAACAAAGATCGAAGCTTTTCCGGCAGTCTACACGTACGATTTCTTCCGACTAGAGGTGACGGTTGCGCGCGAAGGTAAACCGACGCAGACACAAAGCTTCCGCCCGCCGCAGGCGCTGATTGAGTGGGAACGCGCAAAGAAGGCTTTCGTGGTAAAGAGAAAGGCGAAGGACGGAAAGGAATTCGAAGAGTTTGTCTTTCGGCACGCAGCGGATGCAGTGAAGCCTAAGTGAAAAGAGTCTGCTCCAGCTGGTAAAGTAGAAAAGGTCAGCGTGAAGTGATCTAGTCCAGGTGAGGCGCCCGGCCAGAAGTCGTTGAAGGAACCTGAAGCTGCGTCGCGTGCCAGAATGGGGTCCGTGAGTACCGTGGCGTCCGGAACCAGTGCGGTGAGTAGCTCCTGAGCAGGCAGTGCAACATCCTCAGTGGTGCCGAAACAGAAAGCGCCGTCTGTGCCTACAATTAGTCTACCTTCAGGCGGGCGCGAGAAGCCTGATGGTTCTTGAGAGTGAGCGTGAGACAGACCAGCGAAAAGGCCCTCTGCAATGGCGCCGAAGCCAGGTGCTGGGTCCAAGGAAGGTTCCGAAGTTTCACGTTCCGAAGATGAAACTTCTCCTCCTCCGAAGCAACCCGCTCCTGTGATCAACCTTCCACCGGGACCGCCTGGTGGTGGCGAAGAGAAACCGCCGCAGAAGATATCGACGCTGCCGAGACCTGACGATGAAGACTAGAAGGAGTACGATAGCTCGCCACCGAAACGACCATCTTCGATGTGACCTCCAGCGAGGGCTGCCGGTGATTCTCGTCGTGAGGAACAGGTAGCACTGGCACTGAAGTAGAAGTCAACCCCGACGTGGAGGCTCAAGTTGTGAAACTGACAGCAGAAGCTCAAGTGAGTGTTTTAGGTGCAAGATCCGGGACCGGAACCCAAGCATATGTAGCCGAAACCAAAGAAGACTAAGATGGAGTTAAAGGTGGAAAAGGAGCGGCTACAGATACTGTGAAGATGAAAAGGAGAGGCTAAAGCTAAGCCAAAAGCGGTTGTCGCCGAAAAAGATAAGTACGTGTAGCCGCAAGAAAAACCAAATAAGATGAAGCAAAAATTGGAAAAGGAGAGACTAAAGATTTTGTGTATGTGAAAGATGAAGGCACTAGAACGAGAGGCTGCAGCCAAAGCGAAGGCGAATGAGGAGGTGGCCAAAGACGAAGAGCAGGTTGCGGGTGCCTCTACGGCGACAGCGCACACGGAAGGAGCGCATCGGCATAGCACGAGATCAAGTTTTGGGGATACAGGTGGGACCAGACCGATGAAAGGCGTAGGCCATGAGCTCATGGAGATGAAGGTTGTCGTTGTCGGTGAAGAATTGGAGAAACGCGGCGCTCGTAAGGGTCAAGAAGTACAGCAAAAGATGAATAATATCAGAGTCGCTGCGGGGATCTTCGGTTTATTTGCAATGCTGGTGATAGCGTTTTTGCTATACACCTTTGTATTCGCGCAAGGGTAAGCGCGTACGGTCTCGTTTACGAGACTTGACAAATATAAGCATAAGAAACGATTTAGAAAAGTAACTGACTGTGAGACCCTCATATCATACGGTTAACATTATTGTCAGTGCGTTTAAACGGAAAAATAAAATTCATTCTTGTAAAAAGTGAGTGTTGAGTCGTGCGTTGTTCTGGTTGGTACTGGAAGATGTAGATGGGTGGAATACGAAAATCCGCATGGGGAATCACGTGAAAGGAAATATTGTCATCAAGGCTTCTATCCTATCGTACTATCTTCAGTATCTGCTTCACTCCGCTATAATATTATCTTGCTAAGTTATATTTGAATAACTTCGTTCTTGCGTCTACTAGAGCTTACGGGATAGTGTACAGATATCAGGGTCACTTCTTTCTTCCTCGACAACAAAGTTGTCTTGAAGTGACTCCTAGTCTAGTGTAGCTTTAGAAGTATTCGTTTTTTTATTGTGGAACTACTACTGTTGAGGTTTAGCCTCACAACGACACCGAGTAGCGTACTTAAATAGAATTTCATATAAAGAACTGAGTACAACATGCCAGCTCTTCCGGGTCTTCCGGCGCCAGCTGCGCAGACGTTTTCCGAGGGTTTTCCCGGCAGCGGCCGCGGATTTTCCAAGCCCAACGAAAGCGCGCGATGAGGCGCCATGTACGGCGCACCACCACCGGGGACGCCCATGGGCGGTGCGGTGCCTGTGCACATGCCGCCCATACCGTCGGCGCCCGTGCAGAGGAACCCCGCTGCGGAGGCCGCCATGCAGCTGCCGCGCGCGCACACGACGCCGGGGCACACGATGAGCGGACGCTCCCAATCGCTGTCGCACTACGTGCCGCACTACAACGTGTTCGGGCACCAGCACCACAAGCACCCCTTCCGCAACATGGACCACGTGGAATCGATGCGCAACACCGACTACTGGCAGCAGCAGGTAGCGTGGGGTGAGTGGACTTATTGAGCCAAAAGATGAATGTCTTGAGCGTCTTGTATTCATTTATGTTGACTAATTAGCTTATGGTTTAAAAAAAATTTATGAATTTTTATTTTTTATTACTTCTGTGCTGGTGTCGTTTTCTCAGGCGCCGGAAAAAAAGAGCGGGCCCTCAACACGCGGACGGAGCTGATGCACGCGCGTAAGTCGCAGCAGGTGCCACACATTTCCTACGATCTCGACGGGGACGGTGTAGTTGGTGAGTTACCTTAATGGTTGTGTCTGTATGATATAGCATATACAGGATCATAAATCAAAAAACAGCACGGCGTCTTGAATTATTCATGTTAAGATAATTCTAGTTCGTTGTCAGTCTTTAACATTGACAGGAGTATTTTTCAACTTTGACATTATTATCCTCTCTTGCTCATGCTCATCGCAGGTGCTCGCGACTACTTCATCGGCAAACACTTCGACAAAGACCGAGACGATCGGCTCAACCCCGAGGAGAGGTGAAATGCTGTGAACTAGCTGAAGAACGGATGGATGGAACAGTTCAACTTCGTAAACGAGAACGTCGCGGCGGGGGGCGAAAAGCACCCGGTGGTAAGTTCGGATTGAAGTGTTACTTGAATAGTACTTGTATATACTTGTACTACGCAGTATGCATACATAAGTACATATGTTCATGATCATGATCATGATCATGATGTGTTCTTCTTCTTACTTGTGGAACCTACGTACCTTCTGCACGCGCTCATCGATTGATTTTGAACAACTTCAGGTTCAGCGTGGCGGCAAGGTTCTGACCATCGACAATGGCGTCGTCATGAGCGAAGCATATGGTCCGCACTTCAACGCACACGTGCGACCACCGAATCGTGAGTTTTTCTTGTGCTTTTACGTTTAAGTAATGACAGTGAGCAGTCTTATCGTTAGAAGAACTATTAATGTGTTTTTTTTCATATCCGTCACCACCTGCTCTGTCTATCTCTATCTCACTTTTTATCTCCATGACATCTGCCTCCAGACACGCGACAAGAGATGCTCCACGGGCGGAAAGCTGACGCCAAGGCGCAGAATAACAGGATCATGAACAAGTGGGTCGAAGAAAACCCGAAACTGGTTCGGGAAGGCAAGGTGTCCACGTCGAAGATCGGTTACGTTTAGAATCCACCGATCCAGCACATCGGCGAGCGTGCGGAGGCTGACCACCAGGAGGCTCGGATTAGGTGAGGTCTGCACCCGGTGGGCGCACCGGTAAACCAGGAGCGGGAGTGCATGGAACCCGGGCTGCGGTTTATCGAGAACCCGGAGTTCAAAACGCGGACTGACCTGCTGGCTACGAGGCGAGATATGAGGTGAGGGGCTTTTTAGGCGTGTTTTATGAGTAGTGTTTCCTGCCATATTGCATGTGTGTTTCTCAATACTAACAAGATATTCACGTCTTATAATTCTCGTTTTCTTCCGCTGCCTTCCGGGATTTTCACAAATTCTGTACCACATACACCCAAAAACTTTTTCCCACCACCACCATCCAACTCAACTACCTCTACCTCAGGTAACGCGACCTGGAGGCCGAGCGCGAGTTCGGCGAGGAAACGTACCCGCCGATGAGTGTGCGCAAGGCGCAGTACGAGGAGGAGTAGCACGCCATGCGCAAGGGCGATGGCACCGAGAAGACGCGGTCACTACTGAAGCTGCAGCGAAAGCAGGAGCGCGTGGAGTACGACAATTGACACTTCTGAGAGGCGGAGTAGCAGTACCCGCGGTACTCGGACCAGACGGTGAGTGTCGCTGTTACACTTACAAGTACCTTGTGTTTTGGCTATTTGCTACGTCAACTTCTATTTGGGGATGCTATATTGCGTCATGGATAATGTAGTCTTTTATCTGCGTCTTCTATCATGTAAGTTCGCTTAAGTTCAGCTGGTTCCTATTAACCCGTTCTTGGAACGAAGCCCAAGTGATCGAATTGGGTGGTGGTAGGCCCGGTGCGCCACGTTCAGTTCCATGTACGGCAGCGCATACTTGGAACCGTCCCCAGCGCATACTTCGAACATGCTTACCATTTCGATTTAAGTTCTGTTCTGTTTCTTCCGGCAAAAAGGACTTTCGAGGTTTTCGACAAAACTTTTTTGCAACTTTACTACAGACTTACTCCATTCTTCTACTTTCCACAGGTCCCCTGGTTCCACTTGCAGCAGGGCATGATCGACACCCGATACACCTCCGAGTCGCAGCAGGCCATCGAAAAGGCCAACGCCCGTGCCGCCAAAGAGCGCTCCAAGTCCTGTCCGAAAACCGCCTTCAAGGTGACTGAGAGCACGTACAACGACGTAGAAGGAGGCCTTTCCAAGCTCGGCTACGAGGCCTCGCGCATGAACCAGCACACGTACGCCGACGGCTTCGATGTGGACGCACCCAGCAACTTGCCCATCGACACCAACCTGGCCGGTCGCAAGTCGTTCCAGCTCACGATGACGGACTACCGGAAGCAGATGAACGCCGTGCGCATGTGACGCGCGAACCTGCAGGGCAGCTCGGGCGGCGTGACGGCCGAGATGCACGACTACGACATGGCGATGGACGAAGAGCAGATGAAGGCGCACCAGGAAATGGACATCCTGCCGTCCTTCAAGAAGGACAAGCCCGACGTGAACTTCGGCGGCAAAACCGTGCACAAGTGGACCACGGAACAGATCGATTCCGGCGCGTTATAGAACGCGCCGCGCATCTTCGACAACATTCCGGTGCAGAAGACCACGGCGATCGACTACATGCCGATGGACGCGTTCTCCAGCTTCGACATGATCCGCAACGGCAACGCGCGGGAGACGAACAAGACGCGGCAGTACAACAAGGACACCGGGTTGGTGTCGCGCATGGGCGGGCTGGTCGCGATCAACAAGCCGGTGACCGCAGGCGCGGCGGCGGGCGGCGCGCTGAACCAGACCAACCCGAACGCGCAGATGCCGCTGGCGGCGTCGTCGCACGGCACCATGGCGGACAAGAACTTCGGGTTCGGCGGCTTCCCCACGCAGGTGCTGAACAACTACGACGTGCGCGCAACATCAAACAGCATGGCTGCCGCCTCCGCCTCCATCCGAGGCAGCACGCCCAACAACACATCAGACGGGTTCCTGGCCACGAAGAAGTCCGTCGCGAACAGTTTGGCGCGGACGAACTTGGACCCGATGCAGGCGAGCCTGGTGAGCCAGGCGAGCGTGAAGAACCCGCCGTCGCTGTTCGCGCGCACGTCGCAGAACACGATGAGCGCGAAGAACCTGGACGCGACGACGGGCGGCGGCTTCGGCGGCGGCGTGGTGCGCAGCGGCGGCTTCCAGCGGGCCATGAAGTCGGACTAAGTTTAAGTTGCTTAAGTCGGAGGGGCGTTGTAAGCGTAAGCGTTAGCATGTGGGGCTCTGCCTGTACTCGTTCTTTCTCCAGTTCTGTTCTTTGACCCACTTACTTGGCACTTTTGTGCCGTTTGTATGTGCTTTATGATTTGGCTTTTGAAGATGTTTTGAGTGTTTTCAATTAGCTCAATTAGGTTAGCGGACTGGTAGGCAGTACTAAGGACTGGAATGAAATCAAACATGAACAATCCGGTTAGCATTGCATATTGTTTTATTGAAACGTTTGTCTTTGTGCTGTAAGATTATTAGGTGTTGTCGTGGGTCTTCGTTGAACTCTTGCTCTTCTGCTCTCTCTGTCTTTTCTAACTTCAACGCGTCTGTTGTCAACACTACTTACCTTAAATACTGTCCTGCTACTAAGGGAGAGATTTTCTGAAGTCTTGTTTGAAAAACACCGAGGGCAATACTATTACGTCGACCTACAACTTAATCAATCCAATAAAAGATGGTTTTCGATTTCGCGTCAAAAAAGTTCGCTGCGGCACTCGCGGCAGGTAGCGCCGCCATCGCAGGCGCGACTTTCGTCGCTGCCGGCGGCCAGGTGCACTACACTTCCACTCTGCTCGACATCAAGCTGAAGGCCGGTTGGGAGTCCGCACGCACGCAGGAAATATTCGAGTTCCTGCGCGAGATCAGCGAGCAGGACGCGCTGCAGTTCTTCCACACCGCGAAGAACGCGTCGGCGTACGAGGAGCAGTTTGTCGAGAAAAACGTGCTCACCTTTGCGCAGCTGGCGATCGAAAACCACTACTTCTCGCCGCGCATCGAGATGGCGAAGGAAGTTGAAAGATTTCATAGAGGAATGTACGACATGACCTGGTGCCACCGCAAGAAGGGCTGGTGGCTGCTGGTGCCGGACGCGCGCGAGGCCACGTGCTCGGTAAAAGAACTAGCCGCGCTGAAGGACGCGAAGGTGTGCAACAAGACGTGCGCGCACTGCGCGAAGTTTGGGGCGAAGGAGGTGCTGTACACCGAGCTGAAGTACGACATAGTGGTGAACCCGCAGAACGGCACTGCGGCTGCTGCCGGTTCTGGCAACAGCAAGCGCAAGAAGGCGATTCTGTACTGGAACATGAACCTGAAGCGCAGCAAGAGCCTGAAGACGCTGCTGTGAGACCCGAGCGTGAACGAAGACTTCGAAATCGTGTTTAGACACGCAGATCCGGACACCCTCAATGCGGCTGCAACGAGAGCCGAGTCGAGCGACTACGGTGACTATTTGTCTGGCTACGGTGTTGAGTTTCTGATCAAGAACACAGAGTACAAGACAACTGCAGGTGATGGTAGCAGCGCCGCAGAGGAATTTCAATTACTGGAAAGCGGATCGGAGTTGAGCGACATGCTGCAGTCCCAGTGGGACAGCAACGAGGCCAAACGAATCGAGGAAGCGAAGAAAAACGCGACGGAGTGAACGTCCAAGAAGGGAAAAAAGGGCAAGAAGGGCAAGAAGGAGAAAGACGCTGCTGCTGCTGCTGCCGCTATAGATGGCACTATCGATATGTCTCCTGACGCGGACAAATCGATGGATAAAATCATCAAGGACCTTCACGGACGCGAGAGTGCGAACAGCGTCATCTACTTCCGCAAGAGCGCCGGCCTCGATTTTTCGGATTACCTGAAGGTTCTCTCGACCGAAAGCGACTACGCGCTCGACGCGATGACGGAGATCACGCAGAACTTCCCGATCAAGTCGCTGGAGTACCTGATGGCCATCGACGACGTGAAGTCACGCCTGCTGCAGTACAACGCGACTATGGAAGTGCTTGGGGTGGAGGTTGAGGGTCAAAAAGAATTGAGGAAGAAAGACCGAAACGCGGTGTGGCCGTCGTTCTTCGCAGGCGATGAGACCGAGGAGGAGGCCGACGCCATGGTCGCGAAGATCGACGAGGAAGAAGCGATTGGGCTACGCGACCGCAAGATCGGTTTGAGACGAGTCAAGAAGATCGGCGGCAAGCGCGGCAAGAGCAGTTCCACCGGCTACATCGACAAGGACGATGTGGAAAGACTGCGCACCACCAGCCTGTACGCGGCGGAGGAAGGTCTGAACCAAGTGTTGGGCGAAGGCACCGAGCTGATGACGGTGAACAAGCGGTTGCCGCAAGCGGCGTAGCTCGACCACACGCAGGTGTCGATGTACCCGCTGCTGTCCAAGCTGCTACCGCACTTTATCGCGGTCGAAAAAGTAGCACGCATCTTTGCCAAGGACGTGCCGAAAAACAAAGCGCCGCTCGTGCCACTTGCCACCGCGTACGAAGCGCTGAGCGACCCGTCGTGGTCAGTCGCTGGTGGCGGCGGCGCCTTCGAAATGGAAGGCTCGCGCTTCGACTGGTGGGGCCTGGTCCAGCAGGACTACAAGGGCGGTGCCGCTTCCTCTGCCGCGAAGGCAGCCGCGGCGAAAAAGAAGAAGAAAAAAGCGGCCGTAGAGGACGAAGAGCTCGACGATATGGATGACGACGACGAAGAGGATGCGCCTGCCAGCGCTGCAGCAGCATCGAAGGAAGAAGACGGTCCGTATCCCGCGAGCAGCGTACTTCCGCTTCGGCCCTTATACGATTGCCGTAACGATCCAAAAGCGAACAAGTTCCCGACGGATCCCATGGCCTTGGTGCAGAGTTTTGAAGCCATGATGGGTATGGCCCCTAAGCTGCGCGCGCCGCTGTATCGATACGTCGTCACGCTCGACCCGACTGTCAAGAAACACATCAAGTTTGCGATCGACTTCCTGCGTGAACAGCCTTCCCCCTCTCTGATTCACTTCATGATGGGTGCGAATTCGGCAGACAAGGCGCTGCAGCAGATCGAGAATGGTGACAAGAACGCCATTAAAAAGGCCTTGATTCGCGACACACTGAGACTGGCCTTCTACGCGATGAGCAACAGCGACCTGCTGCATTCTGAAGATGGTGAAGGTGGAGCGAACAAGATTGTTGCGAAGCTGAAAACCGCCAAGATCATGGAGAACGAACTCGGGGACGGGAACGCCGTGGTTGCGAAAGACGCGGCCAAGGCGAGGCGTGCGGTGCAGAAGTCGACGCAGAAGTTCCTGCGCGACATCACGCGCGCCGACCAGCTGTTCTACTTTTTGGAGGACGAAGACGTGAGCAACTGGACGAAGGTGTCGGAGATCTATGAGAAGGCGCGCGAAGTGGCGGTGGCCGAGGTGCAGGAGCTGTTTATCGAGCACTACGACGAAGGTCTGAAGAAGTTCACAGCGGCGGATGGCAAGGCGGACGGCGCGCAAGTGTGGAAGTCGTTGCTCGAGTACGTGTTCGCCACCGACCAGGCCGATCTGGAAGACGACCAGTCAAAATATCCCAACTACCACTTGTGGAACTCGCAGCTGCAGGTGAAGAACGTGCTGAACGTGCCCGTGCCCTCGATGATGATGAACGGCAAGCTCTTGCTGGAAGAATCAGGGTTTTTGGACGGCGCCTCGGCGGAGAGTGGCGAGGACGAAGACGAGGAGGGGGCAATGGCGGCTGGTGGCATGGACGACGAAATGGGCATGATGGGAGGCATGGGCGGCATGATGGGCGGCATGGGCGGCATGGGCGGCGGTGGTGGTGGCCGTCAGGCGCCTAAGGTGTACCAGAACGAGCAGGCTATGGAGCAGCGCGTCTACATGCAAGCGATGATGCAGCGCCAGCGGGTTGGTAATGCGCACAAGTTTCTGATGAAGAAGTTTGAACCGTCGTCTCTGTTGGGAGGCTATCACTCGCTGCTGACGAAGGAAGCTGCGATCGCAGGCAAGAAAAAAGGCGGCATGCAGCAGCCGGGTGGCGGTCAGCCGGGTCAGCCGGGTGGTGAGGGCGGCGAAGAAGGTGGCAAGAAAAAAGAGGACAATTGGTCAGAGGACAAGCAGCGCTTTGTGCACTTTGGTGACGCGGCTGAAGCACTGACGCCGTTGTTCGGTGTTCTTGCCAACTACGCTGACAAGGAGTACTACAACTTCCACTACCACGTCGTCTACATGTCGGAGAAAGAACATCTGTATCTCGCTGACTCCTTCAGGGAAGTGATCGCTGATAAGGAAAACCGCGTGCAGTACGCCATCGTATATGAGAAGGACCTGTTCAAGAAGTACGGCAAGGCTTTTTACCAGAAGGCGTACGAAACAGCGTGTCCGGAGGTGCTGCAGCGCAATCCGTACTTCCACGCACTTGACTGCGGAAAGTATCTGAAGGCTGGCAATGGGGACGCGAAAAAGGCTAAGGCCGCGTTCCTCGCTGAAGTCGAGGCAAGCATGGTAGCTGTCGCACCTGCCTTCGAAGAGCATAAGCGAAAGAAAGCTCTTGCGAAGAGTGAGGAAGAGCTTTTGAACGAAGATGCTGGCGAAGACGAGGAAGATGGCGCGGTTGCTAAAAAGGAGGAAATGAAGGACGACTTGTTGTGGTGGTTCAATGGTCGTGTCATTGAACTTCCGATTGATACTGATCCCGTGCAGGCTGGACACATCGTTGTTTTGAATCAGATGGGCGGAAATCTGTTCGAGTTCGATGGAACGACGTCAACATTGCCTGCTGCGGCGTCCGCTGACGGAGAAACTACCGAAGCTGTACCGATGAGCGTCTTTAACAACACAGTCATCGACGGTCGCATCGCGGAAATGAACGGTGTCGTCGCCGACTTCCTGTACCAAACAAAAGACTCCGGCCAGATCGACGTTAAATCCGAAGGACATACGTCGCTGCGCGAACTGGTTGATGTGTACATCAGCGACCAGTTGAAGCTTCCGCTTTTGAAGGCAGATGAGAGCGTCGAGAACGCCGGCTCACTTGCGAAGATCGAAGTCATTCTGAACCCGCTCAGCGAGACGACTCAAATGTTGTCGTCCGTGTTGAGCTGGTTCGACGAGCTTTTCCACACGTCCATCCAGATGAACATCGTCCTCAATCCGCGCGCCTCCTACGAGGGCAACGGCTCGCCCATCACGCGCTTCTACCGCGAAGTGGGCTTCCTCCCAGGCCGCGACAACAAAGGCGTCGTGTTCAAAGCTGCGAAGAACAACTTCCTCTGCACTGTCAACCTAAAGGTGCTGCCAACGTGGCTGGTCCAGGGCTCAGACCACTTCCAGTCGAAGATCTACACCAGGCTGAATGCACCCACCGAGGAGAGCCGAGCTTCTTCCAGTGGCGCGCTGGTGGACGATAAGCGGATCCAGATAGCGAACTCGATAGTTGACGAAGGCAAGTGCCACGGCGAATGGGACGAGGTGACTGCAGACTATATCATAGAGAAGTACGAGAAGCGGGGCGGGAAGGTACGTGTGCCTGGAATCCAGAAGGGCCTGAAGCCGGGCGGCGGGCCACCGAGAGGGGTGCACGAGTACTGTTTGGAGAAGTACTCCACGGCGGTGGCGAACGTGGCCAAGCACGACATCGACACGGACAACGTGCAGGTGAGCGCGTCCGCCCTCGTGGACATCTCCAGCTCCCCGAAGCGCGCGCACAAGACGGAGATGGCCGAGTTCGGCCCGATGCAGGCGGTGAACTACGTGAGCGCGACGTACAAGCTCAAAGACATGTACATCGAGGGCCAGGCGTACGTGGTGGACGACTCTGGGTACGCCTACACCACGGCGCAGAACCTGGAGTTCGGGATCTTCGAGTCGAGTGCGGAAGAGGAAGAGGTTGAGGTGCCGGTGGACAGTGAGAAGGGCGCGGCCGGCGGTTTGAAAAACGTGACTGGCATGGCGGTGGTTGACACCATGCGAGATGACGCGCGCGTGTTGAAGAACATGGGCTACTTCCAGCTCCGCGCGAACCCGGGCATCTACCAGATCAAGTTATTGCCAAAGTCAAGGCGCGACTTCAAGGTGTCCAACGCGCTGCTGCAGGTCGACTCCTACATGGCACAGAGCATGCGCATGAAGATCAGGCCGAAGAAGATCGGCGCCCTCACGAAGCTGATGTTCGGTAAGCGGTACAACGAGAAAGCGCTGAATGAATGATGAAATCAGGCCAAGGCGATGGCCGAAAACCCGAGTCAGGAAGACATCATGGCCATGATGATGGGCATAATGCCGAACAAGCAGAAGAAGAAGGTGGGGGGGATCGGGGACCTGGACCCGTTCCAGATATACAGCATCAAGGAGAGCTTCCGCAAGACGTTCCGGTGAGAGAAGCGGCGGCTGAAGAATTTGGCGGAACTGGGAGTCGCGGATCCGGACAATCCGACGGGTGAAGAGGAAGCGGAGGACGATCCAAACGAAGGCGGTGAAGGTGATGGTGATGGTGAGAATGGTGGCGCTGACGGCGAGTTGGGTGAGGAAGAGTATGTAGACGAAGGCGGCGTGCGCATGGAAATTATGGCGGACGGCAGCGAGGTGCCGGTTGGGGCGGACGGCTCAGAGTTGTCAGATAGCGAACTCGAGGCGTACTACCACCGGAGGGAAGAAGCCATGGAAAAGAAAATGATGGCGAAACAACAGAAGGAGCAGGAAGAAGCTGATAAGGCGGAGGCGGAAGAGTATTAGAAGAGTATGAACACTGGTGACGGCGGGTGGTCTCTGTCGAGCCTGGTCGATTCGGTGGGCGAGGTTGCGACGGCGGCGAAGAATGCAGTCGACACGACGCTGACGGGCACGACCTCGACGGCAGTTACGACGAATAAGGCTAAGGCTGGAGGAAGCGGAGGCGTGGTAAGCGCCGACGGCATGCTCGGTCAGCTCGCCGCGAGCGATCAAACGGTGCACATCTTTTCTGTTGCCTCTGGCCACCTGTACGAAAAGCTGATGGCCATCATGATCTCCTCGGTGCGCGCGCACACCAAGGCGAAGCTGAAGTTCTGGTTCATCGACACGTTTTTATCTCCGAAATTCCGCGCGTTTGTTCCGACTCTGGCGAAGGCGATGGACATCGAGTACGACTTCATCTCCTACAAGTGGCCCAGCTGGTTGAACGCCCAGCAGGAGAAGCAGCGGCTCATCTGGGCCTACAAGATCCTGTTCCTGGACGTCTTCTTCCCGCTCGACGTGAAGCGGATCATGTTTTTAGACAGCGACCAGATCATCAAGGCGGATGTTCTAGAACTCTACAACTACGACCTTAAGGGCAATGTATACGGCTTCGTGCCGATGGGCAACACGAACCCGGCCACGGAGGGATTCAGGTTTTGGAAGCAGGGCTACTGGGCGGGCCATCTGAAGGACAAGAAGTACCACATCTCCGCGCTGTTTGTGGTGGATTTAGACTTGTTTCGGTCGCGCGGCGTGGGCGACGGCCTGCGAGGCATCTACAACACGCTGTCGCGCGACCCGAACTCGCTGTCGAACCTGGACCAGGACTTGCCCAACTTCGCGCAGCACGAGTTCGGTATCTACTCGCTGCCCAAGGAGTGGCTGTTCTGCGAGACGTGGTGCGACGCGAAAGAATTAGGCAACGCGAAGACGATCGACCTGTGCCAGAACCCGCTGACGAAGGAACCGAAGTTGCAGATGGCGAGGCGGCTGGCGCCGGAGTGGGTGACGTACCACGACCGGATCGTAGAACTGCAGGCGGCGAGCGTGGCGAACGAGACGAGCAGCAGTACGCCGGTGGCGGTAGCTTAATGATCGTGTTCGTGATTTGGACATTGAAATTCGAGACGAGTGAACACAGTTACAGGGGCATATCACGTTGTACAATGAACGACGAGCTTGAATAAGTACAGATGTAGACTAGGGTTTGAATAAGTTGTAGATATCGAATGAACACCAACAATGAACCAACGCACTGAAACTGTTTCCAAAGTGAAATTGGGTATGCAGCCTGAGGAATGAACACCAATCATGAAGACGAAGAAAAAACTGATTTGATTGTTAAAACAATACTACTATCGATGAGTTTACTATGTGCTGTAGTGAAGAGTGTGATTATTTTTATGAGTAAGTAACTAGTAGGTTCTGTTATGTCCTACCGTAAGTGCCATGTCGAGTGGGAACAGGTGGTACACAAAACGACGGTATCGTTTATCATCGTATCGTTTTTTCCTGCGACCACATACAATCTCAAGTATTCCTTCGTTACTCGTTATCGTTATCGCAATCTGACTATCCTCGTGTGATAAAGTAGAGTACGGCACATAGGTAGAGAAAGACAGACCAAGATGGAGAAATACGGCGAAAACGGCAAGAAGCTGCTCGAGGCCAACCCTCAGGTCCAGCAGATTCAGGCTTTCGCGCAAAGCAAGTTCGGTGGGCTGTGGCGCTTTCTGTTCTTCTGCGCGGGCTGCTGCGTGGTGCTGGCAGCGAGCATGAACATAATGGTGGGGATCGGGGAGTTCATTTCCCCGTTCGACATGATTGGTGAGTCGCTCCGTTCTAATTTTCTGTAATATTTTTCGAACACTGTTAATTTATAATGGAATTCGCCTAATGTTTGCAAGCAGTGGTTTGAATGGGTGTCAAAAATAAATACTCTGAGCGACAAAAAAAGCTCACTTCTTCAATAGGTAGCTTGGCCGAGTGGTCTAAGGCGCTGGCTTAAGGCGCCAGTCCGTAAGGGCGTGGGTTCGAACCCCACAGCTATCAGTTTTTTTCCCAAGTGCTCTTTGCACGTGTACGCGTTTCGAATCGCGCTGTGCTTGTAAAAAAACGTCGTACTTATTTTGATTCGGTAATTGTGGATCGTACTAACTAGTGTGCTACATTGACCGCTCCGAATTTTTTTAGTTTCTATTCATTTATTTAATGTTGCCAATATCTGATGAAAATCTCATTTTCCGTATTCATTGATAAAGAATTGCTAAAGAATTGCTAAAGAGTTGCTAAAGTAAGTAGAATTGCCGAAACAAATAAGTGGATCTAACCGTAGTTAGGATAATCTTTTCCACACAAAAAAGCTTTTTGCATTTGCTTGAATAAAAAGAGTTAGTCCTAGTCGTGATCTCAACGAGTGTCATTCATTCTCAACATCATCAAAAACTTCTACTTCTCGTCCAGCGCAAGTGTACTTGGCCGGATTCGGGTTGGTGATGGTGATCATCGACATCCCGTACGAAAACGAACGGATACGGCAGTTCAAGTTGTCGATCTTCAAGTACCTGCTCTTCATGACGCGCTTCGTCGGGCGAGGAGTGTGGTACATGTTCCTGTCGACGATGGTGAGTTGTGCTTGTGATCGGCCGGCCTAACCGGACATTTGATGTACAATCGAGTTTAATCATGAGGAAGATGAGGAAGCATCCTCCAGCTCCAGTCTGTCTGCAGCAGTTTCTAAGTAACTTAAAAAAGTTTTTCTTTTCATTTTTTTGTAAACATGGCCCGCATACCAATTGCTCTGAAGCTTCATAGTGCTCTGAGCTCAAATGGCGCGTGGCCTACAACATCGTATTTGGAAGATTTGCATTACCGTTCCGTGTCTCTTATCGCGGCCCGGCTTGTCTTCCATGACAATTTCAGCAGAATCATGACCCGCATACCAATTGCTCTGAAGCTTCACAATGCTCCGAGCTCAAATGGCGCGTGGCCTACAGCATCGTATTTGGAAGATTTGCATTACCGTTCCGTGTCTCTTATCGCGGCCCGGCTTTTCTTTCATTACAATTTCACAAATTTTTTTCATTGTAATAATCATATTCAAGTTCAACTTCAATCTAGTGGTCAAATTAGATCTTGAACTAAATAAGGTCTGGTGCTCCACCTACAACCTCGACCTTGAGCCCTTCATCGGCTTCTTCCTCTCCGCCTACGTGCTTGGCGTCGGCGTTCTCTCTATCTACACCGGCCTCGTCAAGTCCGTGAAGCTCGAGAAGCTGCGGAAGGAAGTGGTGAAGCAGGGCACGGAGCGCGTGAGCAACATGGCGCCCGCGTCGGGCTTTCACTTCGGCAGCTTCAACGAGTTCTCGCTGCAGATGACCAGCCACATGACGCCTAAGGTGCAGTTTACGGAGGAAGAGTACAACTACATCTCGAGCGCGCTCTCGTTCAAGGTGAACAGCGACGGGGTGATCGATCCGGCGGAGTTCCGTAACTGGACGGTCGGCAGCATGACCATCCTGTAAGGCGGCTGAAGGTGGAGAAGACGTTGGAAGAGTTGTTGACGTCGAGCAAAATAGTGGCGTGGGTCGTTGTCTACGAGGGGAAAGCTTCTCGTAGAATTTGGTGTACATGAAGCATGCATTTTTGAAAGGAACTACAAGTAAGGAAAGTCTTGCGTCTCACACATGATTATGGAAGTCACGTTTCACCTGATCCTGACACGAGGACACTGAAGTCAATGAATTATAACTGCCAAAGGGTATTAGTGTTACCACTGCTTGTGTATACCTTTACTGTTGTATGTAATATATGGCTAACAAGAAGTAGTTGCGTAATCTAACCGAAACCGTTGTCTGCGAGTTGTGCTGTTGTGCGTTGGGAATCACTGTTGAGTTTAGCGTAGCCAGTCATGCTACGAGGGAATATCGGTAATAAGGATTTCGCGTGTTTGTGCGTATGCTGTATGGTCTACTTTGTTTGTTCCTATACTGAAGATTTAGATTGCATTTTCTTGCTGATCTCATCGCAAAAATTCTTTTCTCACTGTCTCATATGGCCACTACCAGAGTATGTTACTAAGCGTGGCGTAGCGTAGCATACCGCGGGAAGCTTACAGTACGAGTACTACACTAATACAACTACATCGCAGTACGTACTATCTCTATTTCTATCTATAAGAAAAAGCATACTCAACATGAATTCGAACAAGGTTTCTCCGTCCAAGATCGATGTCAAGATCGTGAACGGTCCGAATGGCGCCCGCTCGTCCTCGCCCGGCAAGAAGAGTGCTGGCAAGAATAGCGGCAAGGGCGGCAAAGACAAGGAGAAGAAGAAAGGCTTCATACGGGGGCTCTTCACGCGGAACAGCAGGTGAAAACTGAAGGAGGCCTGACGGAAGGCGTGAGAGAAGAAAGCGCTCGAAGAGCAGGACGATCTGGAACCGTACTTTATCGGAGACTTCGAGTCCTACCGCATGCAGAAGAACAAGGTGCTGGCGCGGCGCAAGCTGTCCAACGAGCGGTAATGAGCTCTAGTGATATGAACCCGATGAAGAGGATTTTGATCAAGATTTTTGGGAAAAAGCAGAAAGCGAACTTCTGGGAGGACGACTACGTGGCGACGGACTACAGGGATATCGCTCGGAAGCTGCACCAGATCCCGTGGTGGATCCGTTGCTGGGACTACTGGGGCAGCGGCACGCTGTGGATGATCGCGTACATCTACGTCTTCATCGGGCGCGTGTGCTGAGGCATTCTCTGGCGCGAGTGGACGGTGTATCAGAAGCGCAAGGTGTTCGTGCTCTTCTTCCAGTTCTTCACGAGCGACCACCTGATGTTCGCGGTGCTCACCTTCCTCTACGCGTACTACGACGTGAAGAACTTCTTCTTCCTGCACACGTGCGGGTACGTGGGACCCTTCTTCTACTCCTGTCGCAACCTAATGGAGTTCCTGCCCTGTCCCGCGATGGCGGCGATCGTGTGCAACACAACGCTGCTGATCCTCTTCGCAGTGGTCATGCTGGGGTCCTACCTGCTCAGCGGGAACATATTCTCGACCTTCACCTACACGCTTGCGGTGTGGCCGTGGTTCGTGATCCTCTAGATGCTCGCGCGCATTTACGTCGGGCAAAAGCAGCGCCAGTTCCATCCGTTCAAGCACCTGCCGTGGATCGCGCTGCTGGGATCGTTCAGTGTTTTGTTCTTCATCCGAAGTATCACACTGCTCTCGGTAACGGATTCGATCATCCTGTGTACCGTAGTAGATCCGTGGCTCACTGGCGTGATCGGCTTGATTTAGTGACAGACGACGCAGCGACATAATCATTCCGCGGTCGAAGTTGCTCCTCATCATCTACATCGTGGGCTATTTCTACTTCTACGGCACCGTGAACATGCCGCTCATCAACATGTTCTGGCCGGCAGACTACGCCCTGCCAGGACGAACGAGTGTGCACGGCGATCCCCTCTTCAGCGGCAACTTGTGGCTTGGCATCCAGTACTACTTTCTGTCGCGCCTGCTCACCTTCTGCCGATCATTGTTAATGAAGTACTGCAACATGATCTTCTTCGGCGCCGAGGCGGCTGACACACCTGAGATGACGGAGAATGATTTATTTCATGATGTTCAAAATTTGCTGAAGCCGCCGCACAAGTTCCTGTTCCAGTCAAGAGGTTACCCCGTGCCTACTCAAATGAGGTTAGATATTGCGTTCGACAGCGGCCTGTGCGACGACATGTACCACTCGGTTGGGGCGCAAGGGACACTTGACCTGGTGATGCTCACCGACTTTCTGTTCTTCGTGCCTTTGTCTGCGACCTACGCGATCCTGTACGAGTACGAGACTCTGCACTTCGGCCCGTTTCCGCCCGCGATGGGCATGATGTTTGGCCAGGAGCCGCCGCACTACCTGAACAAGGAGCTGTGAGTCGGGCCATACGCGCGGGACCTTACCGAGTTCGACACGTACTTCTGCATGTTTCTGGGTTTGGTCATCGTGGCCTCGCGCGTGCTGCAGCCGCTCACCACGTGCTGGACGATCTTCGACCGTGGCTCGGCGCCGCACGAGTGGGGCACGCGACCGATCATCATCTCGGTGCCCTTCATCATTTTTGACTTGATGTGGCTCAACTTCAATCTCTCTGCCATCGAGCTCATCGTGGCCTGCTGTTCGCTCTAGCTCTTCAGCGGCTGGCGCCAGTCGCTGTGGGACAAGTGGAAGAGACGGTTTTTATTGTTAACAACGCAAGAGATGAAGTTCGAACAGCCTAACATCTTCAAGAAGTTGCACAGGCAGATATGCCTGGACTTTCTTGAGAAGTAGCCTCTGATGGAGTACCAGAACCTGCTGATGGAAACCGCGATCATGCACGGCACCAACATCCGCGACCCGTAGCAAGATTTGACGATCGTGAACCGCAAGCCCGCGTAGACCGCGACGTGAGCGTGGAAGATGGTCATCTCACTCTCCACGCGGCTGTCGAAGAAGCAGAAGGAAAAGAAGGCGTAGAAGATCCTGGAGCGGCGGCAGCAGAACGACGACATGGCGGACATCATTTATCTGTGTGCCGACAAGGCCGTGGACTTCATCCGGCGGCTGCCCCTGAACGAAGCCACGGCGATCGCGTACCACACGCCGGTAGCGCAGCGGCAGGTGCTAGCGCGTTTCAGGAAGTTCGTGGCCATGAAGAAGGACCACGAACGGAAGCGCATCACGGGCATCAAGGCCGTGAACTTCGATAGTTTCATGAGCAGTTCGCAGGACAGGTGAGTGGAGAACGTGTTTTCGTGAATGCGCCGCAACGACACGGGCTTCGTGCTGAAGGGGCGGATTCTCACGTTTGGTAACAACGACTTCGGGCAATTAGGCGTCGAAGTGAAGGAAGCGGACCACCGGCACGGGCGGATGTACACGATCCACGCACTGGACTCGTTTAGAACGAGACAAATCATGGCGGGGCCGAAGAGCAGCTTCTTCCTGACGACGAAAGGTGAGTTTTCTTGATAGCTACAACCTGCTACATTGCCTGCCTGGATTTATTATTATGTATATGATGTAGTTAATTACAATTTGAGTTTTTCTTGATATCGCGCCTTCCATCAGTTCAACTTCAATATACACAGCATATGATATTCAATTTTTCCAATCACCTCAAAAAAACTTTTTTCATATTGCTCCAGGCGTCTACGCGAGCGGCTCCAATCGGCAGGCCGAACTAGGCTTTCCTGCCGACAAGAAGCCACGCTGTTAGACGCCCTCACTCCTCAAGCCGATGCGCACTACCCGTCTTGCCATGGTCGCACACGGTGCTTCCTCTGGCGGCGAAGCGTCAACGCTCCTGCTCACCACCGACGGACGCGTGTACGGCACCGGCCGCTCTAACTTGGGCGCCCTCACAGGAACTTACGCCAAGCTGCGTGAAGAGAGGTGATGAGAGATCGATCCCGACGCGCTGCCGGGCCCAGTGCACCTGAAAATGCCCTTCCACGTGCGGTGGGTCGCGTGTGGCCAGCGGCACTCGCTCTTTCTGGAAGCAGTGTGAGGTATGGTGTTCGCGTGCGGTGACAACAGCCGCGGACAGCTGGGGCACCGAGTGGAGAAAATCAAGAGCACGCGGTAGCTGATGGAGGAGCACAACCGGCGCGTGTGAGAAGAAACTTACTTTCTGGAAAGGCAGGCGGAAGTGCGGCGCGAGTGACACTAGATGTAGATCGCGAACGGAGATTTCACTGGGTCGGGCACCGACCTCGACGGCTCTGGCACTGTTCCAGCGGGACGAAAGAACTTCGCTGCGTAGGGCTTTTCTGGGACTGGGACTGGCACTGGCTCTGGCACCGAGTCGTGAGGCGGATACGGCTCCGGACCTGAAGGCGACACCGGGTACAGGTCAGGTGCCGAGCGGTCGATGTGAAGCCAACGAAGTCAGTAGAGATCTGGTACGGAGAGGTCAGAGCAGACAGGCGTACAGAGCCAGCTGGGCCTCACCGACCAGGAAAGCGAGTCCATGGGTGGGCGGCAGAGCGTGGACGGCGTGCCTGCGTTCATTCCGCTGCTGCACCCCAACGACATGGACCAGTACAAGCAAGACGTGTGCCAGCACGTGTAGCAGTCTCCGAGCATCACGCGGGTGCCGCACCTCGACCACGCGTACCTGATCACGTGCGGGCTGGACCATTGCGTGGCGTGATGCCACGGCACGGGGCTGTGGGCCTGGGGGTAGTAACACCTACGGCCAGTGCGGCGTGGATTCAGTTGTGGACCTCCACGAGCCGCACAACGTGATCTTCCAGAGCGACTAGATTGGGTACGGTGCGGGTGACACGGAGCTGTACGAGGACATCGAATCAGATAGAAGTAGCGATCTGAGCGAAGACGACTACGACCTGATCTTCGACAAACTGCAGACCGCGGATCCGGAAGATGAAGACTGGATCAGAGCGGCGCAGCTGGCGGCAGAGGGAGGGTGAGAAGACGAATGATGAGAAATGTTTCAGGGGTCGCAGACGATGGGCGAGATCAGACAGGTGATCGCCGACCGGTGAAGTGCAAGCCAGACGCTGAACCAGTGAGGCAGTCGAAAAGGCTCGACGCAGGGGGGTATAGGGTCCAGGAGTATAGCGAAAATGGACGCGTCGGACAGGATAGCAGGAAAGAGTCCGTCGAAACTGGCGCCGCCTGTGCCGCTGGACACAGAAGGCAATCCCGTTCGACGCATGAGCAAGCTCGAGAAAGAGGTGCGTACGTCGCAGCAGCTGCAGAAGATTAACAAGCTGAACCTGCCGGACGGCGTTGTGGGCGCAGCGATCACGGAGGCACAAGTCTCAAAGAGTCTCTAGAAGCTGAGCTGACGCGGCAGCAAGCGGAACAGCAAGGCGAGTATTTCTAATATGAGCAGCAGCACGGGCAGCAGCGGCACGGGGGGCGGACCGCAGTACAAGTCGGTCGAGTACCAGCGGCTGATGAAGGAACTTGACAAGGGCAAGGCGACCGATGAGACCGACGACGCCGGGCACAACCCGTTCAGTGAAGAGAATCGAGTGGGCCGGAGTCTGCAGCTGGCGGGTGTGTCGAGCGAGCAGATGCGGTTCGTGAAGTACGGGACGGAGCCGTTCGGGTACCAGAAGGACGCGGACTATACGGGTGAGATTTTACTTACGCGAGTTAGTTACTAAAAAGCACCTGCTTCATTGGCATAGTGCGATTTCGCTTTCAATCATATTACACAATATAAAGTAACTATATTACAGTTGCTTCTGCAGATGGCAGATTCAATTGATTTGATCTTCTCCTTTGTTAAACTATTTTACCATGGCCCAAAAACTTTTTATTTCATTTTGCGCCAAGTGTGACCTTCTTGATCTTGTCTTAGCGTTAGCTTCGATAACGCATCTGCAGAAGCAACTGTAATAAGAAATCCTATTCTCACTATATTAATAAGTCCAAGTACTACTACAACTACATATTCATCCCAGGCAAGCGCTTCGACTCCTCCACCACGTTCATCCCGAAGCGCGGGCGCTACGTCGCCATCGCCGCTGGCGACTACCACTCGCTCTTCATCGACTCGAAGAACGCAATCTATGCCATGGGCTCCAACTCCCACGGGCAGTGCGGCATGGGCAAGCAGTCGGATGCGAAGACGGGTCGGTACTAGTAGGAGCATCAAGCCGTTCTACAAATTATAGACCAAGCTGCCGCCGATCGCCGACCGGACGAACACGTTGGTGCACCACAACCAGGACCTGGACGCGCGCAAGAACGCGAACATGAGCGACCAGGAGCGGGCCAAGGCCGTGCGTGCGCACAAGGCGCACGCCGCGGTGCGGAACTACATCGACGTGCAGGCGGCCGGACTGCACTCGCTGGTGCTGCACCGGGACGGCGGTGTTACGGCGTTCGGCGACAACAGCTACGGGCAGCTGGGGTACGACCCAGCGGAGATGCCCAAGATTCTGACTGCAGAGGTGATCCCGGTGATCGGGGAGTTCAAGGTGCGGCAGATCGCGACGGGGCCGATGCACACGCTGGTGCTGCTGTAAGCAACGTACACTGTACATCTGCATCATGCAGGAGAAAAAGAACTAACAATAACACTGTACATCATATTTGCGAAGATGCATACTTATTTTATTCGCTCGGCCAAACGTGTCGAGTTGTATATACGATTGTCTAGGAAGGTTAGGAAGTTTTTGACGTGTGTGTGCGTCATTGCACAAGGTTGCTGATTTCATAGGAGAAGTTGTTTGAGCTAGATGAATCACCTCGGATCCCCAGGAATGAACTAAAGTGTTCTACGCCTGGTTAAATGTAGTATTGTGTTCGTTTTTTGGGTGTGCCGATTAGTTACTGCAATATTTCACAGTGCTACTTTCCTCGAGTTCGAATTCCTTTCTTCGATTTCAAAAAGCATGACTCGCACACCTCACAACTCTTCTTGCTGACCTTAACGTCTATATGGGATCCATTCAATCAATTCATAATCATAATCACAATCTCATGGGATCAATTAACAATAATAGCCGCAGGGGCAGCGAGTGAAATGAATTCGAGTTCGATCAATAAAAAAAGCAGCTGAACATGACTGTAACGTACAGAAGTACTACAGGTAGACAAGTAGATGTAAATCGAGGTCAGTCAGCGTCAACTTCTTCAGCGCTTGACGTATCGTGTGAACTATAAGACAGAAATTTATTAGATAAGTCGAGGTCAGTATCACCTGTTTCACCACGTGCAATTTATCATCAGACCTCACACAGTAAAAAGCAGAGGAAAAAAATATCAAACATGCCCAGTTCTAGTGCTACCGACGACGATGTCGCAGCAAAGCAGCGTCTGGAAGCGCGGACGCCTATGCTTGACAGCGCTATGCTTGAGCGATAGGCCGCTCCAGCGCGAAAGCGCGAACCGCAGACCGCTTCAGGGAGCCTGAGTTCCAGCATGTCTTCGAAGGATTGCGAGAATGGGTCGGTCTCATTCGACGAAGGGTGATGCGAGTACGCGTATCCGAACCAAAGCGTCATTACCACCGATACCGATTGGAGACGCTCTCTGCCTCCCACCATGTACAAACCTGCTGAGAACGCGGTCGCAGTCAGGAATAGCAGTGTCGTTGAAGACGCTATCGCTATCAACCGCGCACGCCAGCACGAAAAAGCGGTGATGGATCTTGCGTAGAAGCTCGCTTAGCTGGAAGAGGGAGGCTCCAAGAGTCTGCACTTCGATCCGGACAAACACGAGACCTCCGTGCTGACCGACGACACGGTGCACCTACGTGTCGTCGACGTAGCCAATGTAATTATGGACATCGTGCATGCGCGCGTGGACAGGTGATGCGCTGATGCGACTGCGACTGCGTCTTCGTCTTCGTCTAAGACCAGTCAGAGTCAAGGCAAGGAGCTGGCAGAGGAAGCAGTCTACGACAAGCTGAAGGCCGATGGGGGGTTTTCGATCAACATGCAGCTGAATTCACCAGGTCTCGCCGCGCGTGCAAAAGCGGGTGGTACTGGTGCCGGAACGCCACCGGTTCAAGCTATCGGACCAGGAATGAAGTTGGTGATCAGCTCGCTTTTCGTGCTGGCGACCTCACTGCTGTTTGTGGGGAGCGCGCTGTCGTTCAATTCGAGCGATACGGCGAGCTGGTTCTTTCTCACGGGTTCGGGCATCTTTTGCGTGAAGAGCATCGTGCTTTTCTACATTAACCATATTCATTGCTGCGACGAAAACGATGAGAATACAGACCGGCGAAAGAGATCGTAAGCTACGTAAGTAGTAAAAACTCAATTTTGGAGGTCCTCGTCCTGGAGGGGTTACATTTTCCTTTTTGCATGTTGGATGACATGATCATTTGTGATCGTGGCCGGGGCAAATTAGATGAACTAGAACTTTGATAACAAGATTAACGAACCGAAACAAGCGTTGACGTGCTACGCTCACGTCGTGCGCACCAGCTGATGAACTTAATGAGGGGAAGGCTTCTCACGCATTTTGACTCAGTCGAGAATGAATACTATTTTCTACTTTATTACTGTTGAGTGTTGAATCAAAATTTTTGATGATTTCTTTGAAGATGTCGATGATTGAAATAGCAGTTACTCTCTCTTGTTGTCAGTAAGGAGCTAGTCATAATGTCAGTTGTTAGTTTGTGTGCTGTGGCTTCAATATGTTATGTGTCTATGTCATTCAACGATCTGCAAAAGAGCTTATTTTTTTTTTTGCACTGTTCTATGTGTGAGACCGCGAGAGCTTTTTATTTCGATACGACCACGCAGTGGTGATCGGTTTTGACATCCAGAGTCAACGTCTACTTTATTTAGTTTTTGTTTTTGAGCTGGCAGTGCTGGGGACAGTGTATTGCTAATTAATACGTATTAGTTCTGCCAAAATGAATATGGACCCAAATCTTTCGAAGCACCATAGTATGGGCTATCAGAAAACATTTTCGGATGTGGATTCGTACGCGGGGCTCACGACCGAGGAATTCAACAAGGAGCATCAGACGGTCAATTTCTTCCTGAACACCTCGCCGAACCCCAAGAAGAACCGTGATAAGCTGGACTTCGATGGGAAACGCACGAATGAGGACGTGTACGCGGGCATGAACAGCAAGAACATGGGTCGCCTGCAGGCGCGGAATGCACTTGGATCAATCGTGTATCACGACGCGCTGGATCCGCGAGCGGGCGACGATACGACTCGTCAGTATTTTTTGACGGATAGAAAGTCCGTTCCGAATGTGCTCAACAAAAATAGCTCGTCGTATCTGCAGCAAGTGATGCAGCCGGACTGTGTGCCGCAAAGCATGAGGGTGACGAATGACGACATCAAGCCGTCGAACAAGAAGATGTTTTCGAGGAAGTACAACGAAGGGTTTTCTACTTTGCAGAGTATGAAGCACTTACACGGTGTTGCGGAGGAGATTGAGCAAGCAACCCCACCGCAGAGCTTTCGTCGTTAATAAGTGAGCTAAACGGTATGCGT
>JACLAC010020432.1_pt1 | contig 25650 bp, 21 predicted proteins | sample 8027881 | NCBI WGS metagenome assembly JACLAC01 (sample SAMN15725517, study PRJNA655200) | protist metagenome | isolation source: fluorescence activated cell sorting (FACS) single amplified genomes of... | place: Spain: Blaines Bay Microbial Observatory, Mediterranean Sea | collected 2016-01-19 | reverse complement strand
TTATGGGCCAAATATAAGATTTTTGATTTAAAATGATCTTAATCAGTGTTGAGAGGTTATGAATAGCATCAACGAGGATCTCATTCGATGTTCCAAAGCCAAGATAAAATAAGGGGTTTAACCATAATTGAGCTTTAGAATGTACTGACTTTCTTTTTATGCACACCACTTTTTTTGAAATTGGTCCAAAGATTTTATAACAAACGTTTGATAATTTGTTTGACTTCCAGATTTTATGATAATTCCTTATATTAAAGGATATCTTGATAAAATAGTGAAGATGAATATAGTAGTTTTACACTTTAACTTTGGAGCATTCAAAATGAGTGATGAGAATAGAGATAAAAGAATTATTAAGTCTGAGGACGAGTGGTATAGAGAACTTCCAGAAGATGTTTTTAATGTCACAAGAAAAAAAAGTACTGAAAAAGCGTTTTCAGGAAAGTATGATAAATTATTTGAATTAGGGCGATATCGATGTCGTTGCTGTGACACGTTATTATTTGATTCTGAAAAAAAATTTAATTCTGGTTTTGGATGGCCAAGTTTTTATGATTGTCATCATGAAAATATTGAAGAGCGTAGTGATAATTCTTGGATGATTTATCAAATTGAGTTAGTTTGTCGTACCTGCGATGCACACTTAGGGCATGTGTTTGAAGATGGCTCTACTCCAACTGGATTACGTTATTGTATAAACTCAGTATCCATAAAGTTCTATGTTGACGAAAAGTAATGACTAGAGGGGAATATTGAGATGTAAGAGTGACATTTTTACATAGCATTATTTAGAATTTAATGTTGCGATCATTTTTAAGTTTTCTTGGTGCAACTCATTTTTGTAATGTCAATGTTAATAGTGATTTTCATCATTCTTTGTAAATATATTTGCACTTTCTTTTAGACCTATTTTAATAAGGCTTATTTAGTTAGTGATAATTGGTTGCAGTAATAATTTGGATAACTTGATTTTTTTCTAAATATTCACTTTATATTGATACTTTAAATCGATTTTTGATGTATTGCATGGTTATATAATCTGCCAAAATAAAGCAGTTGATAGTGAGGACGTTCAGAATGGGTTGTTTATTTAGCATAGTCTCTCTGATTTTAGACAATGTCTTTGTAAAATAAGCTCTTGGTACATTAACTTAACAAATAAATGAAAAAACTGTTGATTTCATGAATAGTAACAGTAACATACGGGTGCTAACGCAGCAGTTTTTAACTGTTGTCTTCCGTTTGTCTAGAAATTTAGGATGTTACCTTTTAGTTTTATGTGCAGAGTATTTTAAGGGAGTAGCATAGCTCATTGGTAGACATGACACTGTCTAAGTTGGGTTCGTGGGTTCAATCTCCGTTTCCTGATTCACTCTATCTTTACTTAGAAAGCACTGTTTTGTTAACATGGTGGCGGAATCGGTCACAGTTCTATAAAGGCTTGTTTTGTCCCGTTCGTCTAGAGGCCTAGGACACCGCCCTTTCACGGCGGTAACAGGGGTTCGAACCCCCTACGGGACGCCATTTCTGTAGTAATAACTACCATATTTCTTTCATATTCTAGTTTCTATACTTCTCTTTTAAAGTCGGTTTTCTTTGATGCTACTTTGATTTTTTTTCTCCTTAAAAACTTTTTTCCTCACTCTTTGATTTCGATATAAATCCATCCTTTTAATTTTGGTCAGATAACCAAAGTGTAGTTATTGAATAAGTCTCACAATAGAATATCAACCTTTTAAAATGCTTTAATTCTTAATTAAATGAAGATATTTTTTATGGAATGTTTGTAGACCTTTTACTACTAGGTCGTTGCTTCTTTTTGTGCTAACACAGTGACTCTTTGTTATTCTGAGTTGTTTTTTCATGAAATAATTTGTTTAATCAATGTTGGGATGGCTCTGTACCTGTGTTGGATTGTGGTTTAGCTTGTGGTTGGAGTATTTGAAATCATTAAAGCACTATTTCAAAGTTTTTGTTAATTAGATAATCATTTAGATAACCTAAACAAGAGGGTTAATTCAACTGATTATGCCTTATGTTTGAAGAAGGTAGTCTTCAATTAAGGACGTTTTTTTGAAATTGTACTCGATGAAATTGAAGAATGGGCTATAGTAAAAATTACTATCACATGCGACGAGGGTGTCATGGCTATTTGCTTCTTAAAAAACCAAATCGTAATATTTTTATCGATTTGGTTCTTCTCTAGATTACAGAATAGAGGAAAAAAAAGTGGTTATCATTGGTATTTCTTCTATTCACCTCAATCGAAACTGTTATTTAGGTGATATGAAACATTTTAGTCAATTGGGAAATATTTTAGTTAAGCAGTGGCTTTCTGATAATTGTTTTTACGATGTGATATTGGGCTAATGAAAGACATGTTATATGAATGCATTTAAGCAATATCTTTTGTTTTATTGATGGAATACTAATAACTTCGTCAATGATTGATTCCAGTGTGAAGGGTACTTATCAAAAGTGTATTATTGGATCACAATCTTCGGTCTACTTCTTGTGACAACTTCAACTAGTAGAGGAGATTTTTATCTGTAATAGTTTGATGCGTATTACTACTGCTGTTTTTTAGAAAAATCACTTCTTTTCTATGGATGAAAAGACTTTGCAACTCCAATAACTAATGTAACCTAAGGATGTATGATGTTTCTTAAATGGCTATTTAAATCCTTAATAATTTTAATAATCTTTTGTGTTATCAGCGTGAGTTTGTTTTATTATGAAATCATCAAACCAATGCCATTGCAAAAAACACAAACCTTTGATGTAAATAAAGGTGATACGTCTTATAGGATAGGAAAAAAATTGGTTCAAAGAGGTTGGCTGCAATATTCCATATTGACTCGATTTATTGCAAAGTTGCACCCTAATTGGGTACCGAAAGTTGGCAAATATGAAATAACCTCCAACATAAATTTATTGGACATGATGGCATTGTTCAACTCTGGTAAATCTATTGTCTATACCGTTACACTAATTGAAGGTAATACGCTTCAAGATTATCTTCAAGAAATGAAGGCAAAAAGCAATATCACAATTACATTGAATGGTCTATCTAACCTTGAAATTGCCAAAAAATTAGCAATTAAAAGAAGTAATCCAGAAGGATTATTTTTTGCCAGTACCTATCAATATTCCGATAATACGACGGATGTAGAAATCTTAAAACGCGCTCATCAACAGCTTAAGTTAAAGTTAGATGGTGAGTGGAAAAAACGTGATAAAGATTTACCATACAAAAACCCTTATCAAGCTTTAATTATGGCATCTATGATAGAAAAAGAAACAGGTATGCCTAAAGAACTTGGTTTAATCGCTGGTGTGTTCAGTAATCGTCTGCGTAAAGGAATGCGTTTGCAAACAGATCCAACTGTTATTTATGTTTTAGGCAAAATTCATAATGAAACACTAACGTATAAAGATCTACAATATAAATCGCCTTATAATACTTATTTGCATGATGGTTTTCCGCCAACACCTATCACTAATGTCGGCATCAAAGCTATTGTTGCGGCATCACATCCAAAGAAAACTAATGCACTTTATTTTGTCGCAAAGGGTGATGGATCCCATGTTTTTTCTAATACATTAGATGAGCACAATAAAGCAGTAGAGAAATACCAAAAACAAAGTCACCTAAATATTCAGCTCTGAAGTCATACCAGAATTAGCAAATAAAAGGAATAAAAATCAATGAGAGGTAAATTTATCTCTTTAGAGGGTGGTGAAGGAAGCGGAAAATCCACCGCAATTACTTGTATTGAAGCTTGGCTTAAAGTGCATCATATTGATTATATCGTTACGCGTGAACCTGGTGGGACGCCTTTATCGGAAGATATTCGTAATTTGGTACTTAGTCCTCGAAACGAAAAAATCGACCATATGGCCGAGTTATTAATGATGTTTGCTGCTCGTGCTCAGCATATCACCCAAAAAATCGAACCTGCTTTGGCTGCAGGAAAATGGGTGGTCAGTGATCGATTTATCGACTCAACTTATGTTTATCAAGGCATAGCTCGTGGTTGTGATATTGACGTACTCAATCAGCTTACTCAATGGGTAGTTGGCGAGCATCAGACAAATGCTACATTAGTATTGGATGTACCGGTTATAATTGGACAACAGCGAGTGAGGCAACGCAGTTATTTTGATCGTTTAGATAAAGAATCGGCTCAATTCCATGAAAAAGTACGCCGAGGTCTTTTAACTCGAGCTAAACAGGATCCTATACGCATTAAATTGATTGATGCAAGCAAGTCTATTGAAAATGTCAAAAATCAGATTTATAAGCAATTAAAGACACTTAAAACTACATGGAGCAAAGACACTTAATGACTACAACACTCGCACCCTGGCTTAAAGCTTGTCACCAAAAAGTGCAAGAGCTCAAAAAAAATGAAAAGCTATCCCACGCCTTACTTATCACGGGAGCTGATGGTGTAGGTCAAGAAATATTGGCAAAAAACATTGTTAAAGATCTTATGTGTGAGAAGGTTGAGCAAAGCGCAACATGTGGACATTGCCATTCATGCAAGCTGATAGTAGGAGAATCCCATCCAGACTGCTATATATTAGATGGAGAAGAGGCAACTATCAAAGTTAATCAAATCCGACAATTAACTAGTCGAATTAATCAAAAACCTCAAGTTGGTAATAATAAAGTCGTATTAATCACACACGCTCAAGCAATGAATATCAACGCGTCTAATGCCGTACTAAAAACTCTTGAAGAACCTACTGACCAAACTTATTTTCTATTGACCAGCTCTCAATCAATTAGTTTGATGCCAACGATTCGAAGTCGTTGTTTGTTAATAAATATACCAACACCCAGCCAAAATGAAGTTCAAGATTGGCTTCTAACCCAATCTAATGGTGTTGTATTAAGTTCATTATTTTGGTTAACAACACAGCCATTTCGGTTACTTAATATTGAAAAAAAACAAAAGACAGAGCTTTATAATGGACTTCTTGACGGTGTGAAAAAGATGCTAGAAGGTACTATTACTATCGAAGATTTACTTAAAAACGTTAACAGTAAGAACGTTACTGATTACTGTAATGGTCTTTCTGCGATTTTACACCAATGCCTTTGTCATTCTGCTGGAGCTCCATTACACTATGCATTACAAAGTTTGTACCCTATAATCATGCAGAGAATAGAAGTTCGATCGCTGATCATACGTTACCAAGCCTTACAAAAATTAAAGTTAGATCTATTAAACGCCAATCTCAACCCGCTAATGCAACTTACATATGAATTAAATCAATGGCAACCACTCTAAGGTAGGTGTTCCAAATCAAATCGATTTGGTTTTTACCAATTTATCTTCGGAAAATCGGCAAAAACTTCAAATCGGTAAGATGAGCGTAGACATTTTTGTAGGTTATGTGGGTAGTGAAATGAAAAGGTTGGCGAAGTACGGTGTTTTGTCTTCGACAACGCAGAGGAATGGGGCTGATTTAGAAACGACCATGCGTATTTTGGATGGTCTGGGGGCGCTGTCACGTGCTTTCGATAAAATTGATGTTTCGGGGAAAGTAGGGCGTAAAAGACGAACCTTGGTCGGGGCTGTTATCGATCATAATGGCGGCTTTCAAGCCATCGATGATAGTCGGAGTAGCGAACAAGTCCATCCGATCAACAGCGAAACAAATCTTATTTCTGTGACACCATTGTTGAGCGGGTTATTGCAAAAACCGATTGGAGTAGAAGTGTCGTCTATACTGGACCCAAGGATCCAGCCTGGTGATGTGATTGAGGTTAATTCACACCTTAATTCGGAGTTTAATGATCGATACAAGGTGATTGAATGTCAATTAAAATGGGTCATGCAGTCAAAATGTTGGGGAATATAATAGGGGAGTAAAATGGACGAGGAGGGCATGCCGGAAGGTCAATTGTGATGCTATCCCGCAGGAAAAAGAAAGAACTTATGTCAAAATTTCTCATTGTTGGCCCGTCCTGGATCGGCGATATGGTCATGACCCATAGTCTTTTTATCAAACTCCTTGAACGGGATAAAGAAGCCGTGATTGATGTTCTTGCCCCGAATTGGTCCCTCCCTATTTTGGCTCGTATGCCAGAGGTTCGCCGTACGATAGCACTACCGATACATCATAGAAAATGGGCCTTCCGCGTGCGTCAAAAAATTGGGTACTCGCTACGTTCTGAGCACTATGATCAGGCGATTATTCTACCTCGCTCTTGGAAATCCGCCCTAATACCTTTCTTTGCAAAAGCCAAACATCGTGTTGGCTTCACAGGGGAACAGCGTTATCTCTTATTGCATGAATGTCGTAAACTGAATAAAAAAATACTCAACCAGACAGTAAAACGCTTCGTATCTCTAGGCCTTCCAGAAGAGGTAAATAACCCACCTCAATCCATTCCACATCCCTCTTTACGAGTAGATATGGATAATCAGCAAAGACTGTACGATATTCATCATCTATTACCTGATCGATCTGCTATCGCTCTTATGCCAGGGGCGGAATATGGTCCATCAAAAAAATGGCCGACCACGTATTTTCGTCAACTAGCCGAAAAAATCATACAAGATGGCTATCAAATTTGGGTATTGGGTGGGCAAAAAGAAGCGGACGATGGTCATAAAATTACGGACGGATTAGGCAAATTTGCCTACAATCTGTGCGGAAAAACACAACTGGTCGACACTATCGACCTGCTCGCAGCAACTCACAAAGCCGTCAGCAATGACTCTGGATTAATGCATATAGCGGCCGCCGTGGGTACAGAAGTACACGGTATTTATGGTTCAACCAGTGCCTTATTTGCACCACCATTAACGAAAAAAGCGGTCATTCATAGTTTATACCTCAAATGTTCCCCCTGTTTAAAAAGAACCTGTCCCTTTGGACACACCAAATGTCAAAATGATTTAAAACCAGATCAAATAATGAGCTACTTATTACCAAAGCATGATAAGTAGCTCGTTGACGATTTTTTTGGAAGCTTATATGCTGTGGCTACGAGACAGTTCGTATAGTTTATTGAGGTAATTATGAGCAGACTTTGGTCGACATTGTTTGGAACAAATAACATTGTTGAATTAGGTTTGTCCTTAATTGATAGGGCACTTTACACCGACCAGGAAAAAGCGGATCAGAAGGAAAAGATGCTTCGAGCGTACGAACTTTTTAAAGTCGTTCAACGTTTTCTTGCCATCATGTTTTGCTCAACTTTTTTGGGATTACTGATTCTACTCGTTCTTGTCAGTTTTTGGTTGGACACAACTGACCTTGATCGAAAACTATATATCGTCAAAATTTATTAATTCGATGTCACTGATTCTTGGATTTTATTTTGCAGGCGAGGCACTGGAAGTGTGTGATTGGTAAAATCAGGCAAAATAAATAATAAAAAAGAGGCTTTCTTGAAAGTTCATACGTGCTAGCTACTTTTTTTCTCTGTTTTGTTAGAAGGGTAGTCAGCTCCCTCCTGTTTTTCGGCTAATTGACAATGTTTTAATTGTTGAAATCGCCGCTTCGCAAAGTAACGATACAGAATGTTTGCCATAGGCTTAATAATGGGTAACCCAACAAAATCAGCCAAAACGCGCCATAACTTTAATTGTTTCCAAATAAGAATAAAGGCATCGACTCCTACCTGTATCATCCCTTCCTCATCTTGGGCATGCAACTGCTTTAGACCTTCCGCTAATGAAATGCCTTCTTTTTTAATTTCATCCGCGGACTCGGTAATGTCCTGCCAATCGAAAATGCCGGACGGCGCAATCTTACGGTAATGGTTAATTTCCTTGGAACATAAAGCACATTTTCCATCGTAAAACACTTTTATCATCTTGTTGGTGCTCCTTATATAAACTGACCATACACTTTAAAACAATCAGTAACTAACAATTGGTTTTTTTGCCAACAAATATAAACCACAGTTGCCGTCTTCACAACGTTCGAAACAAAATAGGTAAGGATTTTAGTATGAATAAAAAATTTTATAGGAGTATAAATAATACGATTCAGGAGATTAAAGATGCAGGAACATACAAAATCGAAAAAATAATATCCACATGGTAGAGGAATGTTTGGGACATGGTATCTAATGTCAAGTATGATTCAAGTAGGTATAGATCTAACTCCAGTTATAACGCATAAAATGCATGTTGATGACTATAGAAAAGGCTTTGAAATTATGAAAAGTGGGAAGTGCGGAAAAATAATATTAGAATGGAACAATTAAAAATGAACGATTCAAAAATAGATATCAAATGGGTATTTACTCTATTTGGTACAGCGATTGGTGCAGGCTTACTTTATTTACCAGTCCAAGCTGGTGACAGTGGCTTTTGGGCATTAGCTACTGTTATGGTTTTTGCATTGCCATTAACCTATTACTCACATAAGAATATGTCAAACATGGTTCTATCTGCTAATGACGGAGAAATTACGGACGTATTCACTCACAATTTTGGTAACTTTTTTGGTTTGACTTGTGTCGTTGTGTACTTTCTTTCCATATTTTTAAATATGCCAATGTACTCTATTGGTTTAGATAGTGAACTTGGCAATTTCTTAGTTAATTATAATATCACACAGACAAATTTATCACCCAACATATGGTTTAGTTTTAGTATATTAACAAGCTTGTTAGTTATCGTTTCTTTAGGCATCGATATTATTTTGAAATTCATGCAATTTATTGTTGTTTTTCTAGTCACATTAGTACTAATACTATCAATATATATAATACCTAACTGGAATTATAAATTCGTAACAAGTAGCCATTTTGGTTTTATCAGTTATTTCACAGGAATCTTAATGGTTCTACCAATATTAATATTATCCATGAACCATTCTCCTGTAATTTCTAGCTTAGTTATTTTCTACAAAAATTATTTTAAACTTGATCGCTCGGAGGAAAAAGCGAAAATATATAAGATATTAAGAATTAACGCCTTAATTCTATTTATATTTGTTTTTCTGTTTGTAACTTCATGTCTTCTAAGTACGACGATAGAGGATCTAAATAGAGCGAGTGCAAATAATTTATCTATAGTAACGCTAATGCAAGAGCAGCATCCTAGTCCTTTGTTAAATATACTAGCTCCAATGATCGTTTTTACGGCTATTATCAGTTCATTTATAGGTTGTTATATTGGCTCAAAAGAAGCTCTCAGATATTTATTTAGATATTTCTTTAAAGACATTTGTAAAATAAATGTATCCGATTCTTTAATAAATAAATCTTGTATTTTACTCATTTTTTCAGTCTTGTGGGTATGCACAATTGCTAATTTTAAAATACTAAACATAATAGGAATTATAGTAGCCCCAGCCGTGGCATTTCTTTTATATGTACTACCGGTGTTAGTGATATATAAAAATATACAATGCAAGGAATATAGAATAGTAGTCTTGGATTCTATATTACTCATAATGGGATTAATCATTATATTTGGATATGTTATCGGGCTACTAACAAAGTTATAGCCAGTTTGTATTTTATGAGTAAAAAGAAAAGTATAAATATCCAGCCAGAATAGGGGCATTCGTGAAAACTCTTATCACGGAAACTTTCCGAGCGATGGAAGTGTAGATTATTGATAGCTATAGTGATTCATGGTCTGTCAATTCGGAAGAACCGTTCTCTTTATAGCTTTCGTCTCATCCAGGAGAATTATCTATCCACTCACAAACTCATGAAAATGAAACCACTTTACGTGGTTTGCTGTACGATTTTATCACTTGTGAGAGTATAAAAACCGTTTTGAGGAGAACGGATTATGAGGAAGTTGTGGTTTCTGATCGCATGGCTTCTAGTTATTGATCTGTCAATAACCTTGCTACTGATCAAGGAGCATCAAAAGTCTAAGGATATGCAGAGCATGGGCAAAAATTGGTTTGTGTAGATAAAAAGTCGTATAGAAGTCTTAGTGGATGTTATTTACTGGTTTTACACAAGGTTGGCACTATTAGCCGTATGGGCACCTTATATGCTCATTTTATTTATACCAGCAGTCTATGATAGTATGATGACATGGTGCATCAAGCACTAACTTTGGCTATGCAAGTACTGTTTTACATCGTCATAGCGTCTTCGGTACAATGTATCTGATGGCAGGACTTATTCATTATGTTTTTTGTTTCTATGGCACTTGATCCGGTTATCATTCCTATCATGATGATGGGTTGTGCGTTGGTTGGTCTGATTTTCGGCAATTTCCAGAAGCGAGTTATAGAAGAGAGAAGCGCAGGTGATTAAGCGTCGGTTGGCTTATTTTGAACACTGGAACGGTGTTGTCTGACTAGGGTGTTTTAACACCCTAGTCAGAGAGGAGACATGGAAGGCGATGTAAGACTGATCGATTCAAAATCTTGATGAGCCGTGTCCGATGAAGTATCAAAAAAGAAAAGGTGGTCGCTTAGGTGACTCTTCTGAGGCTCGTATTCGCTTAGCGACGAGGAGTTCATTTAGTTTATTGGGGGAAATCATGAGTGAAAAAGAAGAAAATTCATACCGCTTTCAATCAAAAGAGGACTTTAACAAGGCTGTTGCTGATGCGGTAGCGAACATTGCTTCTCAAAATCAAAAATCAGAGAAGGATAAGCATTTTGTTAAGTTGGCTGTGATCAAAGATTCACAGGGGGAAGAGAAAATTTTTGGGTTGACTGTAGATCCAAATAGGTTCTTTTTGTGGCGTCATGGGAAAACAATCATTATTTGTTATGTAGTCTGGAAGGTATTGTCGTCTTTGAGTACGTGGTGGTTCACCGTTTCTATTACTCAGACATTTATGAAATTTATCAGTTTGAGTTTTGGACATTTCGGCTAAAGGGCTTAGGCTACTCCCTTGGAAGTTCATATTCGCTTAGCGACGAGGAATTCATTTAGTTTATTGGGGGAAATCATGAGTGAAAAAGAAGAAAATTCATACCGCTTTCAATCAAAAGAGGACTTTAACAAGGCTGTTGCTGATGCGGTAGCGAACATTGCTTCTCAAAATCAGAAATCAGAGCTCAAGCCCAGAAGATCAAAAATATTTTGGCAGGTGTTAACATTTTTAATGATGTTGTGTTGTCTTTCTTTTTCCTTTTATAAGGTGATAAATGAAGTACATTTGCTTGACAAGAAGTTCACTAAGTTTGAGAAAAATTTGAGTAGGAATTTAAAAAATTTAGATGATGATCTAAAAAAAATTTACAAGAATAAAGCTGAGTTCAGGAAATTTTTTGATAAAAATATCAAAAATTTCGACAAAGATGGAATTGAGTTTAAAAAAAATTGGGAGAAGGATAAGGCTAAATTTAAAGAATTGTTTCGAAAAAACAACTCTTATTTCGATAAAATTTTTTTCAAAAATGAACCTGGGTTTGATAAATTCTTTAGGAAGGATATGGATGAGCTTAAAAAACAGGTTGATAAACTCCTATCGGACGATTTGTAGTCAACGCATATTAAAGTCGCCTATGTCATTCCCCCTCCCTTCTCGAGTACCGCGATCCTATTGATCCTATTTTTTGGCATGAAAATTGCTCTTCCTATTAAAAGACTTCCTTGGAAGTAAGAGAGAGCTATTATGCGAAAAGCGTTTTTTCTGTTTATTCTCTAGTGTTGTTGATGTAGAGATCAAGGTGACTTTCTAGACGGACAATTACTTTCCACTCTTGAGCAAGATGTTATGCTGTTGCGATCCTCCAAATTACACACATCACCTTTATGGCAGTCTCCTCATGCCAAGGGTCCACGCACCAATGAGGTATTCTCATATTTATGAGTATATTGACCTACAACTTCCAATTTTATGCCCGATTTTAGTGGAAATTTTGTCAAATAGTAGGTAGGTATCCCTCCATTCTGAAGGACGACAATTATCTCAGCTTATCTTTTGGATAATCCATCCCATGTATGGATCCCCGACGTTCATATACAACATCTAGAGATTTCTGCAGACCTCACCTATTATATTATCAGCTGATGATTACCGAGCTCATCCCAATATCGACACTGATCTTTATAAAGGTCTCTACGCTCTCGCACTTGATTTATCACACACAAATTACACATTATACCATAATTCAGATGGGAGCTTTATCCTGGTTGAATCTAGAAGCGGGTTTAACCATTCACTAGTTTAAAGGAAATCAAGATGGAGATTTATTGAGCATTAAAAACGATCCCTAGGGAAATAACAGATCTAGAATACAACCAAATTTAGATTTTGACTGGTTTGAATATGAATACTACGAAAGGCTATTCGGAACGGAGACTAATCAACATATTAGTTGGCTAGGTCTGGATGAGGATTGGTATTGTTCCGGGCAGTATCCAGTTGACTATGTCGATGGTAAAGTGCACTCGAGTAATAATAGGCGTTTCGGAACTCATCGAATACCTCATATACAACTCATGGGATATGAGGTATTCGTCCGTGAAACTGCCAGGAACTCATTTATCTTTTCCCGGTGAAGTACAAAGTGGTGCGTATAGTAATAACACTTTCCTAGACACCACGTTTAAGATAATGCAAAAATACTCCATCTCTTTGGGATATAGAACAGGGCAAGCGGGTTATCAACGTACGTTGTTAATGCTTCATCATGTTGGGGGTTATCATTTATCGCATTTATCGGTTGATTTTGAAGGGAAGTTGTCGGCGCGTTTGCTCATTTTTAAGTCATAACAAATTATAAATCCCGGGTATTCCACCCTCAACTCAAGTGCCCAAAAAGAGAACGAAAACGGGGTAAAAAGTGAATGATTTTGTATTAAGTGGAAATACTTTGTTATTTTTCATCTTGGGTAGAAAGTAACGATCATGACAACAGCAATCTTTGATTCTGATAGTTTTGTTAGCGAGTTGAAAGCGAAAGGTATGCCAGAAAACCAAGCAAGATTTCTTTCTCAAAACCATCAGACATTGCTTAATGATAAAATCGTGACTAAGTAGGATTTATATCTACTTAAAAAATATAAAAAATGAAATGGCGTCGTTAAGAAACGATGTGACGGTCTTAGACAACAAAATAACGGACTTAAAAAAAACAACATGGCAAAGAACAACAAATGAGGTTATAAAATGGGTTATAGTTATTTTGTTAGGTCAAACGGCCTTGATGATCACTGTGATCCCATATATTGTCTTTGTCCTAAAATGATTTTACAGCTAAAAGAATATATTATAGGGCGATCATCACATCAAGTACGCTTTCGCTTGATGTGATGATGCAATGAGCCTTAAATTATAAGTTGTAGTAGTGATTGAAATAGGCAACATGATCTATAAATACACTCAAAATATTTATCCATATAACATTAACCTATGGGTTAACATGGTTGATGTTGCATTGATTATCGGTGGTTTGATATTTGGTATTGACTTATTTCTTCCAACAATTTGAGTCGTCTTGAAGTTGTATTATTGTTTTTTTTAAGCTTTTCGTTACAAATGCAAGTAAGATTAGATTCAAGATAGCTGATTTTCGTCCGTATCTTATCCTGGCAAAGGATTGGGATCTTGGGATTGTGTTTGCCTAATTTATGTACGTGTATCGTAATTTGGTTTGCATGTTATTGAGAATATTTTTGATTGAAATGAAGAAATGTTTATATCGGTGTCAGTGGCTATTTGGCTAAAGAAATGTCGTTTAAATCATTATAAACATGGTCGACCAGACTGAATGATGGTACCCAAGAAGCATAGTGTTTTTCCAATGTCTCCTAAAACACGGTTTTTTCTACGAATGTTTGCTTAGTCGGGCATTCTTTATCGAAAACTATGATTTTTCTTTTATCATTGGTGTTTTGTTTGTCATTCTGAGATATAAGGAATACCTGATGAGTCGATCAATCCATATTCTATTGCTGTCTGTAGCAAAAATATGATGATTTCATCTGGTGGCAACAGATGCAATGAAGTTTGCTGACCTTGATTGGTAAAAGCTTCGTTTAAATTTACATCATGTTCTGCAAACCATGAATGAATATTTTGTACTTCAAAACTAGGTTCCAAACCTTTTGTATCATATATAGCTTCAATGAGTAGGCTGATTTCTTCTGAGTACAAACCATAGATGACGTCAGTATCGAAATCATTGATCCACTCTGCGAGAATATCACTGGGTTCAAAACCAAATTCGTAAAATTGGGTTTCGTTAATATCTAATATGTTTGGTTCGATCACATTATTTTCAAGCCATGTATCGTCTGGAACGACAAGAACTTCTTTGACTTGAGCTTGAGATGTGGACCAAGCAAATAAAAGAGGAAAAACGGGGTTGTCAGATGAATTGGCGACAGCTGTCATGAATATAGGTAAACTTGCCATGATTAGAATCAATGCTTGATTGTTAACGAAAAGCGAATGACCAGATGAATCAAGATCAGTAGCATATCTGATGGTAGTAATATCTTCACTATTGATGCTTTGGAGCCAGACAATATTAGAGTAAAAATACCCAATGATACAAACTCTAAATTCTTTTATTGATTTTATTTTTTCTTATTAAAGTGGAATAGGTAAAAAGTGTGTCATCCAATTCGATAATGTCGAAAACGTGGCTTATCCTGATGGCTGGGTGGATTATCAGGTGGTGGTGTCTTTCATGGCAGGGAAGATTGGTTTCGTGTTCCGAAAGAATATGTTGATGGTAAACTATTGATTTTTCATTATATTGGGATATTATCTAGCTTGAAATCAGCAAAAACCAAGATTTGGCAAAAAATATTTAGATTATTGCCCATCAGTATCTAGGTGAGACTATGGTCGAATGGTTTTATCGAAGGTTTGTTTGAATGTTTATTTGATGAATTTCATCCGTTCTGCTAAAGCGATGTCGTTTTTACTTGGTCCCCAATATGAATCTAGATAGTATGGTACATGGTAACTTGTGCGTGAATTTCAAAGGCGTTAACTTGAATCGTGAATGGAAGAATCCAACATTTAAAGACGTCTTTTTGACAAAACAAATTTGACGGTTGCCATTAAATTGGGTCGGTAAATATTTACAATTTCGTGTAATGTTTCTCTCATTCGATTTATCAAGTTTGTCAACAGAAAACATATGAAAGTGGATAAATAATTTAGAACAGACAAAAAATCGAGAATTAGTAAAGAAACATGCCAGTTGATTTGATAGATGAAAAATATGATTCGAAAATAGACGAGAGCAGCGATTCGTTAAACTTGTCATAAAATGCCATGTGGAATTTTATAAATGAACTATAGTAAAATTGATTTCATTCCTTGAGAAATTTATTTATTGCCATGGCTAGCGAAACAAGCAAACTAGTATATCGATTGATGGGTGATCAAAACTTTGTAAAATGAATTGATAGTAGGTATGTCGACGTAGCACTGACCTCTCAGGTTATTTGAGAATAGTCTGCGGTCGGGGTGGTCTAGTGTGTGTAGCTTACAACCTAAAACAGAACAGGGGTTGTATATCCAGAGAGAATATCATTATGACAAGTATAAAGTTTGTCTAAAGTGGGTGGACTATGTGAGTATTTTATGGTGTTTAAAGTACGCTAATTTGTTGAGTATTGATTATTCAGCAGAGTTTTTTATCACATTCTACAAAAGATAAATTACAGTCTATTGTCTGTAATCTGGTGTAGATTAACTTTTCAATATTCAATATATGTGTCAGGTTACTTTGATTTTTTAGTACTTTGATGCCTTAGCCACATGTTTTTAATTGTGCGAGCTAATGCACCAACATTACCTGGATGAAGGGTGTTGATTAGGACAATATGAATATTACTTAGCATGGTTTTTTTAAATTACTTAGTAATGTGATCGTTGTTTGCTTGTTGTTAGTAACAACTCACATTATTTAAGACAACCAAGAATCGATTCCAGGCTTGATGATACATTCCTCAGGTGTAAAATTTGCCATATAGGTTTGATCAGCAGCCAAAAAAATTGAGTAAGGGTGGCTACTGTGGAATTCAAATGTCAGTACACTTTGTTCTGGTAGTTAATTAATAAGTTTTAAATGACCTATTCTTGCTGTGGAGTGATTGTTTTGGTTTGACTAAAAATATGGATTAAGGAGGAATATTTTTAGATTTATTTGAATAATAATTAATGTTTTCAAAACACCTCTTCTCTTGCTCTTTCTTGTTGTGCGTTGTTACATTTCATTCTATTAACGCTCTTTTATATAGGTTTCTTGTTCTTTATCTATGGTTTTCGAATAGGTGTTGTAAAAGTTTTTTGCCTTTTTTGATTCTTGATTAAATTGATAAGATTTCCAATCTCTGGTCTCAGAACCTTTTTTAGCTGCTTTTAGTACATTCTGATAAGCCGCTTGAAAATGTTGAAAATATTCAGTTGGTGTTTGTATTAGGATTTTTATCTAGATAAATAGAGTCTTGCCAGACGGCGAAAAGCAGCCTTAATTTCTTTTTCATTAGCGTGGATTGCAATTTCCAATAAAATATAATCAATTTACTAGACTCATGCTATTTTAGATCAAATTATTAAAAATAGATCTTTTCATTTAAAAAGTTAAAGATATTGTACTAGTGAAGAATGACAACATTATCAGTTATTTATCATGTTGCGTATTTTTCATTCATGGTACTATCATCAAAACAATATGCTCAACAAGGAATAAAGATAAAGAACAAAACCCAGAAACAACTCATAAAAGCTTTGTAAGAAAAGTGTTTGGTAAGATCAAATTGTTTTTGTTAGGAAGATTAAAGATCAATGAGAAGGTCGAAGTGTTTTATTACGACCGCTGGCGTGGCGATCACGATACTCTACGTCTATATATTGGTCAGTAGTTGCCAGGCTAGCGTGTCCTGCATCCTCGCGAACATGTTCTTTAGGTCGTGTTTTCACATCTTCTGAAATACCTGTGTGTCTTAACCAATGGACGGTTGCGACACGCAAGTCCTCTGCATCAGCTTTCATACCATCATCACACATTCGTTGGTAAGTCAGGTCAAAACAAAACTGCACGATATTTCGTATTTGACGTGAGCTGGTCATTGAACCATGCCCACGATTTTTGGGTACAAGTGGTGTGTTTTCTGCCACAGTAGGAAATGGTGGAAGGTCTCGAAATTGGCGATATCTAGTCAATGCTCGAAGCATATCATCAGAAACGGCGATAAGCCTTTCTTTGTTGCCTTTAGAAAGTACTTTGAACCACCAACATCCATCTGTGTCTTTGGAAAAATCACCCATTACAGGCGCTGATCGTTCATCGGCAACCAATTCTGAAATTCGTAAATACATACCAAGCAAAGCGTTTATTATGAAGAGCGTGCGTTCATGCATGACAGGATATTTGTCAGCCAGTGCTTCAGCAGTCTTAATTACATAATCCCATTGTAAATTGGAAATGCGTCGAACTTGTCGTCGAGTCACTTCTTTTTTGACAAATTTACTTTTTTGTCGAATCAAGGCTACAGGATTTTGTTGTACTGTGTTTTCTTGTATTAAAAAACCGTAGTACGACGATAGAATCGAAAAAGTAGCACGAATAGCCGATTGTGAAAGAGAATATTTTTTGACCATAGGAACTTTACCATTGCTGAATTCCAATTTACTAATACGGCTAACAAAAGGCCGCCATTCTCTATTAGGAACTCGTTGCCCCATATGTTGTTTAAAACGAGCAACATTCTTAATTCCAATCCAACTTTCAGGTGGTTCCATACAGAAGTGAATGAATTTTTCAATTTGATCACGACGTAAATGGATTACAGGAGACGATTGCACATTCCAAGACCATAGTATTAACCGTTCTACTTCTCTTCGGTAAGAATTGTAGGTGGTTTGAGAACCATTATAACTATATATAAAACAAAGAGCTAGTTGAAAATCTCTTTTATAATCTGACTTTTCCAATAGCGGTACATTTTCTTCAAATTTAGATGCGATGCGTTCAAACTGTGTGAAGGGGTTAGGTAAATGTTCTAGATTATCGATCAGAGCAAATGGTATCATGGTTTTTAAATTTATAATAATTTGTTCAATTATAGCAAAAAAGATTTTAAAAAGAGAGAAGTTAACTGCTTAATATGAGCATTGATATTGTGAATACAAAGTAATGAATTTTTGTTTTTTATCAAAATTAAGGATTTGCTTGCCAATTTAATATTATACATGCAGATAAAAATGGAGTTCTCATAAACAAGGTATGTGAAACTTTTAATTATGTTGAAAGATTCACTTATGATGCCTTTATTTAATCAGTAGTATTGATAAAATGAACGTTTTATAGGATCGATATAGGTTCTAATCATTTGATTAGCTTGATTGAGTTTTTGTATGGCAAAATAAAAAGGGATAGTTTGCATGACAAAATTAGGCTTCCAGTTAAAAGGAAGTGTAGTTACGACAGTTTTGCTTGAGATTCAAATACTTTCATTAGAAGGCATTATTGCTCAGTTAAAAGACAAGATTGAACGAGTGCCTCATTTTTTTGATCAAGCACCAATTATTATTGATCTTTCCAAAATGAAGCAAAATATTCCTCCTCTAGATGTGTTTGAGTTGCTTGTAAATTCTCTTACCGATCTTGGTTTGGGTGTTATTGGTTGGCGCTGTAATCAAGAAAATAAACCCAACTGGTTTTCAAAAGCAAAAGTACCTTTGCTTCCTGCAAGCAAGAATTGGCATATTCCAGTACTAGATTCGATGCAGGATCGAGTAGGACCAAATGTGGTGGTAAAAACGGTCGTTGGAGAACGTTTGACCCCTCAATTGACCAAGATTATTACTAAGCCTATCCGATCTGGTCAACAGGTGTATGCGCAAAAAGATTTGATTATTCTTACGCAAGTGAGTGCTGGTGCGGAAGTATTGGCAGATGGTAATATTCATGTTTATGGTGCCTTACGTGGCAGAGCGCTAGCCGGTGTTAGGGGTGATATAGAAGCGAGAATTTTCTGTAAAAGCATGGAAGCAGAATTAGTCTCCATTGCTGGTAATTTCATGCTCAGTGATGCATTACAAAAAATCGTTTGGAAAGAGCCTGCTCAGGTTTTATTAATTAACGATAACTTGGATATAACAACACTTTAGTTACTATTTCTTCATATTATTTTAGATTATTTCAAACACAAGAAATTGGGGGATACAGTATTGGCAAGGATCATAGTAGTCACCTCAGGCAAAGGTGGGGCTGGTAAAACAACTTCCAGCGCAGCAATAGGGACTGGTATTGCATTAAAAGGATATAAGACAGTCATTATCGATTTTGACGTAGGTTTGCGTAACTTAGATTTAATTATGGGCTGTGAGCGTAGGGTGGTTTATGACTTTGTCAATGTCATTAATAAAGAGGTAACATTATTCCAAGCTTTGATTAAAGACAAGCACACAAAAGATTTATTTATTCTACCTGCGTCTCAAACGAGAGATAAGGATGCTTTAACCATAGAAGGTGTTCAGGGAGTCCTGGATGAGTTGTCCAAGGATTTTGATTATATTATTTGTGACTCTCCTGCAGGTATTGAGAAGGGAGCACAAATGGCACTCTATTTTGCTGATACAGCCGTTGTTGTAACGAATCCAGAAGTGTCTTCGGTACGTGATTCGGATCGTATCTTAGGTATTTTACAAAGTAAGTCACGTCGAGCAAAAGAGGGTGAAGAACCTATTGAAGAGTATTTACTACTAACTCGTTATCATCCTAAGCGTGTCTCCTTAGGAGAAATGTTAAGTGTTTCTGATGTGAAGGATATTCTTGCGATTCCACTTCTTGGAGTGATTCCTGAATCTGAGGCAGTATTAAAAGCATCTAACCAAGGTACACCTGTTATTCTGGATACAGAGTCTGAGGTAGGATTAGCTTATAGTGATGCTGTAGGTCGATTAATGGGTGAGGAACTTCCTTTGCGTTTCTTGAATGTCCAGAGAAAAGGATTTTTTAAACGACTGTTAGGAGGTTAGCGTGGGAATTTTTGGTTACTTTGCAGCAAAAAGAGAACCCAATTCGGCCTCAGTTGCAAAAGATCGTTTGCAAATCATTGTTGCTCATGAACGAAGTTGTCGACATCAGCCTGATTACCTTCCTCAAATGCAGCAAGAGATCGTTGATGTAATACGTAAATATGTTCAAATTGAAAATAAGGATGTACAAATCCAGCTTGAAAATACGGATGATTGTTCAATTTTAGAACTCAACGTGACCCTACCTGAATAAAATTTGTTGGCAGATGGGTCACGATCGTTATATTAAATCTTTTGGTAACTGAATAATGTTATCGATTGAATGGAGCTTAGGGCAAGTCTAGCATCCATAAGTTGTTATTAGCTACAAATAAATCTATCGTTACATAACCAAAAAGCCTTTGGAGATAAGCTTTGTTCATTAAACCCGTACTATACTTTTAGTTTTGTGACAATAAATTTTTCTACCTTATTCATTGCGATATTAGATAACGTTTGCATTGCCTCATCACTTCCCCAAGCAATGTGGGGTGTCAATAAGAAATTAAACAATTTAGTTAAAGACTGTAATGGATGATCTCGCGGCATAGGTTCCTGAGTAGCAACATCGAAACCTGCTCCCATAATTTTTTTCTCAATGAGTGCTTTTATTAGAGCATGTTCATCAACGAGTCCACCACGCCCTAAATTCAATAAGATGGCATTCGGTCTCATCTTGTTGAATTCAGTATTGCTAATCAAATTTTTGGTCTTATCCGTTAATGGGCAATGGAGGGATATCACCTCAGCTCGTTGAATTGCTTCACCAAACGATACATAACCATTTCGGATGATTTTTGCGTTTTTGTGTTCAGAAAATATCACTTGCATACCAAATGCTTCAGCAATCTCTGAGACTCTATTGCCTATAATACCTTTACCGATAATGGCCAATGTTGTGTTAGCAAGATCTTTCATTGGATAGTCTAGAAAACAAAAAGAGTCAGACTCAGCCCATTTTCCGGCTCGGACACCATTTACATAAGAGATAATGTTACGACGTAAAGCAAGTAACAAAGCGAAGGTATGTTCAGGTACACTGATGCCAGAGTAGCCATTGACATTTTGTAAAGTGACGCCATTATCCTCGCAGGCCTTTTCATCCACATTATTAATACCAGTAGCAGTGACTTGAATCAATTTTAGATCACGGGCTTGCTCAATAGTTTCTTTTGTTAGTACTACTTTGTTCGTTAGAACAATACTAGCACCCTGAATTCGCTCTGCTACATCTTTTAGTTGAGTGCTGGAGTATTCTATGACCTGTGAAATGCCTCTGGGATAATTAAACTCTATAATTCTTGGAAAGGAATCTCGATCTAAAAAAACAGCTTTCATATATGTATCACTTTATTGTACTTGGTAAGGGAGAAAGATAAGGAAGAACGTTGTTTAGCACAACCGAAAAATCCCACTAACGAAAAAAGTAGATAAGACGCATTATATTTATCCACCACTGTTTTGTACAAGTTAAAAAACATATTTGTTAGTTCAAGTGACAATATCTCCTTTATTTCAGTTACAGCATCTGAGCGACTAGGATAGTAGGTTTCATAATCTAAAAAAATCTAGTTAAGAGAAAAAGACATATTTAATTTAAAAGTTTTATTGCTTCAATAATTCCGATAATATAATTTATCGGAATTATTTAATAGTAGTAATAAGAGATTATAAAGAAGTCCCCTACTATATGATGTTACAAGGCCAATAATAAAGCCAATAAAGATGAAGAGTGGCCTATTGTAGGCCACTCTTCATAGTTTCATTTGTAATTAATTGATAATTAAAAAAAATATAACAGAAGGTGAACCAAAAAAAGTTTATCAATTAGCCAGCGATTTTGAACTATTGCGAAACGCTAATAACAAATAGAACCTCCTCATATATCAAACTTTAAAACTATTACTAAATGAGGTTTAAAAACGGAGATAAGTGATATACTTTGATTACCTAGATAATGCTTTTTTGATCAATTAGAGAACGTTGATCGACAATACATGTATTTTGTAGATTCTAATGCTTTAGCTATTTTAATATCCCGTGAAATCTATACCATCATAAAGATTGGTTCCTCACAAATACAAACATGAATAATTCCTCTAGAGACATCTGCAAAACTGATAAATTATGTGCTATCTTTTTTCAATCGGAAAGAAACAATGATAAAATATCGGCTTTTTTTTGATTAAAGCTATGTTCAAAATATTTTTTAGTGTAATTTTAATTTTGGTTTTACAACTTTACCTATTTTTTGTGCTACCATGATGACAGTCGCTTTGCACCATCCATGAATGGCTATCAGATGCAAACGATACAAAGAAATATAAACAAACCGAGCAATTCTACCTTCCACAAACACAGACTTCCCCATCATATTTCCCATAAGGTTTCCTACTGTACTATAACGACTTAGATTTACTAAAGAACCGTAGTCTTTATAAACGTAACTCTTCAACTCTCGATTATTAAAAGAGGCTTTGATGTTTTCATAAACAAGTGAAGCCATCTGATGAGCTGATTGTGCTCGTGGAGGAACAAATGACCCATTTTCTTGTTTACAAGCACAACAATCACCAATTGCATATATATTATCAAAATTCTCAGTTTGTAAATTACCTTTTACAAGAATTTGATTATTACGTGTTATTTCAAAGCCTTCGATTTTGTTAATAAACTCCGGAGCTTTGACACCAGCTGCCCAAATCATAAGGTCAGCTTTTATTATTTTCTCATCGTCTGCTTGAAAACCTTCATCATTAGCACGAACAACACGCGTATTCTCGCTGATAGTAACACCTAAACGATTTAGTTCTTTGTAAGCTTTACTTGCAATACGCTCAGGAAGTGCTGGTAAAATACGATCACCTGCTTCAATTAGCTGCACATTCAATCTTTTGCTAGACATATCTGGCATACCGTAGACTTTTAGTAAATCGGCAACATGGAAAAGCTCTGCGGATAATTCAACACCTGTGGCACCACCACCTACAATCGCCATTTTTAACGTAGGATGATTATTACCGTAATTTAAACGCATAAAATGTGTCAAAAGGGCCTGTTGAAAACGTTCTGCTTGCCTATGAGAATCTAAAAAATAACAATGTTTGGAAACACCAGGTGTGCCAAAATCATCACTAATGCTACCCACAGCCATAATAAGAATATCGTAACTAATGATACGTTTCGGAAGAACAGTATTTTTTTTATCATCACTAATAGAGTCTAAGGTAATAGTTTGTTCCTTAGGGTCCACTTTTGAGACCGTTCCTAATTTAAATTTATAATAATGTTTAACAGCATGAGCGTAATAGTTAATACCATCGATATTGATGTCGATAGAACCCGTTGCTACTTCATGTAATAGAGGCTTCCAAATATGAGTCTGGCTTCTATCCACTAATGCAATATCAAAGTCACTCTTTTTGCCAAAGTCATGTCCTAATCGAGTAGCAAGCTCCAAACCACCGGCGCCACCGCCTACGACAACAATGCGTTTCATTTATACTCTCCCATAATTGAACAATTAGAAAAACATTCAATGAATGCTTTCTAATTTTCTAAAAAAATAGATAGCAAAATCAAATGGTTGTTATTTTTTCCAGCAATTTATCTAACTGTGTTATCAAACATCAAAAGTAGCAAAGCCACCTGATTGAATACCAAAAAGAACACATTTGTCACATAAAATCGCACATTGCTAAACGTTGCTTAATATTTTCTCTAATGTATCACTTACCACAAGGATTAGTTAAAAAAGATGCTATTTTTGATCATTTTTTTGGATCAGGTGTGCATCTTCTATTACAATTAAATCGGTATTTTTAATATGACTAGCAATAGAATTATCAGCTACGTCAAAACCAAAACTCACGACTTTACGTTCTATCTATTTGGATAAGAAGATGAATATAGCCTGATTTGTAACTAATATACAGGGAACTTTAACTTATTCTGCAGTTCTAAAAAGAATGATCTCAGAGACATTGAGACAAACGTACACAGTGTTTTTCTACATATTTGGATAATTTGGACCACCTGTGCCTTCAGGTGTTACCCATCGAATATTCTGCATAGGGTCTTTTATATCGCAGGCCTTACAGTGAATACAGTTCTGCGAGTTAATCTGAAAGATGACTTCACTATTACTTTCTACTACCTGATATACCCCTGCTGGACAATAATACTGAGCAGGCTCACCGTATTTGGGTAAGTTCTGTTTTACAGGTACCGAATCATCTATTAATTGCAAATGACATGGTTGATTTTCTTCATGATTGGTATTGGATAAAAACAGGGAAGACAGTTTATCAAAACTTAATTTTCCATCAGGCTTAGGATAAAGGATCGGTTGGCATTGTTCAGCCAGCTTCAAACAAGCATGATCAGGTAGCATATCTTTAAAAGTAAAAGGCAGAGTACCAGAAAATATATTTTGATCAAGCCAGTTGTATACTCCCCCCCAAACAGTTCCCAATTTATGCATAACAGGAACAAAATTACGTGCCTGCTGTAACTCTTTGCCTAACCAAGATTGTCTAATCACTCTTTCAAATTGAACCAACTCTTTTGTCGGCTTTTCACTTTGTAGAGCATGAAATATAATTTCTGCAGCAATAATGCCACTTTTTATTGCCGTGTGTGTGCCTTTAATTTTTGCAGGATTCAACGTACCCGCATCACAGCCTATGACTAAACCACCAGGGAAACTCATTTTAGGTAATGAATTCCACCCACCTTTTGCAATAGCACGTGCACCATAAGAGACACGTTTACCTCTGTTAAGGTGATTGGCGATCAGTGGATGATGCTTGTATTTTTGAAATTCATCATAAGGGCTCAAATAGGGATTTTTATAATTTAGATCCACAATCAAACCTACAACAACTTGATTGCCTTCTAAATGATATAAAAAGCCACCTCCACCTGCTTCTTGATCTAAAGGCCAGCCTATTGTATGTATTACTGTGCCAGGCTTACTTTCAGATTCAGGAACATCCCAAAGTTCCTTTATACCAAGACCATAATACTGAGGCGTTTTCCCCTCATTGAGCTTATAACGTTCGATAAGTTCTTTACCAAGATGCCCACGACACCCTTCGGAAAATACCATATATTTGGCCTTTAGCATTACACCTGGCATATAGCCATCTTTATGAGAGCCATCTGCAGCAATACCCATATCACTAGTAATAATACCTTCTACGTTGCCATCTTCATCATAAGCCAAAGCAGCGGCTGGAAAACCCGGAAATATTTCCACACCGAGAGATTCTGCTTGTTTTGCTAACCAACGACACAAACTACCAAGACTTACGATATAATTACCTCGATTATACAATGTCTTAGGCACCATCCAGTTACTAAATTGTTTATGATCTTTTTGTGAGCTTAGACAATACAATTCATCACAATTGACCTTGGTTGTTAAAGGTGCTCCCATCTTTTTCCAATCAGGAAAAAGCTCATCAAGAGATTTAGGATCGATTATAGCACCAGAGAGGATATGAGCACCAATTTCAGAACCTTTTTCAATAAGACACACACTTAGTTTCTTTTCTTTTTTTTGAGTTTGTTGCATTAATCGACAAACTGTTGCGAGTCCAGATGGACCACCACCTACAACCACCACATCGAATTTTACCATTTCTCTGTTTATCATAATGCCAAACAACTGATATTAATAAAAAAAATACTGTTATTA